>Ga0315339_1000578_pt1 | contig 43350 bp, 46 predicted proteins | sample ASW17metaG_FD_204514 | JGI IMG/M metagenome (GOLD analysis project Ga0315339, IMG submission 204514) | Ammonia-oxidizing marine archaeal communities from Pacific Ocean, United States - ASW #17 | ecosystem: Environmental > Aquatic > Marine > Oceanic | place: USA: California | collected 2016-12-05 | reverse complement strand
GTGATAGATTCAGGTAACGCCTGGAAGGCCCCGTGCAGAAACCAAAGGTCAGCTTGCCAGAGACCTCGCGTTTTTGAACTTCAGTCCAGGGTGCCTCTGCGGTATCGAAGTAATTGACCAACAGGTTGCAGTCGTTGATCGGCGTGTTGAAGGTTATTACATCCGAATAGCTCCTCGACGGAATAATCGCGTCGTAGAGGCCCGGATAACCTTGGGCGATCAGGTGTTGCGCCATCGAACCGCCTGACGCGCCCATGCTGATGGTCAAACTCGGCCGGCCAAACAGCTCGATGAATCGTTCCTTGATCTTCGCCGACGTCTCAGCCTGAACGACGTGGTTAATATTGGTACCCGTGACCATCAAGGAACCACCAGCAAAGGCGTAACCCCCACGAATCAGCGACTCGTTAAGGTCGTTGTTCGCGCCCCCAACATACCCCTTAGTCGGATCAAGCGTACCGATCGTGGTACCCATGTGATAGGCCGCCCTCACGCCACCGCGGTGAGACATGATCAGTTTGCCGTTCCAACCCGTATCGTTGCTAGTCGGTGTGGGCAGCGATCCCCCGGCCGGATCGTGGAGTAGACTGATGACATAGGCGGAACGGTTGATAACACCCTTTTCGTACCAAGTAATGAGCGGCACCGTCTTACCGTCCATCGTCATGGTCTTCTCGATATCGCTCGGCCGCGTACCGGTGGGATCAAAATCTCTCCACTCCCCATCCGTGCTTCGATAGAAGTAGCCTGTGATCGCCGAAGTGGCACAGCTCTCATCCAGGGCGGGAGCTAGTCCATGGGCTTCGTTCTCACAGATGAAGGGAGTCTGCTGCGGACCGGCAAATAAAGTGGCATTGATTGGATGATTTGTCAGAGACAGAGCCGCCCGGTTGCTCCCCGATGTCACGGAAAGCTCGTTATCGCCATCTCTGAGTCCATCGACAAGCCCGATCCACCCGCCCTGACCGTCAGCGACAAACGCTGTTGAAATATCGCGCGAACCGACCATCACGGTTGGGGAACCGCTCGAACCCGCTACCTTTACCAGAGCGTCACCGCCGCTGACCAGCTCCGGGAACGAAGACAAGACCTCGACACTCAGCCCCTGACCCCAGGCCTGCGGACCTGTAAGCGCAGCACAAAACAAAGCACATATTGCGTTGAGCCAGCGCCACCGTTTCATATCAGACCCCTTTTTCTCGCCCTAGCCACTTATTCACTATAGTTCTCAACATACCTCAGTCATGACGGTACTTGTTCCCCATTCAGCACGGTGGAAAATGGGAACAGGCGCTGGTGACTCGTCCGTGTGCCTTCGTAGTTATCGACGAATGTGAAATCACCTTCGCGCAACTCCATGAGCGCAACATCGGCGGGTGCACCCACATTAAGTGTGCCGCAATCCTCAAACGCAGGAAATACGCGCGCTGCGTTTGTAGTCGCGCATGCCACTACTTGCGCGAGCGGCATACCAAGCATCAAGAATTTCGACAAGACGTTCGGAAAGTCGACAACGCCGGTCTCACTAGACCTCACATTCCAATCCGTGGACACCGTGTCCGGCCAGAACCCCTGGCGAGCCGAGCGTTCCACCATATCCCAGGTGAAGTGACCGTTGACACCGTTCCCGAAGTCAAAGATCACGCCCCGGCGACGTGCGGCTGCCACGTCGGGAAATAGCCGACCCTGCTCGTCGAGGATACTGTTAGGGGGTGGCGCATAGACATGGGTAACGATATCGCCACGCTTGAGTAGCGGCAGAATGGCTCGCATCGGTGAATAGTTCTGACCGACGTGCGCCATCACGGGAAGATCGAACGGCACAGCCGCTTCCTGTGCACGACGCAAAGCCTCTAGACCGTAGCTGCCGACCACGTTCTCCGACAACCGAACCTTGACGCCAACAACGACGTCAAGATGACGAGCAATGGCGCCGCGAGCCAGAGCAACGTTGGCGGCGTTCATGTCCCTCAGCTCACCTCCGGATACGACACCCGTGCGCGCGATGTTAATCAGGGCGCGCCCGATCTGCGGAGCAGACCGAAGGACGGTGGCGAGCGCGTCGATGTTATCCGCACCGGCCGATCCAGCATCGATGAAACCGGTAACACCGTCCTTGAGCGCAAGCGCCGGCCCACCCTGGTCACGGCCCGCATGAGTGTGAATGTCGATCAGGCCAGGCGTGACGATCTTACCGCTCGCCTCAAGCGTCTCAACGGCATCGTTCGTAATACTGGGCTCAACGGCGGCAATGCGCCCGCTCGCGATGGCCACGTCACGGATACCATCAAGCCCGATGGATGGGTCAATGACGCGTCCACCTTTGATGATCAGATCGTACGTTTGCGCGTACGCACGCGGGACACGCGCGGACAACAATAGGCCGCCAACTGCTCCGAGAACCTCACGCCGGTTTACCCTAGCTCCACGCATTGATCACCTTGCCAACTCGGCTTCGTACTCCGCCGCCCGAATTCGAGCACCGCTGAGGACGTTAATGAGACCATAATTTTGCTCGTGACACGCAAACTCGAACAACATCGGCTGCTCCAGCTTCGGCCAAGGGATCTCCACAGTCCAGGGCGCCTCCCACGCCGTGGGATCGGTCAAGGTCGCTTCATAGAGGAGCAAATCTTCTTCGACTCGGGTAAATCGTTCAACGAGCTGTAGTTCCGGCCCGGCTTCCTCGAAACGCCTGACTTTCCCCTTGTCGTGAAAGTGGCTCGTCTCCACGACAAGCGTATCACCCTCCCAGTGACCACGTGACACCCCCAGGTAGGCTCGCACCTCGTCGGAAACGGGCGGGCGCCCATCCAGGGGAATAATGCGAACTTCGCTATTTATCTGCGTGATGATCACTACGTAGTTCGGTGTCTGGACGATCTGCGACTCCCCAACCGATGGGCCGAGAGGCAGCCTCGGCGGCCCCTGGTCGCCGGTGATGCATCGTTCATAGAGGTTCCGCGACTCCAGAGTGTGGCCTGGCGCGCTCGCCCGCAATCGTGACCTCCCCTGAGTTGTCAGAGCAGGCTTTTTCCCAGTTGGCGGATCCACGATCAAGGCAGTGCGCAGACTTGGTCTGATCGGGTTTTGCCAGTTGTCCATCCCGAATTCCACCCAGTCATAGTGCACCGTTGCCGGATCGAGTGACGCATCTTGGACGACCTCGCGCTGGAAAGCCTCAATCGCCTCCTGTGGTGTGTAAAACGCTTTACCGGCAAGCTCATCGGGTCGCTCGAGCGGTGTGTAACTGTTGCTCATCCAATATCCACCCAATGCTGGATCTCCCCAGGGCGTCCGTGGGGAGCGAGCACGAGGTTGCGTCGGGTCCCAAACTCTCTCGATTGCCTTTGCGATCGCGGCTTCAACCTCATCTTGATGGTAGGCAAACGTCTCTTCCGCTGTATGCGGAGAGACCGCGCGGGCCGCCTCCAAGGTTTCCTGTGAGCGCTGGTTGACCAGAGCAGATGCAGGTGGTGGCTGACCCTCTGCAGTTAGGGGCCCCCAAACCGGTAGCAACATCGCAAACGCAGTTGCATTCAGGAAGACTCGGTTACGCATCTGACCTTCTCTCAATCTAAAACACTAATTCACCGTAAAAACTAGCGGTACCTTGCCGAGCATAAAACCTATGTTAGCTGGGCACGCCGTGAGATCAAACTGAGGAGGTATCCATCTGTCTATTCGATTAGAACGAGTCTAATCTCAAGAATCGCCAACGGCAGTTTTCGATCCAAAGCCGCGTTTCGCCTGCTGCGCAAAGAGCTCTATCTAAATTACCGCGATTGGGGATAAAACCGATATTTAAGAAGTCCTTGGATGACTCCTGAACGTGAACTCGAAATCCGATCTTGGAGAGATTTGGGCGCTATCTAGGTAGAATCCCATGGTTATAAGAATAAGGGGGCGGGCCGACGCGGACAGAGGGCTAAAAGGCCCACTAACGTCAGTCCGGTCTTGTATCTCTGGGAATTCCAATTGGCTGATCACGCAATCCAGAACCCTGCCCACCTCCAATGGAGTTGAGCACGAAGCGTTAATGGAGGATATATGCACTACTTATCGCGTTGGCTACTCGTCTCTGTGTTATTGGCTGCTCCGATCACACTCGCCTTGTCGCAGGATCGGGACACGCTCGACATCTTTGTTTTAGACACCGAGGGTGGGGAAGCCGTCCTTTACATTGCGCCGACCGGTGAGGCGATGATGTACGACACGGGTCGCCCAGAGAACTTCAACCGGATTCTTGCTCTCGTACAGCAAGAGCAAGTCCAAGTGCTGGACTACGTAATCGTCTCGCACTACCACGGTGATCATGTGGGCAACGGCGGGAACCTGCCGAGACTGCCCGTTCGAAACATCAGACAACTCCTAGATCACGGTCCGTATACCACGGAGCTGCGCCCACAGAACCGCACGTTATTCGAACGCTATTTGACGGTGCGAAATATGGCGAAAGCAAGGCGAGCCGTGCCGGGGGAAAAGCTTTCGTTCGGCGCTGTCGAGGCATATGTCCTCGCGTCCTCCGGAGAGCGCATCAGCGAACCGTTGCCCAATGCCGGGGCACCGAACCCCTTGTGCAGCAACCATGTGCCAAAAACCGATATACGCGCAGTCGAGAACGATGAAGTCGTATCCGTGGTTGTCCGCTACGGTGATTTCAGCTTCCTCGAACTCGGCGATATGATCTGGAACCATGAGGAGCGACTCGTCTGTCCGAATAACCTGCTCGGCACAGTAGACGTTTACCACACTTCCGGACACGGCGCGCACTGGGGATCAAACCCTGTGATGGTGCACGCAGTTCAACCAAGGGCTGCCGTCATGAACAACGGGGACCCGAAGGGTGGGGACACCTTGACCTTTGAGACGCTTCGGAGTTCACCACGCTTGGAAGACGTCTGGCAGGCGCATTTCTCGACGCAAAATGCAACAGCGCGGGACAACTCGCCAGAGGACTACATCGCGAACCTGGATGGATCACCAGGCCACACTGGACACTACATAAAAATCTCCGCCAGACCCGATGGTAGTTTCACCGTGACAAATAGCCGCAACGGTTTTACAAAAGAGTATCCCGCCACGAACCCGAGCCGCTAATAACATGGGAGTATCGATGACCGGATGGCGCAGAGCGCTTAAGACGATCGCGATCCTGTGGCTAGGTCTTGTTGGCACCACCGGATGGGCTCAGAGCCCGTCGGGGGGAGCTACAACCGTGCAGCAGGTTCCAAAATTCCGCGCTGAAGGGTCGTGGCCGAAGCTTCCAAGCCAGTGGGTCATGGCCATCGTATCAAGCACCTGGATCGATGAGCGGAACCATCTATGGGTTCTCCAGCGACCGAACACCTTGAGCGACGAAGAGATGCCGCGGGCAGCGCCCCCGGTGCTGGAATTCGATGCGGACGGCAACTTCATTCAGGCTTGGGGCGGCCCTGGAGAGGGCTACGACTGGCCGCAGACCGAACATGGAATTCATATCGATCCTAATGGCTTCGTCTGGATCGGAGGCAATGGTGACGGGGATCAGATCCTGAAGTTCACGCGGGATGGCGAGTTCGTCATGCAACTCGGTGAAACGGCAACCAGGACGAATGCAGACACCGAGAACCTCTGGAGACCGGCGGACATGTTCGTCCACGAAGCGACGAACGAGCTATTCGTAGCAGACGGGTACGGTAACAAACGCATCATCGTGTTCGATGCTGGTACGGGTGCGTTCAAACGCATGTGGGGCGCTTTTGGCAACCCGCCGGAGGATGATCCTCCTGAGCCTGCAAACGGCGGCGGCGATGCGGTCCCAATTCCACACCCCATGGGCCCTGATGGCGCGCCGCAATTCACACCACCGGTCCACGCCATAAAAATCTCGAGCGACGGTCTGGCGTACGTCGCCGATCGTGGCGGCCGACGCGTTCAGATATTCACGATCGAGGGTGAATTCGTGGATCAGGTTTTCATTGGGCGTGAGTGCCGTGCGCCGGATTGCGGCAATGGGCATACAGCAGCGGGCCTAGCCTTCTCGCCGGACCCGGAGCAGCGCTACCTCTATGTGGCCAATCGAAGTCAGGCGCAGATCATGGTCTTCGACCGCCAGACGCTGGAGTTCCTCGATGCGTTCGGATCGTGGGGCTCAGGGGCCGGACAATTCGGCACCCTCCACCATCTGTCGGTCGACTCAGAGGGCAACCTCTACTCAGCGGAGGTCACACCGTTGAGACCGGAAAACCGTCGAGTGCAGAAGTTCACCTTTACCGGTTACGTTCCATTGCCGGTGGTCAGCACGAACAGATAACGCGCTAGTGGCGAATGAAACCGAGCGAAGAAAATGAGCTAGAGCCTACGGATCGACGGTGAAACGCTACGAGGTAGACATTCCACCGGCACAGTCAATGAGCCCGATAGGAAAAAAGAAGTGGTTCGCAAGAGCTCGTGCAAAAGAAATCGGATCCGGCCGCACCAATAACTTCATCAGAATTCCAGGAGAGTGGCACGGGCAGACTAGCGAAGAAGCCGAGGCCAAGGCCCGCCGAGCGGCTGAGGAATGGATCGCACATCACTCGGAACAACCGTGAATCCGAACTTATTGTTCTAACCCTTAAAGCCCAGCCCTATCGGTTTTAGCTGTAAACCAATCGCCGGAGAGTGGCCTGCTTTTATAGAAGCAGGGTATATCATTCGCCTACAGCAGAACCAAACTTTTCCCTAAATGCCTTAAACAGGAGAATGGGATAAGAATTATCAATGAGAGACAAGGCTAGTGCCCAACATGCAAGCGCCACAAGAAGAAGCCCATATGCCAATTCACCCACTACCAATAGAGCAATAAAAAAAATAATAAAAAAAACACCCGCAAAGAAAGAAACAATTCCTAGTGCTCTCATTAGCTTATTTAGACTCTGTTTTATTCAACAACTACGCACTGGCCTTCGGTTGCGATCTGAACAGAATTCATGGGACTGATAACAACCTGAACAAAACGATTCTCGCCTTGTTTTTCAATCTGCATTAGAGATGTATAAAAGTATGCGCCAACGGTATTACCTGTTGTTGTTGAGTGCAGAACTAATACACTCTCATCTTCATGGACAATCTCCCAATTAAAGTCCAAGGCGTACCCATCCCGTGACTCTTCAAAACCATTGGTAGTTCTTATATAAGTATCATCAAAAACCCCACCATCGTCATCTGACCAAGAACAAACATAACTCTCTGCAAACACTGGACTAACCAGTAGTGACAAGAAAAGCGTGGTGATAATTCTCATATCTATCTCCCTTCTAACTACGGTCTGTACTCGCACGTCCCTTATTTCATGGCTGTGGTCTGCATATTCGTAAGGCTAGCCATCATCAGCTTCACTTCCACAAGTTCAGCCCTCAGAGCTTCTAGATCTGATCCCTCTGTTCTCCCCCTTCTAACGAAGGTCTGTGCTCACACGTTCCTTTACGGGAACCCTTATATTGATCAATTAAGTGGTTCCACCCCAATCTGTAATTGTATTCACCAACTGTCTCAATCACGACGGTATAAGCTAGACCATCGCTTCTTGTATAACTTAACGTTAAAAATTCTGAGCTTTCAGCAACAGAATCAAAAAAACCGGCTAGCCCTCCATTAACTTCCCAAGAAAAGCCAGTGGTGATTACTCTATCGTTAGATTCACCACCCCAATAAAAATTTCTCACGAATAAATCAGTACCACTCCGACCATCTTCATCCGCCCAAGAACACACCCACCCCTCTGCAAACGCTGAAGGACTAGCCAGTATCAATACTACGAGCGTTGCAATGATTCTCATGATTGCCCCCTCTGCCGTTCTTCAATTCAATGTGTTAGTGCATAAACAGCGAAGTTGACGCCTAAGCGAATCGAAGCGTTCGCCGCCTCTTCCGGATAACGGGACTCGTCGGCACGTTGCCAACCGTCGGCGATATCATTATTGAACGTAATCATAACCATCACACGACCGTCATCGTCGAGGATTGCGCGCCAATGGGGCTTAGCGCCGTCGTTGCGGTAGCCCTGCGGCAAATGCTGCCAGGTCGGTATCTGGGGTCGCTCACTCAAATCGTACACCGAGTGAAAGATCGGGTGTGTGTCCGGGAGTTCCACGATAGCTCGGTCAGGAAAGATGCGGAGCATCCCTCGAACAAACCCTTCCCATTCAACCGTGCCGTAAAAGCTGTCGCACAGCAGGAAACCGCCTCGTAGTAAATATTCGCGCAGCTTCAGAATTTGCGCATCGGTGAGATCCCAGGCACCTACCAGCCCCGATATCAGAAACGGCCAGTAATAGACATCAACGTCGTCGTCGAGATTTACGGGCTGCTCAACCAACCGAACGTCGATCATGCTCAACCGCCTGAGCAGGCGTGCAAACGTCCGATCGCCTTCGGGATAGTCCACGGTCCACGCCGTGCCCCCCCTTAACCAATCGCCATGACCGACCCCGAGCGCGTAGCCGTGGCTGGCCTGCGGAAACATAAGGCGGCCGACAACAAACTCGCCGGGCTCCTTATAGCCGTAGTCTATGTCCGCATCCCGATTCCAGCCGCGTTCCATGCTTGGATACTCGCGCCACTGCATCTGCCCCCGGGCGGCCTGAGCAACGACGAGGGTCAACGCGATAAGCAGGAATGCCCCCGTGACGGTACAACTACGCACGGTAGAGGAGACTAGGATAGAAAAGTCCAGTGTGCGGGCAAAGCCCAAGCTCGGTCATACGCCGGCTTCCACCTTCACCCTAGTTCTCGTCGACGCCTCGAATGTTAGAACCCGTTCCTCGCGAGTAATAAACGCCATCGACTTCCATGCCCATGAATTCCCCCGTGCGTGTGGACTCGTCCCGCGGCGGGTGGGCGATAATCTTGACCCGATTCCCTACCTTGAGAATCTGCGGCGAGATCCCAGATGCCACCATGGCCGCAGCTCCGGAGCCCTCGAAACCCCAGCTCTCCATCGTGCCATCTCCAGTCGGCACATCAAGAGTGACCCACATGTGCGGATTTCTCCACTCGACGTTGGTGACGACCCCTTCGACGGAAACCAACACGTCCGTATCGAACATCGCACGCGAATGATGGGCCGAAAGCGGTGCCGCCATTGACATAAACCCGAGAAGCATCGCCAAGATGCCGACTATCTTCCACACCATAATTGTCTCCCTCAAATCTTCAGCGGCATCCGCCGCCCAGTGCTTAACTGGCTAACCGAGACGCTCCAGATAAGTCTCCGGTGAATCATCCTGTTGGCACAAAACCTCTTCAATTCTGTCGACCGTCTGACGCTCGAAAATGACTGTCGGTGTTTCCCAGGGACTCCTCAGCGAGTTTGGATCCTCGACCGTCGCCCGATACTCAAGCGTATCGGCATCGACTCGCCGCCATCGCTCGACGACGTGCATCGCGTCAGAGGTCAACCACACACCTGTGCTAGCGTTCGTTGGCCTGTCGTCGGACCCCGCCAACCATGCTTCACCGTTGAATGAGGTGACGTCGACCACAAGCGTGTCGCCTTCCCACCGCGCCGTTGAGTCGCCCATGTAGGTCGGATACAAATACTGCTGCTCGGTGTGCGCTCTTCCGGTCGTCGGAATGATCCGGGAGACCGGGTAAGCCTCGGTGAGGACGAATATGAACCCAGGGCTCTGAATGATCTGAATCGGGTGCCCTAACATCGCGGCACGCGGAAATGCGGGGGGATAGCAGAACCGGATTGGATCATCCTCAGCCGAAAGGCCCTCCATCCGTGCGCGCGCCTCGGACGTGTACAGTCCCTCAAGCGTCGCCAGAGCGAACGGCTCACTTCCCGATCGGGCACCCAGAGGCACCGCCCTCCAGACACCGGCCAGGTTTGGCTCTCCCCACTGGGTCTGCGCGGTAATCGAATTCTGGCCCACCGCTACTCCCAGACCGAGCAGCGTCACGGCCCCTATGGTCATCGCAAATCTACTCATCCGCCACCACCTCGCATCGCCCCACCCTCGGCGAATTCACGATGTCGGGTGTCCAATTCGGGATCGAGGAAACAGAGTGACTCAAAGAGAGAGTCGAACGGCATAATGCCCCGGCGGACAACCGCTCCGGTCCATGGGGCCGTGAGCATCTTCGAATCTTCAACTACCACACTGTATTCAAGGATCGTAGCGTCCGGCCGGCTCCAACGTTCGACAAGGCGTAATGCGTCGGAGGAAGTCTGCGGCAGCTGATCCGGTGGCGGCTCCGCTGGACCAAGCCAAGGCTTGCCGTTGAAGTTGGTCACCTCGACAACTAACGTGTCGCCCTCCCAATGACCGACCGACGATCCTTGAAAGGATGGCCGGTACGACGTATCCGGTGGTGGGTCGTTCTCGCCAACGATTGGAATGACCCGGAAGTTACCAACGCCCTCGGCAAGCATCAGCAGGTATCCTGGCGCTGAAACGAGTTGAACGGTTCCAGCCATCGAACCGCCAGATGGAGATCTCGGCCAACAGTGATAGTTAGGGGTATCAATACCGCGCCAATCAATCAGACCTACCGCAGTCCCTCCGCCATCTCTATATTCGCGTGTCTCAGGACGGTAGATCGACTCGAGTGGCACCGGCGGCGGGGTCAGTGTCGAATTGGGCCAATAGACGCCGGAAAAGTCCGGCTTCCCGTCCCATGCCGTTCGCGGTACCGGGTACCTCTCGGGGTCAGGCACGTGAGCAACGATGCGCGCTCGCGCTTCGGAGCGACTCTCCACCCCCTCAGGAAGGATATCTACAATCCGCTCGGTCCAGTCCGAGCCCACCGCCCCCGTTTCTGGCGGGCTGTAAGGCTGTATCTGCGCCAATGCGGAGGAAGCGCCGACGGCCACAAGAAGAACCAACACTGCGATACCGGAACGAGCTAGCATCTCGATCACCTCAAAATTTAATGCCCAAGTGCGCGTCCCTGTGCAGCTCATGAGAAGACACGAAACTAGCGCACTCTAGGACTGTATTCAAACCGCGGTTTACGTATCCGTGCTTGTGCCCGTCTAGACCCACAATCGAGACTCGGTTCAGCGTCAGCTTTCGGCCAAAAACAGTCGATCGGCTAGCGCCCGCCGATCCAGTCCTCCCGCAAGCTATCCCGATCGATTGCGCTGCCGCCTCGGTATACCGCAAAGATCTCGCGCGAGTTAGCAATGCTCTCAAGGGGATTCTCGTCGAGAACGATGAAGTCGGCGCGCATTCCTTCGGCGAGAGTCCCGCGATCACTGAGACCAAGGACTTCGGCACCCGTTTGAGTGGCCGCGCGAATCGCTTCCAGGGGAGGTATCCCCGCTTGGACTATTGCCTCAAGCTCCCGGTGCTCGGTGAACCCCGGGGCCTGAGTCAGCAGCCCCGTGTCGGCGCACAGGACGATGCGTGCACCCCCTGCGTGGAGCCGTCTCAGGCTAGCCTCAAGACCAGAGTATTGGGTTCTGGTCCGCTGCACCGCCTCAGGAGTGGCTGCCTCAAGATTGGACCTCCACTCGTCGATGACCTCCGGCCTCACCGTTTCAGAGAGTGCGGGATCATCGATCCACGACAGATTGTCAACGAGTCGTTTGGGAATGCTCATCGCGGTACATTGGAAAAGACCGGCATCGCGGATCATCCCAACGAGTTGGTCATCCACACCTGGCGCCGCGCGAACCATATGCGCGAATCCGTCCACGCCTGATCGCACGAGTTCCTTCGCGTCATCGAGATAGAAGACATGCGCGACGGCGCGCAACCCCTGCTCGTGCGCCTCAGTGATGACTGCCCGATACACATCAGGCTCGAGCTTGCTCTTTGTTCCGCCCCGGTCATCGACCCAAATCTTAACTATGTCCGGTCGAACGCCACTGAGTTGGCGAATGTGTTGACGAGCAGCTTCAGGAGACGCGGCCTCGAGTACGACGTCGGTAGCAAACGACGGTCCTCCGTTCGTAGCTCCCGGCGTCGGTGCCACAACCCCATTCCCCGACGTCATCAGAAGAGCGAGCTCGGGAGCATCAAGTACACCGTTACGCTGTTCGTCACGGATTGCGATCTCGGTTCCGTCACGGTCGGTCCCAAGAGACTGGACCGCGCCGACACCGTAGTAGACAGAACGCCGGAGGTGGTCGAGAACGTTATCGCGACTATAGTGCGCGCTGCTGGTTTCCGAGCCACGCATGTAGCCAACGTGACCGTGCACGTTCACGATCATGGGCATGACCGTCTTGCCGCTCAGGTCGATCCTGCTCGCCCCGGATGGCGCTTCGACCGCAGCCCGAGCACCGACCTCCACAATTGTGCCATCCCGCACGACGATGGCCCCATCCTCGATGACCGTAGCTCCGTCGCCGATTATCACTCGCGCGCCCTCGAACACCGTCGTCGAGTTACCGCCTGGCACGCATCCACTGACTAAAATTACGAGTAACAACGCGAGCACAAGGCGCTCGCTTCCGCCTGAATCTCGAATCAACACCGCTCCACCCTAGTCAGTCTAGTTACCCTCAGCCTACAACGTCTCAAGATATTTCTTATACCTTTCCTCACTTGTGTTCATGAAAGTGCCCCATGGGCGAGGATCCGTGGCGTCCCAATAGAGGGGATCACCGGGCAAACGCTCGTTTAAGACACCTCTTTCATCCATGTAAACCTTGGTCGAGGGTCCGTTAGTGTCGGTACAGGTGTTATAGAGTGGCCGGAGCTCGGGGCGTGTATTGGTGTCAAGCTCGTAAGCGAGCTCCGTGTAGACAGGCCGCACGAAGACCTCGGAATCGTAGAACGTGATCTCCCCCTCAATGGTGTCGCCCACGCGACGGTAGCGCTCGACCGTCTCCAGGTTATCGGTGAACTCGGTCAAACCGCCCTTCCATCCCCTGATCTGATTAGTGTGCACCACCAATTCGTCGCCGTCCCAGAAGCCGACGGATTCACCGTGCCACTTAGGATATTGAAAGTCCTCGGCAGTGTGGCCAGTACCGTCGGTATAGATCCAGCGTATGTAGTTCCTGTTGTTGCCCGCGCCCAGTATCCAGACTTGCTCGGGTGTGGCGATGAACTCCTCCGCATCCCTCACCGACGTTGTAAAGCCGCCGGGAAAGCAGAAGGCATTTGCGCCCCAGGAACGCTTCTCAGCGAGAGCCTTCATATCCTGAACGAAATACTCCTGATATTGCGGCGTCAGCATCGTCACAACCGAACTCGCCGGATTCGGCCCGCCGTACATTCGATCGTCCCCCCCGGTAAAGCGACCGCGCCAGTCGGGCACCGTCTCCCTCGTGTGTTGGGTGCCGCCGCCGGCCGTCTCGAACCATGCCTGATAGTGCTCCGAGGCGCTCGTGTAGGGGTACGGACTCGCGAGCTCTACGGCCCCCACCCGGCCTGTGCCTTCCAGACCGTAGACCGGGGCCATGTCCATCTCCCTCATCTCATCGGCGGTGTTGTTCCGGTAATAAGCAGGATCGGTCCAATGCGTGCGATCCTGACGAAAGTCCTCAGTGGTGAAGATATCCTGTGTCGCAGCCGGGGCCGACGGCAACAAGCTAACGAGCAGCACAGCGACCGAGGCCGTTAGCGTCTGGATCGCGCTCATATAGTTATCCCCCTACTCCAGTTCACGGGCATGCTGCTTCGCACACAGGGATTGCTCACTCGTAGGTCTTTCCGTCGTCGGTGACGATCGTGGTGTAGCTACCGCCGGGACGGCCGTCACTCAGCGGATACATGTTCACCGTAATAACATCGCCCGGCTGGAACGTCTTAATCCCAATGCCACGCTGGATCATGCGCGGAATCGGCGCCATTTCGATCCAGTAATTCACTGTCTCGCCGTTCTTCTCCTCGACATCGACAAACAGAAACCCGTGCGGATTACGGAAGGAAAACGCCGTCACCGTTCCGATGATGGTCACCTCCTGCTCGTGGTCGAACATCGAATGAGAGTGGTGCGACGACGCTGGTCCCGAAACTACGGCACTCATGACAACCGAAAGCAATCCAACTCCGCTCAGCCGTCTCATAATTACCCCCCCTTCGATAGCCGATTGCTGTTCTCAGACTGCGGAGCACTCGAGAAAATCTAGTCTATCGCGAAACAATAGAACAACCCGGCACCGTTCCAGCTAGCGAAGTCCGCTTGGCTACAACCTGTTGTGGCATGGGATGAATTCCATGACTGGTTACCGTGACCGATACGGTCAGAATGACCGACTTGAGCAGCGCCTTCATCGTTACTGGACCAGTTATTACAGGTACGGTCCTCACTCTCAGTAAACGCCCGACCATCTGGTCGAGTACCTGTCAGCATATCGTGCAGATTAGGCATTGGGTCACCAACCCCGTTTATCTCATTTCCTTTCTCTGTGAGAGCGAATGCTTTGAACATATTGGCGCCCCGCTGTGCTTCAACTAGGGTATCACCGTGAATCTCAGACGTTTTTATCGGTCGGCGGAGAGTGCCCCTAGCGTGGTACCAAGGACCACCCCCGATTCGATCACGTGCGTTGATGGCTGGCTGACCAGGTCGGGCCTGCGTACTGAGATAGGCTCGCCATGTACGATGGCCTGCACCGGCGTTCCTAGCCAGCCTTTGGCAGTGTGCGTCTGCTCCTGCCAAGCCACCTAGGTTACCGCCATCCCCAATCGGCTCGCTGGTAACGAAAAACGACATAAGCTCAGACGGGATAAAGTTTCGAAGAGCGTGATAGCCCACACCTTGTGCGAATACTGTATAGGAACCCATTAGATGCACGAACAAAGAGAGAGCAATCGGTAATACGATCCTTTTCATGGGTTTTCTCCGGTCACGGCGAAGCAGTAGAACTGCCCAATACCGTGTGTTCTCGGCAAAGACGCTTGGCTGCAGCCGCGAGTACCATGCGATGAATTCCAGGAACCATTACCGCCACCTTCCCGATCAGGAAATCCAATTTGCACATTCGGCCTGCCGGGACCGCCATACAGTCCAGGCGTTTCTTGTTCCGTATCGGGGTCTGCGTTGCTTGTCCAATTGTCACAGGTGTAATCAATATCTGGGGAGTACGCTCGGCCATCCGGCTGAGAGCCGGTTAAAACTTCATGGCGATTGGAATAGGGAGTTGTCTTGACGTATTCCCAATCGTTATCTCTGGGATCAAGATAGTCATACAGGCCCGGTACAATAGCCCCTCTCTCGGTGAGCCCCGACTGTTTATGCAGGTTGTTGCCCATTCGGGCAAGCTCCAAGGTGTCTCCATGCAGATGTGCAACACTGCTGGCGATCATGACTCCGTTAAAGTTGTGCCAGGGCCCTTCTCCGATTCGATCACGTGCGTTGATGGCTGGCTGACCAGGTCGGGCCTGTGTACTGAGGTAGGCTCGCCACGTAAAGTTCTCCGCACCGACGGTCGCAGCCAACCTTTCGCAGTGTGCGTCTGCCCCTTCTAGGCCACCCAGGTTACCACCATCTCCAATCGTATCGCTGGTTACGAAAAAGGTCATCGGATGCCCCCCCGGCATACCGTGCTGCGCTGCCGCCATAGGAGAGCCCAGCGCAGACAAGATCAGGATGGGAACGATAATTCGGAGTTTAGTCATGTTTTCCTCCACTTCAGACGTCCTGTGAGATAGATATCATGGCTTGCGGCGTATTTCCGATAGCGCCACGCACCGACCGTTGGGCGAATGCTAGGTAATGGTAAACGGTAACCACCGTCCGGAAACCTGATTCTATTCCCCTGAGGCGTTAATATCAGGGGAGAACTGTAAGGAGTTTCTACGTGAGTCGTCAATCCGGTCCCATGATGATGTCGCTCGCGGCGGCCTCACTGCTGGTCCCAACACCGGCCATTGCTCAGGAGCAGATGACAGAGTCAGTCTGCCCCGATAACACCCCCGCGGTGTTCCACCAATGTGCGTTGGAAGCAGCTCAAGCCTTCGATCCCCCCCGTACCCCAGACGGGCAACCGGACATGGGAGGCGTCTGGAACCTTCCGGGCACTGCGTTTGAAGACATCGAGGAACATCCCGAGGCGCTCGACGACGGCGGCGGCCCGACTTCAATCGTGGACCCGTCGGACGGAAGGGTCCCGATGCGGGCATGGTCGGACTCACGCAGGCAGGAGAACAATCAAGCGCACATGCACCCCAGTGCAGCCTGTCTACTGTCCGGAATGCCCTACACCATGTACAGGCCAGGACCCTATCAGTTTCTTCAGACGCCCGAGCACTTCGTGGTGCTCGCGAGTCGGGCTCACGCCTATCGCGCCATCCCGCTAGACGAAACACCCCCGGTCGGAGACAGCATACAACTCTGGAATGGTGCCTCAAATGGCCGCTGGGAAGGCAATACGCTGATCATCGAGACGGCGAATCTGAATGCGCTGCCCTGGATAGACCAGCGGGGAAGGTTCTACACGGAAGAGGTGCGGGTTGTCGAACGACTAACTCTTATCGAGACCGATACGATCCATTACCAAGTGACGGTCGACGACCCCAATGTTTTCACGAGACCGTTCACGATCGCCCTTGCCTACAGGCGTAATACCGTGGACGGGTTTGAGCTAATCGTGGAAGCCTGCTACGAGAACAACGATACGCTTGTGGACATCTACCGAGCCGCCGGCTTCACGCTCTATCCGGGCATCACCGCCGAGGAGGCTCGAGAAGCCACAGAGGCTGACCAGTGAGTGGGGCTGCGAACGGGCGAGCCACTCCTTTAGCTAATCAGCTAAGCACAACACGAGTCGCTACCCACATCTGCTAGCGGACGCTCGGGATATTCTGATCCTGAAGCCTTTTGATAGCTTCTACTGAGGCCGGCGAACCGGTTACCCTTTTGCTTGGACATTCAGTCGTTCCCAGCGAGTTTTAAGTCAATGAATACCTTGGTACAAACGATTACATTGCAGGGGCTAATCCTAGCCTTTCTACCGGCAGCGGCTGTCGTCATCATCATGTTTCGATGGGGAGCCGGTGCTCAAACGGCGATCTATGCAACAGCCCGCATGCTGATTCAGCTACTGCTCATCGGCTACGTTCTGATTTATATCTTCGAGGCTGATCATCCAGGAGTCATCCTTGCCGTCCTACTGATAATGCTAACTGCGGCGAGCTGGATTGCGCTTCGCCCTCTAGCAAACAAGGAGCCGCGTCTGTATTTGAACGCACTCGGCGCAATATTCGTCGGCGGGATTTTCACTCTCGCGGTCGTCAGTCAGGCGGTGATCGATGTTCAACCTTGGTTCAGCCCGCGCTACGTCGTGCCCTTGGCAGGAATGATCTTTGCCGCGTCAATGAACTCTGTGAGTCTCGCGGCGGAAAGGTTCCAAGCCGAAAAGGATAAAGGGCTTCCCTATACGGAGGCACGGCAGACAGCATTACAGACGTCGCTGATCCCGATCATCAACTCACTGTTCGCGGTGGGCGTGGTGTCGCTGCCCGGCATGATGACCGGTCAGATTTTATCCGGGGTCTCACCGCTGATCGCAGCCAAGTACCAGATCGTCGTCATGACAATGCTGTTCGGCGCTTCCGGTATCTCGGCGGCGACGTACCTCGTGCTGGCGAAACAAAAAAACGCATAAACAAATACGCCGAGATCCAAGAGCACATTGTGTTCGTCTACGGTACGCTCCGCACAATCACCAGCTCCTTTCGAAGGCCCGCGTCGTCTAGGCGGCCGTCAGTGACCGGGGGCTGGGAAACCTAACCGTCATCAGTCCTCTCCCCCGTCGAGTCAGCGTCGAACATCTGCAGGTCGTAAGCGGACACCCGAGTCATCTCCGGGAAGGAGTCCATCCGTTGCTGTTCGGCTGTGACACCGAGCCTAATGCCTGGATAACCAATCATCTCCCAGCCGATGAAATCTAGGTTGCCACCATACGCAGGATCACAAAACGTGCCCTGTATCGTGTGAAGCAAGACCATATTAAAGAATGACGCAGCATCGGGCTGGAAGCCGCTGGCGCGGTTCTGCTCGAGGTGCTCCAGTACTGAATCCTGCTCGCCCGGCCCCAATGCAGTAAAGGCTTCTCCAGTCGACTCGCGCGCGTACAGATCAAGTGCAACGAGTCCGACCCTGTAAGCGGCCTGGGAAGAGGCGAGCGTATCCGCAAGTCCTTTATCGATGTAATTTGCAGCGCCGGCCTCCAACGCGCCCGGCCCGTTCTCATCGCTCGGGATAAACCGCGCGACAATCGCTTCGAGTATCTCGGACTCGCTGGTGTTTAGGTTCTCGAACGCAGCGCGCGCGCCGGATGGCAGTGCCTGAGCCATCGTCTGTACCGGAAGGGCTGTCGTCATCCCGGCCGCCGCCGCGCGCTTCAGGATCTCGCGTCGTGATAAAAACCCCGCCATGCACCATCTCCACTACTTTAGACCGACACACTCGGTCCTGATCATACTTTATCCAATGACTAACGACGTGTTCACTAGCCGAAGAACGTGATCAATCGACCATGAATTCCGACACCTAACCAAAGAAGCAAGGACGCCGTACCCATCAACTTCGCCAGCACGGGGCTCTCTGTGATCTCCGTCCAGTCTTTCATTTGAGGCGAAACTTTGAGCCGGAACCACAGTGCGTTCAGACCCGCCAGAAGCAACAGCACCACTTTTACCTGGAACGCATAGTTCACCGCGTAACGATGAGGGTCGCCCATCACGAACAAGAATCCCGTGCATGCGTTGATGCCAAAACCAATGAACACCAACGGCATGATCTCGTGCACAGTACGCAGTGACAGGCCGTGCTTGTAGCCAATCAGCCTCAGATCCATGACGATCAGCCCACCAATAAGAACGCCAAGGCCCGTGAAATGCAGTGTCTCTAGAATCGGCCATATCCACGGCCCACCGGTCACCCATTGAGAAATAGCGGTGGAGCGCATCCAATCGAGTACGGGGACTATCGAACGGTAGTCCATACGAGCTTCATCTCCCAACGTAGGCGATCAATCGCCCCGACGTGATCACGCCGAACCACAGGAGCATGGATACGGCGGCCCAGTAGCGCACCGGCACGGGTGCAGCGACCTCCGAGCTCCAGGTGCCGGATTCGCTAACGATCTGACCATGCAACCATCCGGTATTGCCCAGCCCGAGCACGATGAGCACCATCTTCGTGAGGAACGCGGGGTCGCCCGCGTACTCCACTCCGCGCGGCACGAACAGGACTGTGCCGGAGAGAAAGTTAATGCCCAGTCCCGTCCACGCCAACAGGAGTGCGCGTTGCAGAAACTTATATGAGACAAAATTGAAGAATCCGAGCAGGCGCAGATCCATGACCAGTATCAACCCCATGGAGACAGCTAAACCCAGTGCATGCAAGGTCAGCATCAACGGGAATCCGCTGAACGCTGTCAGCACCCAATCAGAGAACTCGGTCTGCTCCAGCCACGCTAGGGTACTCACCGTCTCTCCTTGTTCGTTCCCAACGAAGCGCTAGATATCAGCTCACCAGCGTAACCAGCCACGCTGATATATTGAGCCAGGTTTCCGTATCGACGGCGTGGCGTCGCAGACTGAGTAAGTAAAGACCCACGAGCCCGATAACATAGACGGGATGAATGAGGCGCCTGGTCATGAAATCGTGCGCCATCCCCAGCAAGATCGGCAAAAACCAAACGAGCAGGGAGACTGTCGACGGTACCGGTGTACCGAGGAATGTCATGCGCGCGACAGCCGCAACCAATAGTGTCGTCGTCGCCACCACCATAAATCGCTTGTGGATCTCCGGCTTTCGCCGATAGGCGACCGCCGCACCGAAGAAAATTGGAAAGAGCACCATGTCGGTCAGTGGGGCAAGCAAACGCAGCTGGGCCTCCTCCAACAGACCAGCTTCCACTCGGCCCGCGAAAATCACAAATGCGGTAAGAATACCGACCGGTACGAGTGCGAACCCGTAATAGATACCGATCTTGCCCAGCTTGCGATGCAGGGCCAATCGACCAGTCGAGGCAAAGGCAGACTGGGCCACGAACAGCGCTACCCAACCAGAATATATCGTGAAGTGGAAGTGGATGACGGGCGGGCTCTCTACCCCGCCGACCAACAGCGGCCCAAGGTAAGTCGGCCAGAAGCCCACAATCGCCATCAGAGCGATGAGCAGGCTGATGCCTATGTAGGATCGACGCGCGACTGCTGGAGGTAAACGAATCGATCCGCTCACCATGTGATCCGCTTCCCCCATGATCCTTCTGAATCAGGATTTTATCAGGACACACATTCTCAGATTACAAACGCCCACCTCCCAAAAGAGGCGGGCGTTCGTGATTGAGATAAACGTACGAGCCTAGAATGGGCCCAAGTGTCCTTCCAGCCAGATCTTCCAGGCATTAAGCGCCAGCCACTGATCATACATGGCCCAGCTCTCGTACTTGGGCAAACTGACGGCATCAGGGGCTAAACGCGCCGGTGTTCCGCTCGCGATCTCCGCCTCGAGCGCCGCGCGAAGGTCACTCAGGTACTGCAACGTGTCGATGACATCCTGGCTCGTGCCCCCCTGCAACGGATCGGGTCTAGCATTGTGAGTGAAGACGATCTTCTCCGTGTCTAGCGTCAAGATCCCTTCGAGTGTGCGCTCCAACTCTCTGACCGTGAAGTCCGGCAGGATGAAGAACGGCAACCGGTTCGGGCCCACCAGATCGGCGATATAACCAACCCTTTCGCCCGCAACTACCGGAATGGTCATCCCGTGTCCGTGACTGGGGCCAAAATGATGCAGCTCGAGCGTTCTTCCACCCAGCACGATGTCTTTGCGCGAGCCACCCCAGCTCTCATCCGGCACGGTGATATCCGGGTGAGGGTTGGCCTTCAGCCAGTTGTAGGCATCGACGTGAGCGATGATCGTTGCGCCCTCGTCCTTAAACAGCTGCCCACCGCCAGAATGATCCCAGTGATTGTGCGTGTGCACGAGATAGCGAATCGGCTGATTCGTTACTGACTTAATCGCCGCCACGAGTCCTTCAGAGTGGGCCGAATTAATCGGATCGATCGCCATGACGCCGTCATCGGTCACGACGAACATTGAGATGTATGTCGTCGGACCCTGGTAGCTGTAGACGCCGTCCGCCACCTCCACAGGATTTGCCGTTGACGCCTCCGCGAAAACAAGTAAGCAAACGATCGAGAGCGTCCTTCTTAGGTTAACCATATTGTTGTCTCCCCTGATCAATTGGCCGTCTGGCGACCCTTATTTCTTCGGATCAGATAGTAGCGCGAATACCCAAAGCCCGTCACCCGGGGCCCTATCCCATCAAGCCAAACTGCAAAAGCTCAATCCCCGTGAACTGAGGCCCGTCGTCTATACCTGCGAGGTAGACACCGGCAAAACCCGACCGGCCTGCACGAAGCTCGGTTACTCCTCATCGCCATCCACGACAACCAAATTCGAATCAGAGAGAGCTTGGCGAAGATTCCTGTACGGCTCATATTCTGGATCATTATGGAAGGCGAGGGCGGCCTCACGATCGGGGAACTCCAGAACGATCAATCTCGATGGAGTCCAATCACCCTCCAGCACTTCGAAATCACCACCACGCACGCGGTACACACCACCGTGCTTTCGAATGAGAGCGGGTACGTTCTCGACGTACTCTCGGTAGCGATCTGAATCACGAACCGTGATATCGGCTATGAGAAACGCTCTACGAGCCACGGAGTGCACCTCTTGTTTGCAACGCTGCCCTCCTTAACCGGTCAAGCTAGCACTTCACCCCTAGTCGCCACGTGGTAGGAAAACGACTCCATCGTCTCTGACCGCCCTAGTCCAGGCTGCAGCTGGGCGACCATCCCTCATCGGATGACCCGAAATGGTTACTCGGGTTCCCGGGATCAGATCACCGACACGAATACCTCTTCTCATCAGGGTACTAGGACCCTCCGCCTCGAAACCCCAGGTGGTTATCCTGCCATCCTCCCCTGTCACATCCACGAGCAGCCAGGAATGCGGGTTGGTGTACTGGAACTCCTTGACGACACCCTCCAAGGTGATCTCCGCTTCTTCCTCGAACATCACGCCCGCGTGATGAGCCGTTACGGGTGGAAGCACTACGACGTATGTGAGCAGTCCCAGCGATAGTAACCAGTTGCGTGCGATCATGCCTTTGGTCTCTTAGCGGTCCTCGTCGCCGGTAAAAATGAATTCGGTGTACTGGGTACTGCCTTCCTCGGTTTGGAAAACGGTGTTGTTCTCATTCTCACCGCAATGCCAATACCGCATCCTGAGACTCGTGTCTTCATTGGATACCCGAGCGTATTCTCGTTCCACGTACCAAGGCTGTTCCAGAATCGTCGGGTCGTAGAGCCAGGCCTGAGCGCGAATCGTATCTCCATCGATGTTTTCCCAGATCTCAACCGTCTCCATCTGTTCGCTCTGGTACAGCGTGTTGCGTCCCATCTGGCGAGCCATGAGCTGGTTGGTATGGATCACGAGTTGCTGGCCATCCCAGAAGCCGATGGAATCGCCGTAGTAAAGCGGATAGCGTTCCACCTCGGGTGGATGATCGCGCCCATCGGTATAAACCCTTCGGACGTTATTGACGGTTTCGGACGTGAGCCAGGTCTGCTCTGGACGCACAATGAACTCCCTTAGGAAAGGGATGATCAGCCAGCGCGGGAATCCCGGCGGACCGCACTGACTCAGGTTCTCATCGTAATTTATACCCGCAGCGTTGAGTCGGACGCCCTCCTCCTGCATCGCTGTTCCTATAGACGTTAGGTTAGGTCGCGTACCGTCCGGACTGGACCAAAAAAGACCCAGAGCTGCCGAGCCCGTGTGTGTCCAGAGCCCGGACCAGTCGGGCAACTGGTTGAAAGCGGCGGGCGCAGCCGGGACCTCCGCCTCCTCTTTCAATGCCTGGTAAAGGCCCGAAGCCATCTCGTGCGCCTCGCCGAGCTCCAACATCCTTTGCCATTGCCCCGCGGACCCCACTTGCTCCTGAGCCGCCCCCAACGTCGCGACCATGCCCGCCAGCACAGCAACAACAGACTTCCTAATCTGTGTCATTACGGTCTCCCGACCCCTTATCGCACCGGAATGGCGATAGGTCGAATCGGTGCCGCATCTGACCCACGGAATTTCAACGAACCCCCGATAAAGGCGAACTCATAGACACCATCGTTGGAGAGCTCCTCCAGGTACACCAATTCGAGGATCGGCGTGCCCTGTTGAGCCAAGAGATAAGTATGGAGCGGTCTGTAATTGTCTTCGAACTCTGAGGGGGATGCCTCAAAACTCAAGTTGTCCAGCCCGATAAGCATGGCGCCCTTCTCCTCGACCAGGAACCGAGCTGCTTCCAGGCCGATCCCGGGCGAATTCACCATATACGCCTCAGCGTCCTCGTAGATCTGCATGCGTCCGGTGCGAATCAGAACGACGTCGCCCTCCTCGAGCTCCACATCCTGTCTTTCGAGGGCGTCGATAAGATCCTGGCGAGTGATCCGATAGTTGTCACTCAAGATATCGACCCCCTTGGTGGCCGCCACATCAATGAGCACACCTCTCGCGATGATCGGAGGGATAGCTTCCGCACCTGTAACCCTCCAACCCTTGTCACCGAGATGCTCCTGCGCCTCGTAGCCGTTCCATATCTTCCCATTCAATCCAAAGTGATTCAGCGTATCGATGTGAGTGCCCATGTGCGTGTACATCGACACCGCAGAGCCAGAGTAAGCCACGCGCTCGTTCATCTCCCGTCCCTGGCCGTTGGGATCGTCCACCACGGTGCCATTGGGCGTATGAGTCATCCAGAATTGATACTGGGGATCACCGAGAGCCTGCCAGCTGGGCATGCCAACGAAATACTCCACGGAAAGATCGTACGCGATGGCCCCGTCCACGCGCGCCAAGATTTCGGCGCGGGATTCCGGTGTCATGAGGTTGAGACGCCCGATTTCATCGGTGGCCCCCCACGGGCTCATGCTGACCTCCCTTGACTGCGCGTGAATGAAGGTCGCCGTCAGCAAGAAGACAAGATTGATCCCAATTACCCCACCTATTCGTGGTTTAGGCCGTTGAACGCTTGTCTTCATGTGTGTCTCCCGATCAGTGAGCCTCGAATAAGGCCATCCGGACCTAGTACGCTGCCTACGTTCGGAGAGTAATGCCTCAATCTCCGAGTGCAAAAACCATCAAAACATTGCTTCCATTGGGCGCTCTGAGCTCGGGATACAGAGTGGCAAGGTGTGAAACACCGGTGCTGTTGCCCCCGACGCCAACCGCCACATATTGCTTACCATCCACCGCATAGCTCATGGGATAACCGGTCACTGGGGCACTGAGCGGCGTCTCCCACAATACATCGCCTGTCGTCGCGTCGAACGCTCTGAAGTAGCGGTGCAGGTCGCCCGCGAAGACCAAACGGCCTCCGGTCGTCAAAACGGACCCTAGTGCGGCTCGCTGGTCGTGAGTCCACAATATCTCCCCGTTCGTGGCCGAAACAGCGGTGAGGCGGCCAACCTGGCCCCCAGTGCCTTGCATATGTTGGATCTGGTCGTATTCGACCCCGGAGATGACCTCGTCCAACGGGACGACCTCGAAGATCGAACAGGCATTGCTCACCGGGTTGTATAGGGCATTGGTAACAGGATTGTAGGCATTAGTCTGGAAGAGCTTTCCTCCTCGCATGCCCGGGCATACCAGTGGAGCCTCGCCGATCTCTCTCGGGATCAGTGACTCATTCATCGTAATCGCACCCGTCGACGGATCTATCTGCTCGTAGAGATTCTGGAAGGCCACGAGTTGCTGATGCCACAGGTACTCGCCGTCTTCCCGATCCAGTGCCCACAAGATGCCTGGCTTACCGAGTAGGTAGATAACCTTACGCACCGTCCCATCAATCTCGACGTCAGCAAGGATCGGATTGTCCTGGTGATCCATATCGAAGTTGTCACGAGGTTGCATCTGGAAGAACCACTCAATCGCACCCGAGCTGGCATCGAGTGCCAAAATCGAGTTCGTGTACAGCAATGCACCGTCGCCACTGCCTTTATGAAGCTCCGGATAGGGAGAGGCACTAGCTGTCGTCCAGTAGAGCAGATCCAAATCCGCATCGTAGCTGCCCGTCATCCAGAAGGACGCCTTACGCCGCTTCTCGTAAGGCACCCCACCCCAAGTCGCGTTGTGCTCGGCTGGGTCTCCCGGCCCGGCAACCGACTCTCTACGCCAGAGCTCCTCTCCTGTGTCCGCATCGTGAGCACTAAGGAAACAACTCCGCGACGTGCTCGTGCCGCATGACAGACCAGCAAAGACCCTACCCTCAGCGGCGATGGGTCCGGACGTGTACCGCAACCGATCGTCGGCATCACCGACTTCCATCTCCCAGACGACTCGCCCGGTTCGCGCATCCAACGCAACCATATAGGCGTCTTCGGTCGTCAGGAAAACCTTATCTTCGTAGAGTGCCAGGTTTCGCGTCAGGAAATTGCCCATGCCCTCGGGCAGATCCCGACGGTACTCCCAAATGAGATCCCCCGTTCGAGCATCCAACGCCTGAACCACTCCGTTCGTGTGCGGCAGATACATGACGCCCTGATAAACGATGGGTTCCGGCTGCTGCAATCCGCTCGCCATGGCCCAAGACCAGGCCAGCCGTAAGTCCCCCACATTCTCAGGATTTATCTGATCAAGCGGACTGTAGCCGCTACCCTCACTCCCTCGCCGCCACCTTAACCAGTCCGCCGGCTCCGGGTCCTGCAAGACAGCATCCGTCACCGGAATGAACGAAGACTGCTGAGCGTAGAGAGAACTGAATACCGCCGAGAGCATCAGTACAGGAATGAGTAGCGACGTAGCACGCGTAACCATCATCATTTTTGTTCTCCTTCATCGTGCCCACCGCTAGGCTTGAACCGCTCGGGTCGACACATTGAGTCTCCATTGTATCGCCGCAACCGACACACGGCGATACAATGCCGTGAACACCCAACAAGAAGAAAACCAGCGAGGGCCGACAATGAGAACCAGTCTAGTCAGAGTTTTCGTGGATCCGGACAACTTTCTCGGTCGCGCGATCGTATTAAGCCTACTAGTCGCAACTTCGAACCCAGGTCTCGCGCAAAACGATACCGCCGATGTTTTCCTGCTTACGGGCGCAACGATCATCGACGGGGTGTCCGATGCGCCCCTATCCGATCATTCACTTCTCATCGACGGCGACACAATCAGGGCCATTCTTCCAGAAGGTTCCGACGCACCCGAAGGCGCACAGATCATTGAGCTGGATGGTCAGTATGTGATTCCAGGATTAATCGATTCTCACGTCCATTGGCTCGACTGGATGGGAGAACTCTTTCTGAATCACGGCGTCACCTCGATTGTCGCAATGGCTGACATTGACCCGGCCTTGCGCGCGAGGAGCCATGTCGCCGAGCGACTGCCCCGGATCTATCACAGCGGTGCCCGAATACCGTTCTCTCCTGACGACGATCGGGACAGGATTCTCGAACTTGTCCAGGAGTGGCTCGCAAAGGAGCCAGACATGGCCCATTTCCCTGACTACAACGACGTCTCGGAAAACGTGTTTGCGGTTGCGGCCGAAGAGGTGCACAACAACGGTTTTATCATCTTCGGCCACGCGGAAAACGCACCTCAGGCTATTCGCGACGGCATGGACTCGGTGGAACACGTCTGGGGCTTCACCCAGGCCGCCATGTCACGATCGGATCTCGACGCGTTTCGGGATGGGGAGTTTCTGACATGGGCCTCGTTCATGACCGATTGGAACCAGATGGATGAGATGATCAAGGACGCGATCGAGGCTGGCGTCTACCTAAATCCCACATTGCTCTACGAATGGGGAGGCATGAGCGAAGACGCCGACCAGCACGAGCTGGACGACTATCGTGTCATCAGCAACCCAGATCTCGTTTATTTCCCGGAGAACATTGCCAAAAGCCTGCTCGCAAAACATCGGCAGATCAAAAATTTCTCTCGGCGCTATGAAAACCTTCCGTTCACCACATATCTGCCGGATGAAGACAAAGCGGAGTTCCAAGCGGGCTATCAGAACGTGCTCGAATTTGTCAGACGCTGGGCCCAGGCCGACGGAAAGATCCAGGCAGGAACCGACACAATATCCGGTGGCGTCCCGGGCCTGAGCCTACAACATGAGATGCAGATGCTCGTCGAAGCCGGTCTGACACCAATGCAGGCACTGACAGCAGCCACGCGTTGGGCAGCCGAGCTGCTCGAGGGAAAAAACGGCGCACGCGGCGCTGCTCGCATTGGATCACTCGAGCCAGGCAAGCAAGCGGACCTCGTTGTGCTCAACTCGGACCCCTTAAGCGACATCACCAACGCGCTTTCCATAGAACGAGTGATGAAAGGTGGTACCTGGATCCAGCTCGGCTACAACCCAGCGCACTACACGTTTACCGCCCCGTCGCGGTCGGTGGCTGGAGCCACGTTCGCACCGGTGATCAGCTCGGTCACACCTGCAGCGGTTAACGCCGGTGCAGGCCAAACGCGCGTCACGCTGGAAGGAAGCGGGTTCCTGTTAACCTCGTTGATTCGAGTGAACGGTGTCTCGGTTGAGACCACGGTCAGCAATCCCCGTCGCCTCGAATTCGATCTGCCGGCCGAATTGATAGCAAGCCCAGGGCCCGACCCATACCGGGCTCCTGGCCCCCAACAGCGCATCGCCATTGTCGGCAACCGCTCGATCGAGATTCACGTTTTCAATCCCCCACCGGAAGGGGGTACGTCGAACTCCGTGCATCTTCTAGTACGCCCGAACTAAAAACGATTTCCCACCGCCCAGGCCCTGTACTCAGGCTCTAGCCGCCCGATAGCTCAACCTCGGGTTCACACTGGTAAGGTCTGATCTCTGTACCGGGGACCCACTGCCAAGCGGCGTCCTCGATCGCTAGCCCAAGGAGATTTGGCGGATCGGTAATCACAACCTCGTAGTCGAGGCGATTACCATCCGCGCTGACGGAGAATTGCTCCACCATTCTCGCTTCCTCGCTCAGCGGTGTCCCCGCATCGTCGAGATAGGGAAAGTCTACTTGTGTGGTCTCCACGACCAGGGTATCGCCCTCCCAGTGTCCCAGGGCATAACCGAGTCGACCGGGGCTCACGTTAACGGGAATCTCTTGGGACACCATATCGATTAGCCTCACAGCTTCCCATTGTTCGATCCTCAAACGGATATGTTCACCCTCATCAATGAACTCGATTGGATACGGATTGAGCATCGCGTTGGGCATTCCGGGGGCAATACACTGAAGCGCTGGCATCTCGGTCAACGGATCAAACGTATTTCTTGCGACCTGCGCCGCACGGGTATACACGAAGGGTTGCCTGGGACGATGTGCCTCCGCAAAGCTCCAAACTCGGAAAATGCTGCGCCCCAAACTCGTATCGGTGAGTACCGACACCGCTGGAGGCTCCGTCCACCTCCACGGTCGCGGACGTTCCGTCATAAGATGCTCAACGCCACTCGCCAGCAGAATGTTAGTCGCCAAAAGTTCTCGTCGACCGCGGTTCGACGGATTGCCCGCGATACGGACCCGTTCACCCAGACTAATGGAATCCCGGGTCAGCCCCTGTCGAATCGTGGCGTTCGCGGAGTCACCCTCGAGCTCCCATTCTTCTGTCTCGCCAGCCTGATTCTGGACCAACATCTTCAGTCTGACGTGCGGGTTCCTCCAGCTGACTTCCGAGATTTCCCCTTCGAGCTCGACGAAGGTTCCCGTGTCAAAGGGGACAATCGAATGGTGCGCGGTCGCCGAACCCGATAACGCGAGCAGCAAACCGACGATGACCCAGGTCCTGGGAACTTTCACAAAACACGCCGACGCGATCATGCCAGGCGGCTCAAGCTAGAGTGAGCTGCGTGAAGCGGTGTCACACATCGCTCAATCCCACAATCTTTCTACTCCATCAGTACCGGTCAAGAACCCAAGAAGACAACCCCTGGAGCCATCTCTAAGTTGATGGCAGCGCACAGAAACTGGCTCTCCGACTGAAATGGTATCTTCATTAATTCCGTTTCTAGTCAGTGCGCGAAGCCCTCCGGCCTCCAACGCCCACATCTCAGAATCCCCAGCATCCTGCATTACTTCAAGATAAATCCACGCATGTGGGTTTACCATATGAAGCTCCCGCACAACCCCCTGAAGATGGACGTATTCGGTCATCTCATAATTCCCATGAGAGTGGTGCGCTGGTAACGACCCGCTAAACACAATGAGCAGGACAAAACCTGTAACTTTCATTAGACGTTGCATCCTATACCCTCCTTAGCATCTCCAAACACATGAATAGCTCGATTATCTCGTCCAGTCGTTGCACGCTATTCCTTCCTGAACACCTCCACAGGACCTGCGAACCTTACTTGCCTCCAGAAAGTCTTGGTAGCGAATACGTTCTCCATTTTGATCCATGAACTGCAAGGACTGTTGGAAAAATCCAGGCGGCAAGGATCCTGGTTCTACCGTTGCTTCAACAATGTAAAGACGACTATCGTGAAGATATATGGCTGCATACGTTCTTGATTGATCTTCATTTGTAATCTGAAGCTGATGCCCTTCTACTCGATCAATGTAGTGATAAGCATCGTACGTCACTTCACCCCCTCGCTGACGAAGACTAGTTGCAGCGTAAGCTACTGAAGCTCTGATATCGATTTCCCAATACAGAAGATATTCCGCCTCATTCCTCACGCGCTCTTGATGTAGCCTTTCGGCTTGAGTGTAATCAACCACCGTAACAGAGTAATAGTCGCCACCCTCCGTATAGCTATAGACCCGCGCTGGAAGCACAACACCGTACTCGGAAGGAAAAGTTGTCTCTGCAACTTCAAATTCACCTGGAGTATGTATACGAAAATCATCGGTTGAGCTGTAATAATCTATCCAAGCCTGCGAAAAAGCAGGTCCAGAGCACATAATGATCAAAGCAATGACCATTATTCTACGACCGTTCATCATTGATTCCTTTCCTGTTAATAAAATCTACGTACAGAGAAAACTCTATTATCGCTTAGCTAAGATACCTCACATTCATAAGGTGCGATTGCCTCACCGAGCGCCAACCAGTGCCCCGTAATGGTCGCTGGCCCAGTGAAGGTCCCCGAATCTGTGACGGTAAGGTGATAATCAAGGCGGCGCTGATCGTCGCTGAGTCTAAATCGTTCAACCATCAGAACGTTTTCTCTCTGGCGCGTCCCGATATTGTCGAAGTAGGGCCAATTGACGCGCGTCGTCTCCACAACCAGTTCCGAGCCCTCCCAGTGCCCGACCGAGTAGCCGAGCCGCGACGCCGGTGCGTCCTCGGGAACGGTAGCGTTCATATGAATTGCCCGCTCTTGATCGTAGAGCTCAACCCGCAACTGGATTGTATCTCCCCAATCCACGAACTCGAATGGATGGGGATTGATCATAACCCTCGGCATGCCCTCAGGCTCACAGCGAGAGGTGAAATTGTTAAGGGCATCCCATGCGGCGCGGCTAGCAATAGCGGCGTCGGTGAACGGCACGTGCAATACCCGATCCGCCAGTGCGGGAATGCTCCACACCCGGAAGACGCCCCGATTATCCTCAGCTGCATCCACGGCCTCAGCCTCATCAGCCACCCACTGTAATCGTCCCCCCAGAGTCCTCCCCGGCCAGTGAGGCTCAGCATTTGCCTGAAGCACCGTCTCCGTACCATCGGGCAACAGCACGTGGGAGGCCAGGAAGTGTCTGGGTCGGTTAGGTGTAACCAGCCCGAACATCACCACCGGCGCCCCTGCCTTAAATAAGTCCTCGGTAATCCCAGTTCTCTGTAATGCGTAAATGGACCCGAAGCCTTCAATCTCCCAAAACTCTTCCTCGCCGTCCTCGTTGAAAACGCTCAGAACGAAGCCTACATGGGGATTCCTCCAGATGACGTCTACGAGTTCCCCCTCGAGCTCGATCGGCTCGTCCACGTAGCCCGCCCGCGAGTGATGCGCCGAAACCATCAGGGGCAGGAGCGTTAGCCAAATTGCGATGGCTGTGAATCTCATGACATCTCTCAAACGTGCCAGCAGCTATCTACTGGAATCCATTTCTCGCGGAGGTGGCTCTCCCTAAATCCGGCTCTAATGAGTTTGCGGCAGGAGTGCCGCGGAGATCCTCCAGTTATTCCCGCCTCAGACTTTTCTCGGATCCAATTTCTAGAACGCGATTGATTAAAAGGCTCTGTTCAATGCGCGCCGTGTCACTTATTCGAGCGGCGGTGTCGTCGCAGGCGGACGGCGCCGCTGGGTCGCCTGCTCGTACGCGTAGGCAAGACGTAGCAACATCCCTTCGCTGAACGCTCGGCCTAGCAGCTCGATCCCCACAGGCAGATCGTCCTCTGTAAAGCCCGCAGGAACCGTTATAGCCGGAAATCCAGTAACTGGACTCAATCGCCGGTTGTTGCCCCAGCCGTAACGGTCCTCGGGATCCGGGTTAGTGAGCGCATCAGGAGGAATCAGGGTGGTTTGATGATCGAACGTCGCGTAGATGAGCGCGTCAAGCTGAGCGTCTGCCATGGCACTCAGCACGGACTGACGTATCTGCTCCCGTGCCAGCATGATCTCGAGATAGCCGGGATCCAGCGTTGTCTTCCCGATAACGCTCATCAAAGCTGGTCCGCGCCGAGGGGTAACCTTCCCCTGGAGCAAGATTTCTTTCAGATTCGTGACGGGTGCGTTGGGGAGCTGCGTTAGATACTCATTGATAGCCTGCTCGGTCTCGAAACTGTTGTTCCCGTGAGTGTCGTGCACTAGCTCTATGAGCGGAATCTCAACCGGATCGACCAGCTCGGCACCGAGAGCTTCAATGTCTTCTAGCGCCTGATCGATCACTGCGCGGACCTTCTTAAAGTCCTCAGACGCCGGATCCGTCTCGGGATCCATTGGGTATCGTATGACACCGATGCGTGCACCCGCCAACCCGTTCTCGTCGAGCAACGCCCGATAACTCTGTGGAACGTTTCCAGCGGAGTAAGCCGTCACGGGATCGTTGCGGTCATAGCCGGCGATCACGTCGAGGAGAATCGCCGCGTCCGCAACCGTGCGGGTCACTGGCCCCAGGGTGTCGTTCGTCGGGTTAGCCGGCATCATTCCGTATGTACTTACCAGTGGCAGTGTCGGACGCAGCCCAACCAGGCTATGAACCGATGCTGGCCCGCGGACCGACCCCCCTGTATCTTCCCCGATGCCCACGAGCCCTAGGTTTGCCGCCACACCTGCGCCCGTGCCTGCGGAGGAGCCGCTCGGAATACGCGCCGGTTCGTAAGCATTGCGAACCATCCCGAATGCCGAGCCCAAGTATCCGTTCGCGAACTCTCCCATGTTTGTCTTGGCGAGAATGATCGCACCCGCCTCCTTCATCCGAAGAACGATGGTTGCATCCCGCCCCGAGTAGAAGTCCGCGAAAATTGCCGAACCGTATGTGGTCGGCATATCGCTCGTCTCCACCTGGTCCTTCAACAGAACCGGGACACAATGCAACGGTCCAACGAGCCCCGATCCCTCTTGTGCCGCGTCAAGCGCCTCCGCCTCCTGCAGTGCCTGGGAGTTAATGTGCTGAACGGAGTTAAGCTCGGGACCTTGCTGGTCAAATGCCTCGATTCGCTCGAGATAGCTCTCGACGAGCCCGCGACACGTCACCTCCCCAGACATCAGTGCCACGTGCATGTCTTCGATTGTTGTCTCGACCAACTGGAAGCCCTGCGCGTTGGCAACGCCGGTCGCCGACAGAAAGCCACCCACCACACCGACGGTGGCGATCATCTTGATTGGCTTATCCAACGTAATATTTTTCATTGTCCTTCCTTGAGAGCCTCTAGTTCTTGACCCATCTCCTTAACGCCATCCCGCCCGTGAGCGATCCATAAATAACGCCATTGGCATCCACGACGACACCTTCTTGAGATCCGTTACCCTCTGGGTCGGCGATGAACGTCGTGACGATGCCGTCTTTCGCGCTGCCGATTCTGATACCTTCTTTCCAATCGGGATTGTCGGGGTTGGAACTCGAGTCGGCGACGTAGAGCATGTCGTTCCCGTCGATGTACATCCCGGCGGGCTGACCGAACTGATTGAACTCGTCGATAAAATTACCATCCTGATCAAAAATCTGGACACGACCATTCCTGCGATCGCCGACAAAGAGCCGACCTTCGGAGTCCATCGCCATCGTGTGTGGTGTCTCAAACTCACCAGGACCGGTACCCTTCCTTCCCCAGGTCTTGATAAACGTTCCGTCACTGGAAAACTTCACGATCCTAGCGTTGGAGTCCCCAGCGTGGCCGTCTCCGACAAAAATGTCCCCGTTGGGCGCCACCAGGACAGAGGAGGGTTTATTGAACTCATCTGTTCCATCGCCCGCGACACCCGCCTTCCCTAAGGTCATCAAAAGGTCGCCTTCCGGGCTAAATTTAAAAACCTGATGACCCTTACCATCACGCCGACGGTCTACCCCGTCAGGGCCCTCAAAATCGGTGACCCAAACATTCCCATCCGGATCAATATGAATACCGTGTGGACGGTTAAACATATTTGCTCCAAAACTTGTCACCAAGTTACCCGAAGCATCGAATTTCTGAATGGGCGCAAAATCCGAACCAACACACCAGTTGTCGCCGCACCGATCGAACGTCCAGATACTGGTGCCATCTGGATCAACCGCCATGGCAGCCGTCGAGCCAATCGGCCGCCCAGCCGGCAGCTTGAAAAAGCTCTGGTCCATGGAATAGGGGTCCGGTCGGTCGTTCACCTCTTCATTGACCTGAGCGCTGGCCCATCCGCCAAACACGGCGAACACAATGAGCCCCGCCATTAGCCTGACCTCAACGTTATTCCACATGGCTATCCCCCCGATCGTTCTCGTGTGTGCTGACAGCATACCAAGCCTGGCCCCTGCGTTCAGAATCCAGCAATGATCCTGCGCCTCGCCTCATTGAAGCCAAATATCAGCGGTTGATATTGCCGGGGATGATGCCTCGGCCCGACTCGTAACGCGTACCAATTGCACCGACCCGAGCCGTGTCGCGGTCGAGCCCCGCAAGCGCCCGAATTTCGTAGACGCTCTCTATCCCGGTGCAATGCGCTCCAATGAAATGCCTTAGCCCTAATTCGGCGATTCGCTCCGATGTCCAACTCATGACTTCGGGCGTGGCCGCGAAGAGGTGGAAACCACCGATCGCCGCTTGAGGCGGAAGATCCGAGATACGTGCGTTAATGTGTTCGAGCGTATTAATCATGCCAGCGTGCCCGCACCCCGAGATCATAATCGGCCCCTCCGGGGTCACGATGACCATTGACTGGCTGTCCGGAACGATATCGGGCACTGTGCTGCCATCCTCGCGCGCCAGCAACCGATCCGGACCCACCTGATAGTTCCTCTCTTCGTGGACCCGAGGCACGAAGCCGGTCACCCACACACCCGGAGCAATTTCGGCCGGTCTGTCATGCACGATAAAACGTGCTCCTGTCGCCTCGATGCGTGCTCGCAGAGCAACCATCGGGTTACGGTCACTTCCATCAGCAAGAGGGCGTGGGGCGAAGATGCCTGGTGCGACGTGAATACGCGATAGAGCTGAAGGGTTTCGCCTCGTCAGCTCCCTTCGGAGCGTCTCCAGCCCTCCGGTGTGGTCCTGATGGTGATGGCTGAGCACAAGGTCCTCTGCAACAGAGAGATCGATTCCCAGCTTCTCTGCATTCAGGAGCACGTTATCGGGAGACCATCCTGTATCGAAGAGGAAGCGTCGCTCACCAACCTCCACCCATGCAGAAAAACTCCACTCCCCTTGAGTGCGACCACCGTCGGCGGTATTCGTGGTGAGCACGGTGACGGTTACATGATTAGCGGGCATGTCCTGAGATTGCGCGGGCACCCACACCGCAAGGAAAAGAAAAAAGAGTCCGACACGCTTAGTCCTCATGGCATCACCCTTGAACGTCACAGCGCCTCCAGCAAACGAGAAAGATCGTCCAGGTCCATCTCTTCTTCCGAGGGATCAAGGCTGAAACACCCCCATGGAAGGATTGTCTCGCCCGGAGCCGAACCCCACATCCGTCGGAGTCTCAGTGGCTCGACGTAATTCACGGGATCGTCAACCATGATCTCCACCTGAAGATCGTTCTCCCCGGGCTCACGCCAGTACCTCTCCGTGAGTCGAGCGTCTGGGCTGATCGGCTGCCCAATGTCGTTGACGATGACTCCGCCCAGCATGTGCGTCGTCTCAACGATCAACTCACCCCCTTCCCAGCGCCCGACCGAATAGCCAACTTCGGTGTGGGGCTGATCTGCAGGCGGAGGCGGACCGTCCATGAAGACGGTGCGAACGGTGTCAAGCGCTTCGAAGCGAATGATGGTGCGTTCGTCTTGATGCAAGAACTCAACGGGATCAGCAGACCACAGAAGCGCTGGCATCCGTCGTGGCGCGCAGTCATTTCCTATGCGCGGATCATCGACGGCCGGGTTGAAATCGTTGAACGCCCGCTCTGCCTCGGCCGTGAACGGATACGTACTAGGCAAAATCACGGTATCCGGCGAGCCGACATACACCGACACGTAAACGCCGGAGAAATCCACCTGCGCACTGACGGTCTCGTGGCTCAAACTAAGAAGGAGAATGAAAAGACAAGTCAGCGTTCTCATGCTATGGATCCATCTCGCGTACTCGTTAAGGCTCTGCCATCGTGCTTTCGGATTCTACTCGATCGCGGGCGAGCGCTGTTTGATTTTTCCAGAGCTGGCTTGTTACCGTTATATCTATGATCGATGAGACCGCAAATCGCCACGTGCTGGTCTTCGATGTCAATGAAACGTTATTGGACTTGCGCGCACTGGCAGCACCATTCGAAAACGTGTTCGGTGACGGTGCAATCTTTTCTCAGTGGTTCGCTCAAGTGATACAGAGCGCGCTCTTGACTGTCGTAACAGGACCGTACCAAGACTTCGCACAGGTCGGTCGTTCGGCTTTAGATATGCTGGCGGAGCGCCGGGGTTTAGTGCTCGACGATGAGCAAAGAAATCTGATTCTCGGCACGATGCGTACTCTGCCGCCTCACCCCGACGTCATCCCAGCACTCGAGATTCTCAAGGACGCCGGCTTCCGTATGGCTGCCTTGACCAATTCGCCTCCGCAACTCGCCGAAGCACAATTAATGCACGCCGAACTCACGCCGTTCATGGAAAGAATAATGAGCGTAGATGCTGTTCAGAGTCTGAAACCCGCCGCAAAGGTTTACGAGTATGCTGCCGAGCAACTGGGGATCAAACCGGCCAAAATCCGCCTCATCGCGGCGCACTCCTGGGATGTCGCTGGCGCGATGCGCGCCGGGTGTGCAGCCGGGTTTGTGGCGAGGCCGGGTATGGTGCTTGAACCACTATTTCCCGCTCCCGATATCATTGCGGCTGACATGATCAGTATGGCCGAGAAGATTATCTCCACAGCTGATTAGTATGGCCTTCCATGTTCGCACTTGAGAGGCATCTTGTTGGGTCAAAGATCGTCTTCCGGCCCTCGCCAGCGCTAACCCACAAATACCCTTCAGGGCCGAATGCGATCTGATGCCCGAAGTGCCCGTGCCCCGTGTGTGTGGCACCCCCACCCGGCTATAATGGGCACATGCGCGCTTACGGTTTCAGCGCCGGTTTGACTGCCCTCATTCTCCAGGCTGGCGCTTGGAATTTAGCGCTATCGCAAGACTCGTCGCAGCCACCCCAGTTCCAAGTCGAAATCATCGCATTTACCTACAACGCGTTCGATCCGACGGAGGAGCAATTCCATCGAAAAGCGAGCTTCGTGGCCGAAAGACAGGCCAGCATCTCCGAGAACATTTTTTCGACGCTCCTGGCGCTCGAGAAAGCACCCAATCCGATGGACCCATTCAACCTGATTGATTCGGTGCTCTATAACATGCCGGACGAACCCGCTGAGCCGCTTGATGCAGAGCCCGGGAACGAACTTGGCCTCGGCGGATTTCAAGAGCAGCCAGAGCCTCCCTATGATCCGCTGAGTCCTGGAGGCCCAGGCGATCCCTCTACGCAGAGGACCGATCAAGATCCCAGAACCGAGGATCTCATTTCGGTCGAAGACTACTTTGAGTTGATTGACCCACTTCCGCCAGAAACCGCCACAGAAAAGCCGGAAGAAGATCGTTTCCAGTTGCGATTCCTAAGAGGGGAAGAGCTCGAGCTCACTGCCGAATCCACGCGGCTTGACAATCTGGGAGCCTATACGGTGCTGGCGCACGGGGGTTGGATTCAAGAAGGGCTGCCGGAGGAACTCGCACAGCCTTTCAATATCGGGTTGCTCGGTACGCTCAATCCTCTGGGGACCGTGCAGTTGCATCTAAACCGTTTCCTGCACGTGACCGTCGAACTGGAGTACCACGCGAGGTCTACCACGCCGGTCCCACAGCAGAACGTGACCTACAGCGATGTGCTGGAGGAATTTAGCTTGCCCCCCATCTATGAACTCCGCACGACCCGGCGCACGCGCAGCGGGGAGCTACACTACTTCGACCATCCTGCTTTCGGTCTGCTTGTCATGGTGAGGCCGGCGCCCGAAGAGGCGGAAGCGACGGACGGGTTGCTGAATCCACCACTTGGTCCGGCGGCCTGAGGGGCTACGCTCTAGCATTAAGCGATCACGCTCTCTAGCGCCCGGAGCACAAAGGTTTTAGGTGCTTCTGCAGAGTTCAGGCATCAGTCTTTCCACTACCGCGGAAAGTCGCTCCACCCCTTCGGCGACGTAGCGCTCCATTTGACCGTGAATATCCAAATCTCCGCTTCCTCGGCCCGCCGCATGATTCACGGCCAGCGCACAGATCGCGTACTCAATGCCTAGCTCACGGGCCAGTCCCGCCTCGGGCATAGCTGTCATGCCCACCATTGTGCAACCGTCACGTTCGAGCCGATCGACCTCCGCCGCAGTCTCAAGCCTCGGTCCCTGCATGACCCCATACACTCCGCTTCGGATAAAGCACTCAGCAGCCTCAGCTGCCGCGGCAATTTGGCCCCGCAGAACAGGATCAAACGGATTGGTGAAATCCACGTGCACGACTTCACTGCTACCCCCATCGCAGAATGTGTGCTCACGACCCCAGGTGTAATCGATAAGCTGCTCCGGGACTGCCAGCTCACCGGGTGGAAACCCCGAATCGATGCTACCGACAGCGTTTAACGCGACACACCGGCGAACACCATGCTGGTGAAGTGCCCAAAGGTTAGCCCGATAGTTCACGGCATGAGGTGGAATGCTCGACGCCTCTCCATGACGAAGGATGCAAGCGATCCTGATACCGTCGAAGGAAGCCTCAAGAATCGGGCTCGAAGGCTCACCAAAAGGCGTCTTTGTCGGACTCCTCGAAACAATATCAAGTCCCAGCTCGGACCGAGCGCTACCGACGATGAGGCCGACTTCCCGACTCATGTCACCTCGACCGCGTAGAGCGCGTTTAGCCCGCGCCAATAGCCTTTGTAATCCATGCCACAACCGAAAACGTACGCGTCTTCAATCTCCATGCCGACGAAATCCACGTTAACTCGCTTTAGCGGTGTAGCAAGATTCTTTGATACGAGAACAGCGGAATAGAGTCTCGATACCCGAACCTTTGCTAACTCCTCGTGGAGCGCCGCGAGTGTGACGCCATGATCTAGGATATCGTCAACCAACAACACCGTTCGACCTTCGAGATTCAGACTCGGAAGCACCCGCCAACTCAATGTGCCACCCGTTAGCGCTTGCCCATAACGGGTCACATGAATGAAGTCGAACTCGTACGGAAAATCTAATCGACGACAGAGTTGCACAGCGGTAAACACGCCGCCCTGCATCACCGCCAGTATGAGTGGATCCTTCTGCTCCAAGACAAGCGTCGCTTCTTCAGCCATGCGATCAAGTGCGGACTCCACCTGAGCCTCACTCGCGACCTGACGACTGTTCTTGCGAGCCTCGATCGCTTCTTTTGCCGACTTAGGCTGTCGTGTCGAGCTCAACCTTCCAGCTCCAGCCCCGGCCGCTCAATGAGCTGAGCCACCTGCTGACAAGCCTCCTGCCACGCTTCCGACGAACGCAACGAGTCCCAATCCTCTCGGTGGCGACCTCGCAGTCGAATCAAATGCAGCTGCGATGATGGGCTCACGTAGTCAGCCAGCGCATCGATGGTAGCCGGAATCTCCCCGGGCGCGTTGCAGACCAACACCATGTCGCAACCCGCCTCCACCGCCTTAACAGCCCGTTCCGAACAAGTACCGCCCGGTGCCGCCCCCTCCATCGTAACGTCGTCGGAAAGGACCGCACCTGAAAATCCCAACTGCCCCCGCAACTGCTCGCGGATCCACCAGGACGAAAAGCTCGCCGGCGACGGATCCACCTCAGGAAAACTGACGTGTCCTACCATGACTCCCGGAAGGCCCGCACCTACGAGGTGACGATAAGGATCAAGATCACCCCATAAGTCATTGTATGTTCGTCCATCTGTAGCACAGTTCGTATGGCTATCGTTGACCGCACCGGCGTGGGTCGGGAAATGTTTGGCAACAACCGCCATCCCTGCCGCCTGCGCACCTTCGGCGAACTCGATAACCAGCTCGCTTACGATGGTGGCGTCTGGGTGCAGCGCCCGGTCACCGATAACCTCAGCCAACCCAAGGTCCAGGTCCACCACGGGCGCGAAGCTCAAGTCGATATCCACCGCACGAAGTTCCGCAGCCATCAGCCAACCGAATGCACGGGCAGCAGCACGCGCCTTTGCGACATCTTCATCGTAGAGGTGGCCGAGCGAGCGCATCGGTGGTAGCACCGTGAACGGCTCGCGAAAACGCTGCACTCTTCCTCCCTCCTGATCGACCGCGACGAGCAGCGATGGGGAACGGGCTTCATGAATCTCCGCAACCAATGCAGCAAGCTGTTCGAGATCCTCGAAATTGCGGGTAAAAAGGATCACGCCACCGACGACCGGACTCTGCAGCCACGCGCGTTCTTCGTCGTCGAGCGCGGGGCCCTTCAGATCAATCATCAACGGACCAAGCGACACGCGCCTAATCCCCGATTTCCACGACAGTGCCGAGCGGTACGAGCTTATACAACTCCACAACGTCGGAATTGCTCATCCGTATGCAACCGAGCGACGCGGCCTCACCCAGTCTGTCAGAGTAGGGTGTTCCGTGGATATAGATGTAACGTCGCATAGTGTCCACTGAACCTAATCGGTTCCTGCCGACCTCCGTACCGGATAGCCAGAGGATGCGGGTGAGCACCCAGTCGCGATCCGGGTGCTCTCGCGCGAGCTCGTCGGAGTAGACCTCACCGGTGCTACGTCTGGCTCGAAACACGGCGCCCTCGGGTGAACCGTCTCCGATCTTTGCGCGGATGACGTGACGCCCGCGCGGCGTCTTAAAACTATCGGCTGACTCGCCCGCCCCATTCTTGGATGTAGAAACCCGATAGGTCTTCAATACCTTATCGCTATCGAACAGCTCCAACCGCTGATTTTCGAGACTGACGCGAATACGACGCTCACTCATGAGTCTAGGTCTCCTAAATCACGCAGAGATGATATCAGGCCACCTTCGAGAACTACGTCTCCGCCACGAGTGAATACCGTACAAGGCCACCAATGAAGAAAATCGCCGAGGCAAGTACGCGCCGCGGAAGAATCCCCGACCTCCAAAGAAGGGCAAGATGTAAGCTTGTTCGAGCCCGCACTCGGGGCGGGCACCAGGCAGCTTGTTAACGCTCGAAAAGCGCAATCGCCTCAACGTGGTGGGTGTGGGGAAACATATCAGCAATGCCCGCGGAGATCAGTCGGTAACCTTGAGAGTCGATCAATTCCTTTGCATCACGCGCAAGCGTCGCTGGATGACAAGATACGTAAGCGATACGGCGGGGGTTCATGCGCGCCATCTGACTGACAACAGTTTGCGCGCCAGATCGTGGAGGATCGAGCACGACTAGGTCCCAAGCCTCACGCATAAAGCTCCATTCCGGTTGACTCAAATCGCCCGCTACGAACGACACATTCTCCAATCTGTTCAGACGTGCGTTGCTCGCCGCGCGCGCGACCAACCCACCGTCACCCTCCACGCCCAGCACACGACCTGCTTGACTCGCCAGCGGGAGGCTGAAGTTACCGATACCGCAATAGAGATCGAGAACGCGGTCGGTAGCCTTCACTTCCAGCAGACGTAGGGTCTGTGCGACCAGCGCCGCATTAACCTGTGCGTTAACTTGCAGGAAGTCAGTGGGTTCAAAACGTAGCGTCACATCGAAGTCAGACAGAGTGTATGCCAGCGGACGTGCGCTCTCGGGATCAAGCGCTCGGACCGTACCAGGCCCCCCTTTCTGCAGATAGATGTCCAGGCCACACCTGCGCCCAAACTCATCGAAGAGCGCGATATCTTGGTCCGTCGGCTCATCCAATACCCGAAGCACGACGGCGCAAGCGGCCTCCCCCGCCGCCAATTCCGCCTGGGGCAGTCGCCGCTGCAGCGTCGTTCGCCCGATCAACTCGCCTAGCTCACCCGGCAACCTGTCCCAGGGCTCGACGAGCACTCGACAGCTCGCCATATCAGTTACGTAGCGGGTAGCACGTTCCTTAAAACCGACCAGCACTCGGTCCTTGCCTTTCACAAATCGCACACCAAGGCGTGCGCGACGGCGATAATGCCATTCTGGGCCGACGATCGGCTCTAACCAAACCTCCGGCTCCGCTCCCGCTATGCGGACGAGGGCTTCTTCGACGATCGTTTGTTTGAACGAAACCTGCTTTTCGTAGGATAGGTGTTGAAGCGCACACCCGCCGCAGCGACCGAAATACTCGCAGGGCGGCGCAACGCGCGCGGGTGAAGGCTCGAGAATCTCAATCAAATCGGCTTCTTGGTACTGCCGTCGCCGGCGCCGAGGGGCCAGGCGCACCATCTCACCCGGAAGCCCACCCGGCACGAACACGCGGCGCCCCTCCAGATCAGCCACACCCAAGCCGTCGTGGGTGAGGTCAATGATACGAACGTCCAGAAACTCCGAATCAGCCACCATGGCCCGCCGATCGCCAGGCTTCGAGAAACTCTCTCAGATGTGGACTAGCCGACTGCTCCAGGTTTTCCTCAACCCGTTCCAGTTCTGTCGTCAACCGCGACTCATCCAGCAACCCACGCATCAGCTGAAAGCGCAGATAGATCAGGTAGGTGTTGAGCGCGTCCGTCTCGCAGTAGTTACGAATAGCGACTAACTCGCCCGCGAGATATCGGTCCCATACCTGCTCGCCACTCATCCCAAGCTTACCGGGAAAGCCTAGCAGGGTTGAGACCTGACTCAGCGATGCGCGACCTCCAATTTGGAAACCCGCGAGCACATCCATTAGATCCAGGTGGCGCCAGTGGAAGCGACTCAGGTAGTTGTTGTAACGAAACTCCCGATCGTTGTCGCCGTTCTCCCAATACCGTTCCGCGTTGACACCATGTAGGAGTGCGCGATAGTGCAGCACCGGCAGATCGAAACCAGACCCATTCCAAGAGACCAGCTCCGGAGAGTAGCGATCTAAACCTTCGAAGAATCGTCGAACGATTTCATCCTCGGGTGCCTCCGCGTCGCCGAGGCTGAATACGTGAAGCTCCCCCTCGCCAGTTCTCAAGACTGCGGAGATCGCCACGATCCGATGTTGTACTAGGGGGAGGAAGTCGGTCTGACGCGCCTGGCGCTGCTTGAAGAACATGATTCTACCGACGGCTTCATCGTTTAGATCCGCAACACCATACAACTGCCGGCCTAGATTCGTGTCAGGCACCGTCTCGATATCGAATACGAGAGTGTTCAAGCGCTCTCGTCCGTCTTCATAAGTACAGCGACGGCAACAACCAATCCGGCCTCATCGCTAAGCGTAAGGTGACCGCCCCCGATACCGAGTCGCTCGCGCATGTTCTGACCACGTTCGGAGTAAATAATCTGCGGTTGACCCCAATGGTTTGGCATCATGCCGACGTCGCGAACCCACATACCACGAGAGAAGCCCGTACCCATCGCCTTAACAACCGCTTCCTTCGCCGCAAACCGCATTGCTAGAAAACGCACTGGGTTCTTAGTTCCCGAGAACAGTTCAAGCTCGTCGTCAAGCAATACGCGATTCGCGAAGTGCGCACCAAAACGGTTCCAAATCTTAGCGACGCGCGACTGCTGCAGGATATCCGTACCGATGCCAAAGATCACGGGCAGCTCGCCTCCTGCATGAGAGACTTCATGTCCGCGACCGCCTTACCGAGGCCGGCATAAATTGCCCTAGCAATGATTGAGTGCCCGATATTGAGCTCGACAATCGTTTCGATGGCAGCAATAGGCTGCACGTTATGATAGTGAAGACCATGGCCTGCGTGGATTGTCAGTCCCAGTCGATCCCCGAGCTCAGCCGCCGCGCGAATGCGTTCGAGCTCGCGC
>Ga0315339_1000577_pt1 | contig 43372 bp, 45 predicted proteins | sample ASW17metaG_FD_204514 | JGI IMG/M metagenome (GOLD analysis project Ga0315339, IMG submission 204514) | Ammonia-oxidizing marine archaeal communities from Pacific Ocean, United States - ASW #17 | ecosystem: Environmental > Aquatic > Marine > Oceanic | place: USA: California | collected 2016-12-05 | reverse complement strand
TATTTTTTGAAACTGCCATTATTTTTGCAATAATTTTTTCATACTCTACTCTAGATTCTTGAATAAAAATTTCCCCTTTAGAGTTTATTGAAAGAGTTAATGGTTCTTGTTCGTCAGGCAAAGAATCTGCGGAACTTTCAGGTAAATCCACCTGTACTCCCACAGTTAATAATGGCGCTGTGACCATAAAGATAATTAATAAAACTAACATTACATCTACAAAGGGAGTAACATTTATTTCGCTCATGGGATCTCTTGATGAACGTTTTAATTTAAAAGCCATTTTAAATAATCGATAAAAATCTTTTTGAAAAGTTTTCTAATTTTTGGGAATATTTTTTTGAATCGTTAATGAATTTATTATAAGCTACAACTGCTGGTATTGCTGCCAAAAGACCTAATGCAGTTGCAAATAACGCTTCTGCAATTCCTGGAGCAACAATTGCTAGACTTGTGTTTCTTGAAATTGCGATTGATTGAAAAGAATTCATGATTCCCCATACTGTTCCAAATAATCCTATAAAGGGTGCCGTTGAGCCAACTGTTGCCAAGAAAATATTATTCTTATCAATTTTTATCATTTGTTTTTCAATATTTGCCTCGAACATACTAGACATTCTTTCATTTAAATTTGATTTAGATTTTGATTTTAAAAGTGTTTGCATTGACCCTTTAAAAACTAAAGCCATTGGATCCTCTATATTTTCTGGTAAAGAATTATAAAAAGTCTCTGCTGACTTTGATTTCCAAAATTTTTCTTCAAATTTATCAGAGCTTAAATTAATTTTTTTAAAAAGTTTAATTTTTTCAAAAATAATTGCCCATGAATAAACCGAACAAGCTATCAATAATACTATTACTGTTTTAACAATAATGTCTGCTCTAATAAATAATTGAAGCACTGAAAAATCTGCATTACTTGCGAGACCTACTGCTTGGGATGTTATTTCGGCTTCCATATTTTAGATTTCACACTAAAATGTGTCATCAATTTGTCTATAATTGTTTGCTTTATTCTTCTGATTTGTAAGTTTCGTAAAAAAAACTCGCCAAAAGTATTGCGTCTGCTTTATTACTATCTTTTTTTCTCGATAATTGGCTAGAAAAATATGGAAAAACCTCTATTGCTTTAGTTCTACTTGCATCTTTTTCAGAATTAATAAGGTTAAAATATTTTTTCCATTTTATGGGCCTTACAAAATACATAGACAATTGCATTGCAGAACATATACCTTTTAATACACCAAAGGATTGTCCAAAATTAAACATACTTGTTACTCCTTGACCTGGCATTGCGGAAACTTGTTCAATTATAACCTTAATATAATTTTTTTCTTTATCTTTAATTCTTAAATTAATTTCATTAAAGATTTGTGATCCATTTACTTGCCTTTTGTTTTTTTTTCCGTCAGGCATATTTGGCATTTCAAGAACATCAATGATCTTGCCATTTTCAAAAAAACATATAGCACCAGTAATTCCCGGATCAATTCCAATAATAAGCATTAATTATTTCTAAATTTTATATTTGCATAAACATTTTGCACATCATCATCTTCTTCTAAATTTTCCAAAAAATCAGTTGTTGCTTCTACCTGATTTTTATCTACTTCTACACTGTTTAATGGTACCCATTCAATTTCTGTTGAAATAAAATTTGGGATCTTATCTTCTAATTTTTTTTTAATTTTATAAATCTCACTTTTTTCACAGTGAATTTCATGATATTCTTCACTTGATATACATTCGTCAGCACCTGAATCAATTGCAAGTTCAAATATTTTTTCATTAGATATTTCTTTTTTATCAATTTTAATAACTCCGAGTTGAGTAAAATTATGAGAAGCAGAACCTTGGGTTCCAAAACTTCCACCACTTTTTTGAAATATTGTTCTAATATTAGATGCTGTTCTATTCTTATTATCGGTTAAAGTTTCTACAATAACAGCTATTTTATTAGGACCAAATCCTTCATATCTTAAGCTTTCAAAATTTTGCTCTATATTAGCCGTCGATTTATCTATGGCTCTCTCTATATTATCTTTTGGCATATTTAATGATCTTGCTGCTTGAATTGCAGATCTTAATCTTGGGTTCATATCTGGATTTTTGTCTCCTAACTTTGCTGCAACTGTAATTTCTTTAGATAATTTAGAAAATTTTTTTGATCTTTGTTTGTCCGCTTTACCTTTTTTATGTTTTATACTTGCCCATTTTGAATGACCTGACATATTTAATGTGAATTTTTTAAATCCCCTCCACATATAAATTGATTTATATTTAATGCAAGGCCATTATCTATATTGCTTTCAACAATCAACCCACACAAACTTGCATGGCCAGTAGCAGGATAATGCTTAGTAGATTTTTTTTTTAAAAATTTATTAATTGAGTTATCTTTATTCATGCCTATAACAGAATTATAATCTCCACACATTCCGGCGTCTGTTTGATATGCCGTTCCTTTTTCTAAAATTCTTGCATCAGATGTTGGTACATGTGTATGGGTTCCGACTACTAATGTAGCCTGTCCATCAAATAAATGTCCAATAGCCATTTTTTCACTTGTGATTTCACCATGAAAATCAACTATTAAAAAATCATAATCTTTTTTTAATTTATTTTTTAACTTAAATTTTTCTGCAACTTCAAAAACATCTTCACATTTTTTCATAAAAACATTGCCCATTAAATTTAAAACTCCAATTTTTAAGCCTTTTTTTGTTTTAAATACCTCAAAACCTTTTCCTGGAGAGGCTGGAAACAAATTTTCTGGTCTCAACAATCTACTTTCTCTTTCAATATGTTCTGAAGTTTCTTTTTGATCCCAAACATGATTTCCAGTTGTTATTACATCAACGCCGCTAGCAAAAAGATTTTTGGTTATTTCCTCAGTAATACCGACTCCACTAGTTGCTGCATTTTCTCCATTAACAATGACAAAATCAATTTTATGTTTTGTTCTTTCTTTTGGTAGGTAATTTGTAATTGCTTTACAACCACTGTTTCCTACAATATCACCTAAAAAAAGAATTCTCATTATAAAATATATTTATCAGTTACAATATAGTCTAATTTTTTATCAAATTTTGTTATGGGAACACTATTAATTTTTTGAACGGATAAAGCTAAACCAATCTTTAGAATTTTTTTTTTTTTACTTAACTTTTCAATTAAACGGTCATAATAACCACCCCCATAACCTAATCGATTTAATTTTTTATCAAAAGCTACTAATGGAACTAAAATTACATCTGGATAAGTTAGTTTAATTGTCTCAGGCTCTGGAATTCCATATTGATTAATTTTTAATGAGTCCTTAAATGACCATTTATAAAAATCCATTTCAAAATTTTTTTTTATTACAGGTAACGATATTTGATAATTTTTTTTATTCAATCTTTCTAAAATATCCATATCATCAACTTCGTAATTAATAGGAAAATAGCCACCAATAATTTTTATTATAAAATTATTTTTTTTTATTAAATTAAAAACTTTATCAAATTTTATTTTAATATTATTTTTATTTGCATATTTTCTAATTTTAAGAATTTTTTTTCTTAATTTGGATTTAAGCACAGCTTTTTTATTGTATTGAATTTTCTATATTAGCTTTTTGTAAAAAACTTTCAATTTTATCTGCAGCATCTTCAATTATTTTTTCATAATTTTCTTTATTTTTTTCAATTTCTTTTTTAAAACTATCTTGATCTTTAGTAAGTTGTTCAACTTCTTGTTCTTTATTATCTTTATACTCATAAACCAAAGATTTTAATTCTTTAAATTTTATTGATAAATCATTTAATTCTATTTTTTTTTGTTCTATATTTTTTTTAGTTTCAAAATATTCATCCATTATTTTAATTGATGTGATAAGTAAAAGTTTATTTTCTCCAATATTTCCAAGATCATTTTTCAAATTATTAAACTTTTGATTTAAATGTATTGATAGTTCTTCTAAATGTTCTTCTTGTCCATCGTCACATGATAACAAAAATTCTTTTCCATTAAATTTAATATTTATATTTGCCATTTATCTATTTCTTCTAACAAAGTATCTGTTTCTTGATTTAATTCATCAATTTTTTCAGAAAACTCTATTTCTTTATTTTGCTCGTTAATTTTTTGAGTATTAATTTCTTCTAATTTTAGTTTAAGTTGTTCATATTCTTGCATTAAAGACTGATATTTATTTTCAACTTCTTTTTTTTCAATTACTAATTGATTTTTTTGATGATCTAAATTTTCTAAATTGTCCTTTAAGCTTGGATTTTCAAGATTTAAATTCTCTAACTTGCTAAGTGCTAAATTAAGTTTTTTTTCTTTTTCACTATAGGTTTTCATATATATATATTTATATTATTAAATTGAGTGTTCTTAGTCTAGATAGGATAATTTTGAATAAACAACATAAAGATTTGTCTAATAGCATAAGGTTTTTGTCCATGGATGCCGTCCAAAAAGCAAATTCTGGTCATCCTGGCATGCCTATGGGAATGGCTGATGTAGCCACGGTTTTATTCAAAGATTTTCTAAAGTTTAATCCAAAAAACCCTAGTTGGTTAAATAGAGATAGATTTGTTTTGTCAGCAGGACACGGCTCAATGCTACTTTACTCTCTTCTTTATTTAACAGGATATAAAAGTATTTCATTGAAAGACATAAAAAACTTCAGACAGCTAAATTGTATCTGTGCAGGACATCCTGAGTATCATCCTAATACTGGAATAGAAACTACTACAGGTCCACTTGGTCAAGGAATTGCCAATGCTGTGGGTTTTGCAATTTCAGAAGAAATTTTAAAAAAAAAATTTGGTAAAGAAATTATTAATCATAAAACATATGTAATAGCAGGGGATGGATGTCTAATGGAAGGCATCAGTCATGAAGCATTAAGTCATGCAGGTCATTTAAACCTAAAAAACTTAGTAATGTTGTTTGACAATAATTCAATATCAATCGATGGCCCAACCAGTTTGGCTGTATCTGATAATTTTAAAAAAAGATTTGAAAGTTATGGATGGAGTTATATTGAAATTGATGGACATAATGAAAAACAAATATTTAAAGCTTTAAAAAAAGTTCAAAATGCAAAAAAACCAACCGTAATTTCTTGTAAAACTAAAATTGGATATGGCTCACCCAACAAAGTGGGTAGTGCTTCTGCTCACGGGAGTCCATTAGGAGTTAATGAAATAAAGCTTATTAGAAAAAAATTAAAATGGAACCATGAAAGCTTTGAAATACCCAAAAAAATTTTAAGAGCTTGGAAAGAAATTGGAAGCAAAGGTGAAAAAGAAGAAAATAAATGGAAAAAAAAATACAATAAGAAAAAAAATAATATTAGAAAATTTTTTTTTACTAACTTTGATCCAATATTTGAAAAAGAAAAAAAAGATGCAATTAATAACTCAATACCATTAGCAACAAGAAAAGCATCAGAAAAAATTTTAACCTCTCTAACCGAAAAAGATTCTTCTCTTATTGGAGGTTCTGCTGATTTAGCTGGATCCAACAATACAAAAACTAAGCATCAAATCATAATTAAACCAGATGATTTTAAAGGTAATTATATTCACTATGGTGTTAGAGAGCATGCAATGTGTGGTATTATGAATGGACTTGCTTTGCATAGTGATTTAATACCTTATGGTGGAACTTTTCTAATTTTTAGTGACTACTGTAAACCAAGTATTCGACTATCTGCACTAATGAAGCAAAGAACCATTTATGTAATGACTCATGACTCTATAGGATTAGGAGAAGATGGTCCAACTCATCAACCTATTGAACAATTAACAGGCTTAAGATCAATTCCAAATTTAAACATTTTTAGACCAGCTGACACAACAGAAACTTATGAATGTTGGCAACTTGCATTAAAGAATATAAGTTCTCCGAGCATACTAGCACTAACTAGGCAGAGCCTTAATCCTGTAAGAAAAAAGTTTATTAAAGAAAACAAATGTTTCTTTGGTGCATATGAAATATCAAGATCAAATCAAGATGTTGAGCTAACAATATTTGCTACTGGCTCAGAAGTTAATTTAGCTTTGGAAGTTAGTCATAAATTAGCCATAGAAAACATTTATAGTAAAATTATATCAGTTCCATGTCAGGAATTATTTGAACAACAATCTGATGAATATAGAGGTAAAATTTTAAATGAAACAAATTATACTATAACAATTGAAGCTGGATCGACAACAGGCTGGCATAAATATATTCCAAAAAAAGGTCTTAATTTTGGAATTGATGAATTTGGTAAAAGTGCACCATATAAAGATATTTATAAACATTTTGGATTAACTGCTGAAAATATTTCCAAAAAAACTAAGAATCTATTAAAAAATTAAATATGACAATAAAAGTTGGAATTAATGGAATGGGTAGAATTGGCAGAATGGTAATTCGAGCTATTATTGAAAGTAAAAATAAAAATATAGAAATTAAACATATAAATAATCGATCTAATTCAGAGTCTAGCTGCTCTTTAATAAAGTATGACTCAATTCATGGAAAATTTAATGCTGACCTAGATTTTGATGAAAACTATTTAATCATTAATAAAAATAAAATTTCATTCTCTCAAGAGTCTAATATAAAGGATATTAATTGGAAAAAACACAATGTTGATTATGTTTTTGAATGTACTGGAAAATTTAATTCTAAAGAAAAATTATTAGATCATATAAAAAACGGTGCTAAAAAAGTCATTGTTTCAGCTCCTTGTAAAAATGCTGATAAAACAATTGTATATGGAGTAAATGAAAAAATACTTTCTAAAAATGATCAAATAATATCTGCAGCCTCTTGTACAACAAATTGTCTCGCTTCTGTTGCCAATGTTTTAAATGAAAATTTTGAAATTGAAAAAGGCTATATGACAACTATTCATGCATTTACCAGTGATCAAAGAATATTGGATAATTCTCATAAAGACCCAAGAAGAGCAAGATCTGCTAGTCAATCTATTGTTCCAACATCTACTGGTGCATCAAAAGCAATCGGTGAAATTATTCCTTCCTTAAAGGGAAAACTTGAAGGTGTAGCTATGAGAGTACCAACGCCGAATGTTTCTTTAATCGAATTGGTTTTCTGTACAAAAAAAAATTTAACCAAAGAAGAAATTAATCAGGCTTTTGTTGGCGCTTCTAAAAAACAGCCTAAAAAAATTTTGGAAATTACAAAAGAAAAACTGGTTTCAATTGATTTTAATCATAATTCAGCTTCAGCAATTATAGATTCTTCTTTAACTAGCGTGGTTGGGGAAAACATGGGAAAAATTTCTGCTTGGTATGATAATGAGTGGGGTTTTTCAAATAGAATGTGTGATATTGCTGAATATCTTCATAAAATTTAAATTTTAATGAATAGCATTTTAGACAAGAACCTTATTTTAAAAGAAAAAAAAGTAATATTAAGAGTTGACTTAAATGTTCCAATGAAAAATGGATCAATAACAGAAACATCAAGAATAGTAAAAATCTTACCTACACTAAAATTATTAATAGAAAAAGAAGCTAAAATAATAATACTATCTCATATTGGCCGTCCAAAAGGAAAGGTTGTGAGTGGAATGTCCTTAGAGCCTATTTCAAAAAAACTATCCAATCTTTTAAATATAGAAGTTTTATTTAACAAAAATGAAATCAATGAAAAAACTTTAGTTGAAGTTAATAAAATTCCCAATGGTTCAGTTATGATGATGGAAAATATACGTTTTTATGAAAAAGAAGAACAAAACAATGATTTTTTCTCAAAAAAAATTTCAAGCTTAGGTGATGTATATATTAATGATGCTTTTTCTTGCTCTCATAGAGCACATTCTTCAATTGAAGGAATTACTAAATACATTCCATCCTATTGTGGTTTACAATTTATTGAGGAAATAAATGCGTTAAAAAAAATAACATCTGAGATTACAAAGCCGATTACCTGTATTATTGGAGGGTCTAAAATTTCTACAAAGATTAAAATTATTTCAAATTTAATTAAGATTTTTGATAACATAATTATTGTAGGTGGTATGGGCAATGCAATGCTTAAAAATACAGGAGTAAATATTGGTAAATCAATCTGTGATGATGGTTATAAAGACCTAGTTGAAGAAATATTAGAAAAATCTAAAACTCACAATTGTCAAATATATTATCCTCTGGATGTTGTGGTTTCAAAAGAACTTAATGGAAATGGAACTATAAAAAAAATTAATGAAGTTAATAATGATGAAATGATATTAGATATAGGACCAAAGACTATCTCATCAATAAAAAACATAGTTAATAATTCAAATACAGTACTATGGAATGGTCCTGCAGGGTATTTTGAAAATCCAAACTTCGCTAATGGAACAAAAGAAATTTTAAAAATTATTGCTTATAAAAGATCTAAAGATAAAATTTATTCTGTTGCAGGTGGTGGGGAGACTGTTGCAGTAATTAATAAACTAGGAGCTGTGAATGATTTTAATTTTGTTTCAACTGCAGGTGGAGCTTTTTTAGAATATCTTGAAGGAAAAGAATTACCTGGTATAAGAGCCCTAAATCACAATGTCTGAACTAAACAATATCGCATTAAAAATTTTATCTAATGGCAAAGGTATTCTTGCTGCAGATGAAAGCACCAGCACAATGACAAAAAGACTTGAAGCAATAAATATTCCATCAACGTCAGAAAATAGACTTTTATTTAGAGAAATACTTTTTTCTTCAGAAAGCATGAAAAATTGTATTGGTGGAGTGATTTTATATGATGAAACAATTAAACAAACTACAAGTTCAAAGAAATCTATACCAGAGCTGATTTCTAATTATGGCGCTATACCTGGAATAAAGGTTGATACTGGTGCAAAAGTTTTAGCAAATTCACCTGATGAAAAGATTACAGAAGGACTTGATGGATTAAGAGAAAGATTGAAAGAATATTATAAACTTGGAGCTAGATTTACAAAATGGAGAGGTGTTTATATTATATCAGACAAGTATCCAAGTAAGTTATCAATTTCCTCAAACGCACATGCATTAGCAAGATATTCTGCAATTGTTCAAGAATGCGGAATGGTTCCAATAGTAGAGCCAGAAATATTAATGGATGGAAATCACTCAGCTGAAGATTGTTTTAATAAAACTTCAGAAGTTATTAAAAAATGTTTTGAAGAACTAATTGTTCATAAAATTGATTTAACTGGAGTAATATTAAAACCAAATATGATTTTAGATGGAGCTAGTTTTGATAAGAAAATCACTAATGAAGAAGTAGCTAAACTAACATTAAAATGTCTTAAAGAATCTGTTCCAACAAATGTTCCTGGAATAGCTTTTTTATCTGGTGGTCAAAAAGAAAAAGAGGCAACAGAAAACTTAAATTTAATTAATAAGTATAATAATACAAATTTTATAATGACCTACTCATATGGAAGAGCATTACAACAAAGTGCACTTAAGTTTTGGTCAAAAGATACCCAAAATATTAAAGGTACACAAGAGATCTTTAATCACAGAGCTAATATGTGTTCACTTGCAGCTCAAGGAAAATGGTCAAAAGAACTTGAAACAAAATAAATTAAATAAAAATTTTATTTATTTAATTTCCCCAAATAAAATTAAAAATGATTATTTTTATAAAGAGTTAGATTGGATACTAAGTACAAAAAAAGTAAGTTTTTTTCAACTAAGATTAAAAAATGAAACAATTAAAAAAAAAATTTTTATTGGTAGAAAAATAAAAAAAATTTGTAAAAAACATAAAGTTAAATTTATTATTAATGATGATCCATATTTAACAAAAAAATTAAATGCTGATGGATGTCATTTGGGTCAAAAAGATATGAATATCCTTAAAGCTAGAAAAATATTAAAAAATAAAATTATTGGTGTTACTTGTCACAATTCAATAAATCTTATTAATCAAGCAATTAAAGACAGAGTAAAATATATTGCTTTAGGAGCATTCTATTCATCGAAAACAAAAAAAGTTAAATATAAAGCAACTATTAAAATCTTAAATCAAACCAAAAGAATAACTACTATTCCAATAGTGGCTATTGGAGGAATAAAATTGACTAATTATAAAAAACTCTTATTGAATAAAGCTAACTTTTTAGCTATTTCAGGCTACATTTGGAATAATAAAATATATAAACCTATAGAAGCTATTAAAAAATTAAAATGAAAATATATGCAAGTGAGATTAGAGTTGGAATGTTAGTTGAGTATAAAAACGACTTATGGCAAATATTAAAAACCCAACATGTAAAACCTGGAAAAGGTGGTGCATTTGCTCAAGTAGAAATGAAAAGTTTAAATAAGAACACTAAGCTTAATGAAAGGTTCAGATCCTCCGAAACAGTTGAAAAAGCATCATTAGACGAAACTAAATTTAACTATTTATATAGTGATGAAACAGACTACTACTTTATAAACCCAAAAACTTTTGATCAAATTAATATTAAAAAAAATATTATTGGAGAAAAAGGAAAAATGCTAACTGAAAATTTAGAAGTTGGTATAAATTTTTATAATGAGAATCCTTTATCAGTTGAACTTCCAAATCAAGTTACTTGCAAAATTTTAACTACGGACGTTTCATTAAAAGGGCAAACCGTCTCATCATCTTATAAGCCTGCAACTCTAGAAAATGGATTAAATATACAGGTTCCCCCTTTTATTGAAAGTGAAGATAAAATTATAGTTGATACAAGAACTATGGAATACGTTAAAAAAATTTAATTTTTTAAATGAAATCTATTTCTGCAAATTTAAATATCATGATTAAAGCAAGTGAAAAAGCTTCAAAAACTTTAATTAGAGATTTTGGTGAAGTTGAAAAATTACAAGTTTCCATTAAAGGTCCATCAGACTTTGTAACAAATGCTGATACTTATGCAGAAAAAATAATCATTAATGAACTTAGCAAGGCTCGAAAAAACTATTCAATTTTAAGTGAAGAATGTGGAGTCATTAAAAATAAAGATGAAGATAATGTTTGGATTATTGATCCAATAGATGGAACTACTAATTTTTTACATGGCATACCACACTTTGCTATTTCTATAGCACTAAAATCAAAAAATGAAATTATATGTGGGGTAATTTATGATCCAATTAAAGACGAAATGTTTTATGCAGAAAAAAATAATGGTGCCTATTTTAACAATCAAAGAATAAAAGTATCAAAAAGAAAAAATTTAGAAGATTGTTTATTTGCTACTGGAGGAAATGATGATCTAATAATTAAAAGTAAAACAATAACCAAATTATCAATTCGCAAATCAGGAAGCGCCGCTTTAGATGTGGCCTATGTTGCAGCAGGAAGATATGATGGATATTTTCAAAAAAATTTAAATTTGTGGGATATAGCCGCTGGAATTATAATCGTAAAAGAAGCAGGTGGTCAAACTAATGAAGTAGATTTAAATAAAAACGATAATATTAATCTTATTGCTTCTAGTTCCTCAATAAATGAAAAACTATCTAGAAACCTCATCAACTTTTAATTGTTTTCTTAATTTCTTTTGTTATAAGTCTCGATATGAAAAAAAATATTCATCCAAACTACCATTCAATAAAAGTTGAAATGACCGATGGAACTCAATTTGAAACTAGGTCCACTTGGGGCTCAAAGGGTGAAATATTGAAATTAGAAATTGACCCAATATCTCATTCTGCTTGGACTGGAGGAAAGCAAAAAATTATGGATAAAGGTCGTGTAAGTAAATTTAATAAAAAATTTCAAAATTTTAGATCAGAAAATAAAAAATAAATGACAGTTGCTCCATTAATGCCCATGGCTACAGCCGTATGGTTAGTTGAGAATACTACACTAACTTTTAAACAAATTGCAAACTTTTGTAATTTGCATGAGGTAGAAGTTCAGGGTATAGCTGATGGTGAAGTAGCAAAAGGGATAATGGCCTATAACCCTATTATTTCTGGTCAGCTAGCTAGAGAAGAAATCGAGCTATCATCAAAAGATGAGAGTAGACCATTAAAAATTAAAAACTCCGATATTGAAATTTCAAATAAAAATAAAAAAATTAAAAAATATGTTCCTCTTTCAAAAAGACAAGATAAGCCCGATTCTGCTTTATGGCTAATAAAACATCACCCTCAATTAAAAGATTCTCAAATAGCCAAGCTTGTTGCTATTGGAAAAAACTCTGTCACAGCTATAAGAAATAAAAGTTATTGGAACTTTAATAGTTTGGCACCTAAGGACCCTGTAGCGATGAGTTTATTTTCACAAAAAGATTTAATTGAAGCTATAGAAAAAGCAGAAAGAAGAATAAAAAGAGAAAAAAGTGCTAAAAAAAAACAAATTACAGAAAATCAATAAATTTATAGACATAAAATTTTAAAAATGATATCAAACTTTTTTTTTGGAGGTAGTTATTAAAATAGAAGTTAAAGATAATAATATTGAACAGGCTCTTAGAGTTCTTAAAAGAAAACTACAAAGAGATGGTTTTTTTAAGATTGTTAAGCTAAAGGACACCTATGAAAAACCTTCTGAAAAGAAAAAAAGAATTCAACAAGAAAATATTAAAAGAGTAAAAAAACTAAATAAACTCAAGAATAGAATTTAATTATCGCGGGGTGGAGCAGTCTGGTAGCTCGTCAGGCTCATAACCTGAAGGTCGGCGGTTCAAATCCGTCCCCCGCAACCAATTTTTATAAAATAATTTTAATATATTGTATTAAATGCTATAAAAGAATGTGTATAGCTTATCTATAATAATACCTTTGTATAACGAAGAAAAAAGGCTTTTAAAAAGTCTAACAAAGTTAAAAAAATTTATCAAACAAAATCAAAAAGAAAAAATTGAAATAATTTTTGTTAGTGATGGAAGTAATGATTCGACTAATAAAATTATCAATCTATTTATTAAAAAAAATAAAAAAATCCTTAAATCTTTTTTAATAAAATATAAAAAAAATGTTGGTAAAGGCTATGCTATAAAAAAAGGGATATTAAAATCAAAAAAAAATTGGATACTAATTTGTGATGCTGATATGTCTGTTAGTCCAAATCAATTCAATATTTGGTATAAAAATAAAAAAATAATTGATAAAAATAAAGCTTATTTTGGATCAAGAAGACATCAAAAATCAAATGTTCAAGGTTCTATAATTAGAATAATTCTTGGATACTTATTCACATTTTTTATATGGATATTATTTAATATTAAATTAAAAGATACTCAGTGTGGATTTAAAGTATTACATAAAAGTTATGCTTTAAAAATTTTTAAAAAAATAAGCTCATTTCGTTTTGCTTTTGATATTGAATTAATTATTTTATTAACAAACTTTAAAATAAACATAATAGAATTACCCCTTACATGGGTACACGTAAATGAGGGTAAATTAGGATTATTTAACGATATTCCAAAAATGATTTATGATATTTTTATAATTAAAATTAAAAACCTTAAATAAATAACCTTTATTGTCTACAAAAAGGATTTTATTAAAGCAGTTCCACCTTTAATATATCTTTTAATGTCTTCAATTGTTCTAATCTTTAAAATTCTTTTAAAAATATAACTGGGTCTTAAATAAAATTTTCTAAAAGCATAACGCTCCATATTTTTTAATTCTTTTGGATTTTTGTATCCATCTGGTAACCATGTTACATTCCAACACTGATATTCTTCTAGATCTTTAGTGATAAATTTTCCCCATTTTCCTGCTTCAATTTCTTTTGCTAATTTAGTTCCAGGATAAGGACATACTAAGGTAAATTGAGCATAATCAGGATCGAGATCAATTGCATTTTGTATAGTTTGTTTTGCTAATTCTGGTGTTTCTCCAGGTAGGCCAATTAAAAATGAACCTCTTACTTCAATCCCAGCTTCTTTTGTCCATCTTGCCACTTGTTTCATTCTTTCAAAATTTTTATTTTTTCTATTTGACTGTATATTCTCTGCTAGTTCATCAATGGCTGTTTCATAGCCATAAAAAATATTCCAACACCCCGCCAAACGCATCAATTGTAATATCTCTTTATCAACAGTATTAACCGCTGCATAACAAGACCAAACTAAATCTAAATTTTCCTTTATTAACAAATCTAAAAATTCTCTCATCCATTTTTTATGATAGCTCATTGTATCATCCCAAAAAGATATTTCTTTTATACCATATCTTTCAACGCATTCTTTTATTTCCTCTATTACTTTTGCTGGACTTCTTCTTCTAGCCCCAGTTCCTGCTTGATCACAAAAAGAGCAAACATAAGGGCAGCCTCTAATGACCACCATATTTGTTAATGGTAGTTTCTTATATTGATTCGGCAAAGGAAGGTATCTCTCCATCGGGAACAAGTCTCTTGCCGGTAAAGGTAATTCGTCTAAATTCTCTATAATTTCTTTTGGTTGGTTTTTAATTACTTTTCCATTTTTTTTATAAATAATTCCTTTTATATTTTCTAATATTTTAGAATCTGAAAGAAATACTTCTCTATCATATTTTTTTTCAGCAAAATTTTTTACAATATCATGTGCTATATATTCTCCATCTAAACCATATGCTATGATATCAAAAACATTATAATCGTTAGCTGTTTCAATTCCAGCAACATTTGCATGTGAACCACCTATAATGGTTAATTTATTTGGAAGTTTTTCTCTAATTTTTTTAGCTAATTCTGTTGCTCTATAAAGTGAATAGGTTGTTGTGGAAAATGCTATAATAGATGGATTCTTTTCAAGAATAATTTCATAAACTTTTTCATTATTTATTCTCAAAGTTGGACAATCTAACACACCAACACCATAGCCTTTTTCTCTAATATATGCTGCAAGGCTAGCCATACCTAAAGGAATTAAGTCTCCACCAACCTCTCCCATATCTTCTTTCCCATATCTTTCTGCTATTGAAGATGGTGGATTAATAAATAAAATATCTATTTTTTTATTTTGTGAAGCAAAACCTCTCTCTATAAATTCCTCAGTGGTTGGCTGTTTTTTTGTATGTCCTTTTTTAAAAGAAATATTAATTTTAGGGATTAATGTAGAAATATTCATTGTCTATTTTAATTATTTATAATTATTATATACATTGTATTAATGTTTAACAGATAATATTATTTTACAAAGTTATATAATAATGAATAATAAAAATATCTTAATCCCCATATTTTATAGTATTTTATCATTACTATTAACTTCTTATATATTGGGAATTGATAATTTATCTTTTATAAACAGCAAGTGGTTAACTGCTCACGATGTAACTTCAGATGTAGTTACTTGGAAATTTTTTAAAAATGATGTTTGGAGATTTCCACTAGGTAGTAATCCTCACTATGGCTTAGATATAGGTAGCGGAATAGCATTTACAGGATCAATTCCAATATTAGCCATTATATTCAAGCTAATTATCAATGTATTGCCAGATAATTTTCATTATTTCAGTTTATGGGTTTTTATTTGTTTTTTTCTTCAATCTTATATTGCTTTTCTTATCATTTATAACAAATCTGAGAATTTAATATTTTCAATTATTGGATCGTTATTTTTTCTTTTATCACCAATACTAATTAATCGGCTGGGTACTCATTTATCACTTTCTGCCCATTGGTTAATTTTAATGAGTTTTTACTTAGAAACCAAAAAAAATATATTACATAAAAATATCTATTGGTCAGCTCTTATTTCACTTTCTTCATTAATACATTTTTATTTTACTATAATGTTGCTTGGTATATTTTTTTTATTTCGCCTCAACGATTTTAAAGAAAATTTAAATTTTAAAAAACTTTTTAAACAAACACTCATAGTTTTAGGGCCTTTAACTTTTACAATGTTCGTTATTGGATATTTTCATGTGCCATTTACAGATTCTCTTGGATATGGATACGGAAATTATACATTGGATATTGCGGGTATATTTAGTGGAAACACAGATGTTATTAATGGAAATATTAATTGGTCATTTTTTTTACCAAATACACCCTCTTTACCTCCAGAAGGATTTGCATATTTAGGGCTAGGAGGGATTTTTTTTCTTATATTTTTAATTATAACTTTTTTTTTTAATTTTAAATTATTTATTAAAAAAAAAAATTTTTTGCCTTTTTTTTTAATTACATTTTTTTTTTCAATTGTAGCTATAACAAATAAAATCCACTTATTTAATAATCACATATTAAGTTTTGAGATCCCGACAATATTTTATGGAATATTAAGTATAGTCCGTGCGTCAGGTAGATTATTTTGGCCAGTTTATTATCTTATTTTTTTAATTTCAATAATACTTTTATACAATAATTTTTCAAAAAAAAATTCAGTTTATATTTTAATATTAATATTTTTTTTACAATTAATTGATATTTATCCTGGTTTAAAAAGAAATTTTAATGCTAGCGCTTTTTTTCCAAAGGAAAAAACAATAATTAATTATTCTTTTTGGAATAATTTAACAAAAAATCATCCAACATTACGAACTACCTATCTTAATAATGAAACTAAATTTCTTTCAAGTTTAAGAGAAGTTTTATTATTAAAAAATATTAAGAATACAGACATATCAACTCATGGAAGGTATAATAGAAGGTTAGCTTCTATATCTAGATCTAATTTATATAAATCTTTTGATCAGAAACAAATTCCACATAATATAATTTTTGCAGTTGATAACTATAATCACTTAAGAAATCTTAAATATTTATTTAAAGATACAGATGTTGGCTTTCTCTTTAGAGACAATGTGTGGATAGTCGTTTCTGGTTATAAAAATAAAATGACAGATCATGATAAAAATCACCTAGAAAAATATAATCCTATTATTCTAACTCCTAACAGCAAAACAACCTTAGAATTTTCTAATCAAGATTCAATACACGGATTTGGCTGGACACATAATCTTGGTTCTGCAAAAAAAGGAATTTGGACTGAGGGAAATATTTCTAACTTATTTTTCAAGTTAAATGAAAGTGCTGCTAATAATTTAAAAATTAAAATCAATATAAACTCAATTATTACACGAAAAAATGTACCAATCAGTTTTACGATTAACATAAATGATAATTTTTCAAAAAAATTTAAATTAAAAAATATTAATGAATTAAAAGAAAAATCAATAATTATAAATTTAAATAAAAAATTAGTTAAAGAAGAAATTATATATATTAAATTCATAATTGACAATCCTGTAACAAAATTAGAATTATTAAAATCTCCCGATGCAAGAAAATTGGGAATTTTAATCGAAAGTTTAGAATTAATTAATAATTAATTAATTTCAAGTTGAAAACTATTTTCAAAAGTTTATGATAGAAGCTGCTAATCATTTTAAATTTAGAGGACATTATTTTTGTTCTTTTGTATTAAAAAAATATTAAATTTTAAATTTATATTTTTACTATCAATCAAAAAAGCTTCAACAGTTTCTTTTTTAAGAAGTATAATTAGATAAAACAATATGTTAGAATTTTGTTTATGAATCAAAATATTGACTTAAATAAATCCACAACTAAACCGGTTCAATACTATAAACATTTATATAAAGCACTAATTAAGTATAAACAACTTCCATCCTATTTAATTTTTTACCCAACAAGTCGTTGTAATTTGAAATGTAAACATTGCTTTTATCACGATAGCTTAAATAAAAAATTCAACGAGCTTACTCTTGATGAAATTGATAAAATTACCAAATCAATGGATCCAATTTTACATTTAATTCTAACTGGAGGAGAACCCTTTTTAAGGCACGATCTTGATCAAATTGTAAAAATTTTTTATGAAAATACTAAATTGCCAATTCTTACAATTCCTTCGAATGGTTGGTATTTAGAAAAAATGGATAAACAAATAACTAATATGATGGAATGGTGCCCAGAAATTACTTTAAATCAACAGATATCAATTGATGGCATCGGCTCTGATCACAATGCGATAAGAATGGATCAACAAGTTAAAGGTCCAAAAAATTCTTTTGAAAAAGCAATTGAAACAATTCAACATTTAAAAAAGTTACAGAATAAATATAATAGAATTAATATAGGAATAATTGCTACTTTTACCAATCAAAACCAAACTAAATTTAAAGATATAATAAAAGAAATTTATTATTTAACAGAGCCAGATAATATATCTATTAATTTAGTAAGAGGAGATCCAAAAGAAAAAGTTAATTTAAATTTAGATATAAATCTATATAAAAAAGCGGTTAAATTTAGAGACAATTTATTTTACGAAAAAAAAATGTCTGGTCACAAAAATTTTCCAGGAAATAAATTTGCAACAGCTGGAAGGGTAATGCTTAATGAATTGGTTAACAAAATTTATGAAGAAAATAAGTATGTAACACCCTGTTATGCAGGCAATCTTAGTGGTGTAATATATCCTGAGGGAGATGTTTACCCATGTGAAATATTAGGTGATGAGCATAAAATAGGAAATATAAGAGATTTTGATCTAGATTTTAAAAAATTATGGTTATCAAAAAAAGCTAAAGATGAAGTAAGTTTTATAAGAAAAACTAAGTGTTTTTGTACACACGAATGTTTTAACAGTGTAAATATTTTATTTAATCCTAAATTCTATCCAAAAATAATTAAAAAATCTAAATTAATTTAACAATATAAAAAGATTAATATGAACTATAAGATATCTATAATATTACCTTTTTTTTATTCACAAACTAAAAAATTTAGTAAAGAGAAAAATTTTTCACTATTAGCATTTGATAAATGTCTGTCTGCAATTTTTAAATCAGATTATAAAAACTATGAAGTCATAGCAATCTCAGATAATAGCAGCAAGGAATCCATAGAGATAGTTGAAAAATATTCTTGCAAAATAATAAAATCAAAAAAAAATTATGGAGCTGCGTTTTCAAGAAATAAAGGTGTATCTATTTCAAAGGGTAAAATTTTAGTATTTTTAGACTCTGATGTGGAAATTAAAAAAAATGCTTTTTCAATTATTAATAAATACTTTAACTCAAAAAACAATGAAGGTTTGTTGCAGGGTGTTTATTCTCATAAACCAAATTACAAAAGTTCTATAACTCAATATTTGCATAGTTATCATTGTTATCATCTTTTTTCTGAAACTAAAAAAAATAAATATACTGAATCATTATGCACAGCTTTTTTTTCAATAAGAAAAGATCTTTTTAAAAAATATAAAGGTTTTGATGTAAAATTTAACAAAGCTAGTGTCGAAGATGTAGATTTAGGTTTTAAACTAAATAAAGATCAGCATAAAATAAGCATTGAAAGAAAACTTAATACTATCCATCATATAGATTTTAATATTCTATCTTTTACTAAGAGAATAATAAGGCTACACACAGATGAAATGAAAATGTATTTAAGAAATAATTCAGCAAAGTTAAAAGCCAAACAATCAAATTATTCAATTGTAATTTTAGGAATAGTATTAATTTTCTTTATAACTACTCTAATTTTTGTAAATCTATTTTACCCAATAATTTTTTTTAACAAAATATTTATTACATTAAATTTATTATTTATAATGATACATAAAAAATTTTTAACTTTCATACTTAATTCAAAAGGATTAATAATGTCATTAAAAGCTATATTTTATATATATTTACATAGACTTTTATTTACAGTGTGTTTTTTTCGTGGATTAATAGATTTTTATATTTTAAGAAATAAATATTGATTTAAAATTTTGAGTTATAAGCTTAGACAACTATACCAATAAAATCTGGGGCACTCTTATAAAAAATCTAAATTTGAAATTTAGATTTTTTACTATCAACTAAAAAAGCTTTAACTGTTTCTACTGTTAATTGATCAAATGTTTTCCCAAAATTTTCAATTTTTTCAATTGTTGCTGGTGGGATTGTGATTATATGACAACCCAATTGTTTTGCTTGTAAATAATTATAAGGCTCTCTTACACTCGCCCAAAGTATCTCAACATTCTTAAATTTTTTAACCATAGCAATACTTTTTTTAAATTCTGGAATTGGATCTTTACCGGTATCTCCTGCTCGTCCTGCAAAAATAGAGATTATGACATTAGTTTTTTTATTGATCAATTTAAGAATTCTTTCAGTCTGTTTAGCTGTATATACTGCTGTTATATTAAGTTTAATATTTTGATTATTAAGTTCTTTAATAATTTTTCCTGTAAACACACCTTTTGAATTAACTATTGGAATTTTTACATAGACATTTTTCCCCCAAGTGTTTATTTGGAGCGCTTGCTTTTTCATCTCTTTATAATTGTCAGCAAATACTTCAAGAGAGACTGGCTTGTTATTACAAATTTTTAATATTTTTTTAGAATAGGATTTGTAGTCTTTTGCCCCAGCTTTTCTCATTAAACTAGGATTGGTAGTAAAACCTTTTACTATTTTTTTTGTATTAAATTTTTTAATTAAATCTAGCTCTGCAATATCACAAAATATTTTTGTACTCATAAACTTTAAAGATTTTTTGTTATGTCTTCAGTCATTTTTTTAGCATCAGAAAACAACATTAAAGTATTTTCTTTGTAAAATAAGTCATTATCAATGCCTGCATACCCCGATGATAAACTTCTTTTTACAAATAGTACAGATTTGCATTTTTCTACATCTAAAACTGGCATACCATATATTGGACTTTGAGGATCTGTTTTTGCAGCAGGATTTGTTACATCATTAGCACCTATTACAAATGCAACATCTGCATTAGCAAAATCATTGTTTATTTGCTCTAATTCAAAAACTTCATCATAAGGAACATTTGCTTCTGCGAGTAATACATTCATATGTCCTGGCATTCTTCCAGCAACAGGATGGATTGCGTACGTCACTTTAATATCATTTTTTTTTAAAGTATCGACCATTTCTCTTAAGGCATGTTGTGCTTGAGCAACGGCCATTCCATATCCTGGTACAATTATAACTGATGATGCATTCTTCATTAAAAAAGCTGCATCTTCAGCATTACCACTTTTGACAGGCTTTTTTTCTTTGTTATGATATAACGAAGACTGTTCTGTCGCTCCAAAACCTCCTAGTATAACATTAAAAAAAGATCGGTTCATTCCTTTACACATTATGTATGAAAGAATTGCTCCAGATGATCCAACTAAAGCTCCTGTAATAATTAATGCACTATTTTCCAAGGTAAACCCAATTCCTGCTGCTGCCCAGCCTGAATATGAATTCAACATTGAAATTACAACTGGCATATCTGCCCCACCTATTGGAATGATTAATAAAAAACCAATCAAAAAAGAAGTAGCTAGTAATAACCAAAATAGATTGGAGGATTGAGTTGAACATAATAAATAAGTTAAAAAAATTATAGAAATTAGTATTAGAGCATTAAGTGGATGTTGACCTTTAAATGTTATTGGTGAACCTGACATTACTCCTTGAAGTTTTAAAAAAGCAATTATTGAACCAGAAAAAGTTATTGCACCCACTGAAGCTCCAATTGACATTTCGATTAAACTTCCAAGTTTAATATTTCCTGTAGATCCAAGGTTAAAAGCTTCTGGATTTAAAAAAGCTGATATAGCAACAAACACCGCAGAAAGTCCTACAAGACTATGAAAGCCGGCCACTAGTTCTGGCATAGCTGTCATGGGTATTTTATATGCTATAAAAGCACCAATCAAACCTCCTATCAATAAAAAAATAAGCACATAAACAAAGCCACTAGAAAAGTTTCCTATAGAAAGAAAAGTAACTGTAACTGCAATTATCATTCCTAGAATTCCAAAAAAGTTACCTTGTCTAGATGTTTCGGGTGATGACAGACCTCTTAATGCTAAAATAAATAATACTCCTGAAATTAAATAAAAAATTGCTGATAAATTTGCTGACATGATTATTTATCTTTCTTCTTTTTTTTATACATTTGAAGCATTCTCTGGGTGACTAAAAATCCACCAAAGATATTTATTGCGGCTAAAGATATGGCTAAAAAACCAAATATACTTGAGGTATTAAAGATACTTTCTGAATTTCCTGCCAATCCAGCAATTATCGCTCCGACAATAATTACTGATGAAATTGCATTGGTTACTGACATTAAAGGAGTATGAAGAGAGGGCGTAACACTCCAAACAACATAATATCCTATAAAAATCGAGAGAATAAAAATACTTAGTCTAAATATAAAAGGATCTATTTCCATAATTTTATTTAATTAATGTTTTTTCAATTATTTCGTCCTCTAGATCAATATTAAGTTTTTTATTTTCTTTGTCATATAAATTCGCTACAAAATTAAATACATTTTTTGCATATAAGCTTGAAGCAGAAATTGGTAATTTATTTAAAATATTTGCTTCTCCCATAATCCTTACTCCACCTTTATCAACTATTTTATCTACCTTGGTAAAAGCAGTATTTCCCCCTTGAACAGCTGCTAAATCATAAATTACTGAACCTGATTGCATATTATTTATCATGTTTTCTTTAATTATTAATGGTGCTTTTTTTCCAGGAATTAAAGCTGTACAGATCACAATATCAATTTTTTTTAGAGTTTCACCTAATAGTTCTTCTTGTTTTTTTTTAAAATCTTCAGAAGTTTCTTTTGCATAACCTCCTTCTGTTTCAAGATTTTCTGCACCTTCAACTATTAAAAATTTTCCCCCTAGACTTTCTACTTGTTCTTTAGAGGCCATTCTTACATCTGTTGCAAAAACAATTGCACCCATCCTTTTTGCTGTAGCAATTGCTTGTAGGCCAGCAACTCCAGCTCCAACGACTAATACTTTTGCAGCAGGAACTGTGCCAGCAGCGGTCATCATCATTGGTATAGCTTTTTCAAAGTTAGCAAATGATTCTATTACAGCTTTATATCCAGCAAGATTAGCTTGGGAAGAAAGTATATCCATAGATTGTGCTCTGGTTATTCTTGGTAAAAGTTCTAGGGAAAAAAAATTAATTTTTTTTTTTGCTAAACTTTCTATTTTTTCCTTATTGTTGTAAGGGTTCAAAACTCCAATATAGGTTTGATTTTCTTTTATTAAAGCAAGCTTATCTTTTGATAATAACCCCAACTGAATAATTAGGTCTGTATTATTAATTAATTCATTTTCATTATTAATAATATTTACACCCTCGTCTCTAAATTCATTATCGCTTATACCTAAATGTACTCCATAACTTTTTGGTAAAGACACTTCAAAACCTAACTTAATATATTTTTTTGCAATATCTGGTGTTACAGCAATTCTCTTTTCAAATTTTTTATCTTCTGAAACTGAAATTATTTTCATAATAAAATTCTATAATAGGAATTTAAACATTAGAACTAAAACTGATATCAAACGACTTTTTGCCACCATACAAATGAAGTAAGATTACTTCTGTCTTGCTTTAAATTTTGGATTTTTTTTATTAATTATGTAAACTCTTCCTCTTCTTCTAACTAACTTAGAGTTCTGGTCTCTTTTTTTTAAAGATTTTAGTGAGCTTGCTATTTTCATAATTTTAATATTTAGCCTGGCAATGTCCTACTCTTCCGTGTCTTAAGACAAAGTACCATTGGCGCTGAAGGGCTTGACTTCCGAGTTCGGAATGGGATCGGGTATTACCCCTTCGCAATAATCACCAGGCAGACACCATATACGAGTTAATATTAAATTTGTAAAGCAATTTTTAATTAAAAAAATGATTACTTTTCACATATTTATCTAAATAAGATGAATAAAAACAAACCAAGATGAAATTTTTATAAAAAAAATTTTACCATTTTATTTTCTTTTTAATAACTTTGCATAATTATTCATATAAATAACTACAGTTAAAAAATATAACCCAGATGTTTGAAACATTACCCTTCTCAGACTTGATTTAATTAATAATTCTACATCAAGCATTTTAAACATAAAGGTTAAATAAATAAAAATAAAATTTAATATAAAAAAATATAAAGTAAAACTTGTTAAATTTTTAATTGAATATTTATAAATTAAATAAGCTAGAAGAGGTAAGGTAATAACATATGTTAGATTCTGGGTTAAATAAATTATTATATAAAAAGTAATAGTTTTCAATTTATAAAAAATTAAAAAAAAGTCTAAAGAAAGCGTTTCATTCAATAGTAAATGCTCTGGATTTATCTCCACATTATAATAATTGAAAAGAAATATTCTTAATAAAAAAACAAAAGCTGATCCAAAAATTAAATATAATTTGCAACTCTTAGAAAATTTATAGCTAACTAAAAGAGAAAATAATAAAAACAGAGAATAAAAAACACCTTCATTTTTAAACCAGCAAAGGGTGTTTATTATTCCTATCAATATTAAGATTAATACAAAATCCCCTAAATTATTTTTTTTGTCGAATATCAAATAACTTATCCTTGCAAAAAATAAAATAGCAGAAAAAATTAAAACATCCTGTAAACCAGAAAATATAGCATAACTATAAGTTAAAGAGATTAATAAGATTGAAAATATTATCTTTTCAAAAACTTCTGTTTTAAGACAATTTGAAAAAGATATAATAGACAATAAATAAATAAAAACATAAAAAATTCTACCTAGATATTCATAAGTGTCATGGGGAAACTTCCAAAAAAAAGACCAAAGAAATGATCCTAAGTATGGATAATCAGGAACAGGAGTTTGTGATAAATTTTCAATTTTTTGACCTTGGTAAAAATTTAATGTCTTAAAAATCCAATGACTTTTAGTATCCCATTCAAAATATATTTGGTCGGCTATATCGATAGAAATTAAAAAAATAAATAAAGATAATAATAAAAATAAATAATCAATTTTTACTTTAGAAAAAGTAATTTTTTTTAAATTAACAAATAATAAAATTATGATCAAAAAAAAATAACTATATAAAATGTAATTTAATTTAACATTAAGAATTGATGCAAAAAATAATATATTTATAAAAAAAATAAGATTAATTGATAGCTTATCAATAAAAGTAAATTTTAAAAATTTTGAATAGTAATTTTCTCCAACTAAAAAAGCTGGCAAAGAAAATATTATTAAAATGAATAAAATTTCAGTGATTATATAAAATATTTCAATCATTTAACATAATAACATTGTTCATTATATGAATCTAAAATTTCTAATTCATTTAAATCAAATTGATTTTTTACAATAATTTTAATACTGTTAATTTTATTTTTTTGCAAATTGGCAATATCTAGAAAAATTGTTTTATAAATTGAACTGTTTATTTTAAACATATTGTGTGGAAATTTTATTCGTTGGTGATTTTTTACTAACTCATTAAAGGGTTTATTATAAATAATTTCTTTTTTATTGGTTCCAAAGCTTTTTGTATAAATTACTAAATTAGAATCAATACTCATAGAAGGTACCTTTAAATCAAAATAAATTTCAGATATTCCCTCGCCATATTTTAAAGTTCTTTTTGTATAAAAATTATTTTTATAAGGGTAAAATTCTAATTGGATTTTTGCTGGATAGTTTAAAAGAATTTTGTGATTTAAATCATCTTTTAAATTATTATCATATATTGCCCAATTAGAACTTGGAACAGAGTCTTCATAATTATAAACTGCAGGATTAAAATTAAAATTAAATTTTTTTTTTAAATAAATTAGGTAACCAACAGAGTCTTTGGAACAAAAGCCACTTGCTTTTGATATTCTATTTTCATAAGTAAAGTTAGCTATATTATAAGCTTTTCTAAATAAATTTTGATTATAAATAAATATTAAAGTTAAAAAACTTATTAATAAAACACAAACATCTTTTTTTATTTTTTTATTCAATTTTAATGATCTTTTTTATAATATTTATATATTTTGCTTATAAATGAATTTTTTAGATTATCCTAATATTAATAATAAAAATCTTTAATTATAACAGTTTTTTTAAGACTTCATCGACCAGATAAAAATTTATTATTTTGCACAGGTGGGTCATATTTTTATTAATTTTATTTTATTTTTAAAGTATTTATTAACTATAAATTAAATTTATATATATACTATTTTAACAATGATGAACAATTATTTAATATTTTTTAAATTTCTTTTAACAAAAAATACTTTGCTTAGAATTCTGCAAGTTTATAATTGTCTTAATATAAACATAAGAGGTTTAACTTTAGAGTTTGGTGCTATTCAAAATAAAAGTAAAACTTTTTCAAATTTTGTTAAAGGAAAAAGTAAATTTAACTATACGAATATTTTTACTAATAAAAAACTTAATATTTTTTATTCAGACTTAACAAAAAAACTTAGGATACCAAGTTATAAGTATAATAATATTTTAATTTTTAATGTTCTTGAACATCTACCTGAATATAATTTAGCATTTTCTGAAACTTATAGAATTTTAAAAAAAGGAGGTTATTTAATTGGCTCCACACCTTTTCTTTACCAAATTCACTCTGCACCAAATGATTATTTTAGATATACAAAAGACTTTCTTAATTTCATTTTAAAAAATAATAAATTTAAAAATATTAAAATTGTTTCCTTAGGATATGGACCATTTTGTGCCAGTTATTGCTTAGTGCATTCTTATATTAAGTTTTTACCTTTTTTTAGTCAAATTATACTGCTAACTGCTTATATATTGGATTCTATTATACAAATTTTTGTTAAAACAAAACTTAGTGAAATTTATCCAATTGGGTATTTTTTTATAGCAAAAAAATAAAATTTTTTAAAAAATTATAAATTAAAAATGGATATTTTTTATTGGTCACCATTTATCACTAAAGTCGCAACTGTATCATCTGTAATTCGATCAGCAGAATCATTAATAAAATATTCAAAAAAAAATGTTAAGGTTTCACTAATTGACGCAGTTGGTGAATGGGAAGAATATCATAATACAATTAATTCAAAAATACATATAGTTAAATTAAATAACACGCACTATTATAAAAACCTTCCTAGGGGCGGTTTTATAAAAAGTAGACTATCTTATATAATTATTTTTTTTTTGAGTTTTAATAAATTAAAAAATTTAATAAACAATAAAAAACCAAATTTTTTAATAATTCATCTTATGACAGTAGTTCCAATTTTTTTAACACTTTTTTTAAAAACTAATACTAAAATTATTTTAAGGATATCGGGGTTACCAAAGTTAAATTTTTTTAGGTATTTATTCTGGAAATCATTTTCTAAAAAAATTTACAAAATAACTTGTCCTACATTAGGCACATATGAGTACCTATTAAAAAAAAAAATATTTGATAAAGAAAAATTATGTGTTCTCCGTGATCCTGCAATTTCATTGGAAGACTATGCAAAAAAAAAATTTAAAAAAGTTCCTAAATTAGACTTAAAAAAAAATAAAATAATTGTTGGAATTGGTAGGCTTACTAAACAAAAAAATTTTTCTTTATTAATATCTGCTTTCAATAAAATTTTGAAAAAATATCCTGAATATATATTAGTTATTTTAGGTGATGGTGAAAAAAAATTAGAATTATTAAATCTAATAAAAACGCTAAAACTAGAAAATAAAATTCATTTAGTTGGTTTTCAAGAAAATGTTTATCAATATTTAATTAACGCTGATTGCTTTTTGCTTTCATCTCTTTGGGAAGATCCTGGTTTTGTATTATTAGAGGCTGGATTAAGTAATACTTCTGTAATATCAAGTAATTGTAGAAATGGCCCTCAAGAAATATTAAACAATGAAAATAATGGATACTTATTTAAAAATAATAATCTAAATGATCTTTTGAAAAAATTTGATGAATTTAAAATGGAAAAAATTTCTAAGCTAAATGAAAAAAAATTAAACCTTAAAAGAGAAATAAAAAAATTTACATTTTATTCTCACTTTAAATCTTTAGAAAAAATAATTAATTTATAAGAACAGTTTAAATACTTATGAAATTAACAATTTGTATATGCACATTTAATAGAAATAAAAGCCTAGAAAAATGTATAGAAAGTATAAATAAAATTAAAATCAAAAAACAAATTAAAATTAATATTATTATTGTTGACAACACCAAAGATAATAATTTATTAAAAATAAAAAAAAAATTAATTAAAAATTCTAAAAATAAAATTATATTTTTAAATGAAAAAAAAAGAGGAATAGTTTTTGCTAGAAATAAATATCTAACAAAACTTAAAATTATTAATCCTGATTATATTTGTCTATTTGACGATGACTGCATTGTTGATAAAAATTGGCTTAATTGTAGTTTAAAAACTATAAAGTCTAATAATGCAGATGTTGTAACTGGACCCCAAACATATCTATATAATAATAATTTAAGTAAAAAATTTATTAATTATTCATACCTATTTGAAAAAAAATATGGAAATGATAAAATTTACTCCATAAAATGGGCAGCCAGTAACAACATATTCATGAAGTATGAAATAATAAAAAAAAACAAATTATTTTTTGACAAAAAATTAAATAAATTTGGTGTTGGAGAAGATCAATTATTTTTTTTAAATATTAATAATATTGGCTATAAAATTATATGGAATAAAAATGTAAAAGTTTATGAAAAAATTCATACACATAGATTAAATTTAAAATGGTTAATAAAAAGAAGCTTTAGATTAGGTGTTCTTGGTCATTATATAGATACAAAAATATACGGTAAATTTCTTGGTTATAATATTAATTATATTAAATCTTTTTTTTATTTATTAAAAGCAATTATTCATATTATTTTATTACCAAATAAAACTTCAAGAATTAATATTATAAATTTTTTTTTAAGATTTATAGGAAGACTATGTGGACCTTTTATATTTAATAAAATAAATTTTTTAAAAAAATGAATATTTATAAAAACAATATTAGTTTAATCTACTTTCTCTTATATTTATCAATGTTAGCTGGTTATTATCTTAATGAAGATTTTGCTGGAGGCACAATTGTTGACTACTTAGTGCATATACGTGCTGCCAATTTGATGGAACAAGATATCATGGGTACTTTTCTTAAATATGATGATCTTAGAGGTGAGGGAATCGGAGGAGCAATACCTCACTCTCCTATTTACATATTATATTTTATGTTCATGCAGAATTTTTTTGGAGACACCATGAGTAGATTAATAAACATGCACTTAATTTTGTTAATACCTTATTTTTCCTATTTATCTCTTAAATTAAAGTTCAGTTTAAATAAAAATGATCTTAGAAATTTATTACCTATAATTTTTTTTATTTCACCTTATTTCCGTTCTGGTGCGTTTTGGATTGATGACAATGTAATTGGATTAACTTTTCTTACTATTTCATTTTATTTTTATTTAAGAATTGAAAATTATAAAAATAAGAGCTTAAACTTAATTTTTTTACATGTTTTGTTTCTAGCTTTAGCTGCATATTTCAGACCTATTTATAGTATTTTTGGAATTTATTTTTTTTTAAGTTTTTATTCACAATTACACTTTAAAAGTAAATTTTTTTACTACATATTTTTTAATATAATTTTATGTGCACCTGCTTTTTATTTTGTATTTATTTTGGGACAGAATGAATGGTTTCAACCATGGTTTTTTAGAACAAATAATACAACTATATTTTCATTGGCTTTATCTGTAATATTTTTCTACTCAATTCCCTTCATATTTTGTAACCTTAATAAAGTAATGTCAATTATTATTGATAAAAAAATGATTTTTTTATCAATACTTTATTTAATTGTTTTATTGTTAAATTTTAGTTTTAAAATGCCTTACGCTGGTGGAATTTTTTATAAAACTTCAAATCTAATATTTTCAAATAATTATTTTTTCTATTTTATTTCATTCTTAAGCTTTTATTTTTTTCTCTTAATTTTTAAAAACTTTACTGTTAAAAAATATCTTTTTTTAGATTTAACATTGCTAATTTTGCTTATATTGTTGGAAATGGATGGGATGATTTATCATGAAGCATTCGATCCACTTTTTTATATTCTGTCATTTTTACTTATAAAAAATAAATTCTATTATGAAACTATTAAAAAAATTTCATTTAAAAAATTAAATTATTTTTATTTATTTAGTTTATTATTTTTTATTGCTTCAATAGCTAAATCACAAATATAAAAAAATTAATTAAAATTAAAATAAATGATAAAAATTATAAAATTTTCTAATTTAATTAATTTGGTGGGCGATGTAGGTAACGCTCCTACCACCTCAGCAATGTCAATGCTGCGTTCTACTTCTGAACTAATCGCCCTCTGAATAACGACCCTTCACTATCTTATGTTGACTCAAAAAACAAAATATATATATTTTAAATAAAAAACTCAATTGGTCTCCAAAAATTAGAATTTCGGAAGGTTTAAATAAAGTGGTAAGATGGATTCGTGTGAATGGTGCTAATATAAAAAAAATACTTAATATTTATTCTTAATGGAAAAAAAAAAGTTAGCATATGTTGATTACTGGAGTCATCAACACACTAAAAGTGGAGATTTTTTAAGAGAAATACTTTCTGATGAATTTGAAATAACTGATTTTTGGTGGAAACCAAATCATAAAATACCTTTAAACGAAATCAATAAATTTGAATATATTTTTTTTTTCCATGTAATGTTTCCTCATCAAATTATAAAAAAATTAAAAAAAAAAAAAATTATGTGGGCACCTATGTATGATGCCTTAAATTTCAGAAATTTTTTTTTTAAGTCAATCTTTTGGAAACAAATATCAAATTTAGGTATCAAAGTATTAAAATTTTCAGATAAAATTACTCAAAGCATTGGAACAGAAGAAATTGATTCTTTGAAATTAAATTATTTTATAAAGCCAAATTTTTCCACTTCTATTGACAAACAAACAAAACTGAATATTTTTTTTTGGGACCGTGGTAGGATAAAAATAGATGATTGGTTACATTTATTTGATCAAGAAAAAATAAATCAAATAGTATATTTACCTCGACCTGATCCAGGAATGAAAATTATTGACAATAGTAATTTTACCAAAAAAAAAAATTACTCTATTAAATTAATAGATAAAAAATTTTTGCCAAAAAATGAATATTTAAGTATATTTGAAAAATGCAATGTATTTATTGCACCAAGAAAAAAAGAGGGAATTGGTATTACTATTGTTGATGCTATTTCTAAAGGTATGTTCATTGTTGGTTATAATGACTCAACAATGGATGAGTACATAACAGATAAAAAAATAGGCTTCATTTTTGATGAAAAAACTACAGAAAAAATTAACACTAATGATATAATCAATAATTATGCGTATAGAAAAAAATATGCTGAATTAAGTTATGGTAAATGGAATCAAAGTAAAAAAAAAATTATTCCATTTTTAAAAAAAGATACTAAAAAAATTAAAAAAATTCAATTTTTCCTTCTATTTTTACTAGACGATATAAAGTTTTTAATTAAAAAAATATTTAATATTAATTTTTTTTATTATCACTAAATATATAAAAAAATATTACTTACTTTGATAATTTTAATTATTTTTTTTTTTTAAAAAAAAGTATAAAATTGTATATATCAAAATATTAATAATTAATATTAATAACAATATTTTTGTATTTGAAAAGTTATTAACTGAAATAAAAAATACAAAAAAGTTGTAAACATTAATAATAATTCCTGTAAAAGTATTTAGTATACTATTATTATATTTTAATTTTTTTCTTAACTTTATGAAGAGCAGTTGATGAAGGTGTTTATTATCAGGATTTGATGCACCAAAATTTTTTAATTTTTTTCTTATTATTGAAAATAAATTTTCATAAGCTGGGTACCATAATAAACAGGCTATAAAATAAGGTGATAGATATTGTGATGTTTCCACATAAAATAAATTTTTCTTTGAAATTTCTATTAAAACAATACCTATAATAAAGGATACCAAATAACTTCCATTATCACCAAGGTAAGCTTTGCCAAAAAAATTGAATAATAAAAAAATGAACAACGCTAATAAAGTTATCTCTATTATTTCTGTTTCAAAATTAAAATTAAATTTGTACTTTAAATAAAAAATAATGGATATCACCATAATATAATAAACTGTTACAAGCGTATTAAGGCCATCTAGGAAGTTTGTTCCATTAATAAGTATTAATAAACAAAATGCAGTAAATATTAATTTAAAATAATAAATCTTTAAAAAGTTGTCTAAGAATTCTATTCTTACAGAATCAATGAATAATTCTGAAATAATTAGAAATACACTTACAATAAGTGTTTGAAAAATAATTCTTTTTGTTGGTGATTTTAAAATTTCTAGATCAGATAATACTCCTATTATAGCAATTAATAATAAAAATATTTTTAAAATATTATATTCTGATGATAGAAAAATTAAACATGATATTAAAACTAATATTCCACCAGAAAATGGAATATCTTCACCTTTATTTAGGAAAAATTTATGATCAAGATTTTTACTTGGGTCTAAAAAATATTTTTTTTTAATTAATAGTTTGTTAAATAAAATAAAAAAGATAAATAAAATACCTAAAATTTCCGGATAACCCATTAATTTTAATCTAATTCTTTTTTTGCAAGCTTCAGATCACTTTCAATCATATCTTTAACTAAATCAAAAAAAGTAAATCTTGGTTTAAATTTTAAAGTCTTAAAAGCCTTGGTCGCATCACCTAAAAGATAATTAACCTCATTTGGTCTAAAATATTTTTTATCAATTCTAACTAATATCTCTTTCTTACCTTTGGATTTTATATATCCAATTTCATTTAAGCCTTTACCTGACCACATTATATTAATTCCAAGAATTTTTGCAGCTACATTAATAAAGTGTCTAACTGTGTAAGTTTTTCCTGAAGCAATAACATAGTCTTGAGGTTTAGATTGTTGTAAAATTCTCCATTGCATTTCTACATAATCTTTTGCATGACCCCAGTCTCTTTTTGCATTTAAATTACCCAAATAAAGAGTTTCTTTTGAACCGAGTTTTTTTTTTGTAAGAAATCTTGTAATTTTTCTTGTCACAAAAGTTTCACCTCTTCTAGGACTTTCATGATTAAATAAAATTCCATTACAAGCATACAGTCCATAAGACTCTCTATACACAGATGTCATCCAATAAGAGAAAATTTTAGCCACCCCATATGGAGACTTTGGGTGAAACTTAGAATTTTCATTAAATTTTGTAACATTATATCTTTCACCAAATAATTCTGAAGTACTTGCTTGGTAAAACTTTATATTTTTTATTTTTAAAAATCTAATTGCTTCTAAAATTCTTAGTGTGCCAATTCCTGAAACCTCTGAAGTAAATTCTGGATTTTCAAAAGATACACCAACATGGCTTTGTGCTCCTAAGTTATAAATTTCAGTAGGTCTAATTTTGTGTATAATGTTGAATATACTATTAGTATCTGTCAAGTCTCCATGGTGAAGAAAAAAATTAGTTTTATTATGAGGATCCACATATAAATGATCAATTCTAGATGTGTTAAAACTAGAAGATTTTCTTATAATTCCATGAACAATATAGTTTTTTTTTAACAACAACTCAGCTAAATAGGATCCATCCTGACCTGTTATTCCAGTTATCAATGCTATCTTTTTTTTCATTTTCTAAAAATAAATAGTCTTATTATAGAAATTAATATTAAAAAACCATCTTTGAATTCTTTTACCTTTTTTTCTCCTGCTATTCTAGATCTTTCATGTGAAGCCAAAATTGCCATTTGATACTTCATGAATTTAGCTTTTATTGGAAGTTCTACACAAAACGAAAAATCCATACTTTTAATTTTTAATGATTTAAATGCTTTTGTTGAACCCATTACATAAGTAAATAATACATCAGAAATATTTAGACTAAATAAAATATTGCATATTAAAGTAAATATTTTATTACCAACATAAGTTAAGATTGTATCATCATCACTGCCAGCATTTTTTTCATATCTACTATTAAACACAAAGTCATTGTTTTTATTCATTTGAGCCCTCATTTTTTTCAAATATTTAGGATTAAATGCACCATCAGCATTAAAAATACAAAAATATTTAGTTTTAATAGAAAATATTCCTTGAGAAAGAGCACTTCCATATCCATTTTTTTTTTGAAAAACAATTTTACATTTATATTTCTTTGCTGAATTAAAAGTTAAAATATCATTTTTTGGCATTACAATAATCTTTTTTACAGAAATTTTTTCTAGTTCAGCTAACACTTTTGGTAGAGATTCTGATTCAAATTTTGCAGGAATTACTAATGTTACATCTTTCACAAAAACTAATCTTTCAAAAAGTAAATTTTTATTTTCTTCAATAAGGCAAAATACGTAAGTCTTATAACGTAAAATACTGATATTAAAATATTATATTTTTCATAATAATAATAAAGTCTAAAAGAATCTAATAATTTTTGAGCTAAAGAAGAAGATAGTGAGTTTTCAACCTTTCTCCATGAAGAAAAGTTTCTTTTAAGACCTAATAAAAATTTATTTTTTTTTGATAGTCTAAGCCACAATTCATAATCTTCTTTAGTTTTTAAATCACAAAATTTATTTTTTAACAAAATTTTTTTTGAAACCATAACTGTTGATAAACCTATATCACAGCTCTTTAACAAATTATGGTAATCTATTTTTTTTTTAATTCTAAACTTGCCAATAATTTTTGAATACTTATTGATTATTGAATAATTTGTGTGGCTAAAATTTATTCTTTTTTTTTTCATAAAATTAAGTTGATTTAATAATTTATTTTTTTTCCATACATCATCAGCATCACAAAATGCAATATAATCTCCTTTTGATTCTAAAATTCCTTTATTACGAGAATTACCAGGACCCAGATTTTTTTTATTAACTAAAATTTTTTTATTTTTAAATTTTTTAAGTATACTTTTAACAAAACTTAATTGATTTTGATTCATGTCATCATAAATTAAAATTATTTCGAAATTTTTATAAGATTGATTAATTATAGATTTAATAGTTTCTTTAAAAAATAATTTTTTTTTAAAATAAGGTATCACAACGCTAATAATAATTTTATTTTTCATAATTTATTTGTATTTAAATTAAATCTTAAACACTTTTCTAAAATTTCTAAAAAATCTAATTAAAAAAATTAAATAAACAAATACAATATTTTGTCCATTATCAATTCTTATTTGTGTACATTCTTTTAAAAAATCTAAAAAACTCTGACTTGAGGATAGACCTCCACTTCTAAATTTTCCAAAAATCTCTTCTTTTTTAGTGGCTAAACCTTTTAACTTTTTTTTTACTATCATTCTATAAAACAAATCATAGTCTGAAGAATACCTATATTTTAAATTATATAAGCCAACATTTAATTGTGCATTTTTTGTAATAAAAAATCCTACTGAATGTGCGGTATAAAAACCAAAACTCCACTTTATTTTTTTTGGCTTATATCCGTGCAATAATTTATGCTTATAAACACTGCCAAATAAAAAATCTAAATTTATATTTTGACTAAAATACTCATTTACAATTTTTAAAGCTTCAGAATAGTAAACATCGTCAGAATTAAGAATTCCAATAATATCTCCTGAACACTTATTTATACCTTTATTCATGGCGTCATAAAGTCCTTTATCTTTTTCACTGGCCCAATATGCTATTTTTTTTTCGTATCTTTTTATTATATCAACTGTGTTATCCGTTGAATTACCATCAATAATAATATGTTCATAATTTTTATAAGACTGTCTATCAACACTTAATATACATTCCTCTAAAAATTTTTCTGAATTTTTTGTTACAGTAATAATTGAAATTTTATAGTTTTTACTCAATTGTTTAACTTTTATAAGTTTTAATCAAAATTTTTTGTAATACCATTCTAATGTTTTATTTAATCCTTCAGTCAATGATACTTTAGATTTCCAGCCTAGTCTTTTTATTACTCTATTATCTAAAATTTTTCTTGGTGTTCCGTCCGGATATTTTTTATTAAATTTTAACTTTGATTTACAGCTAGTTATTTTTGAAATTATATTTGCAATTTTTTTTATAGTATACTCATTATTACTTCCTACATTAATTAATGAAGATTTCTTTAAATAGTTAATTAAAAATTTATCTTTAGTTAATTTTTTTTGAATTATAAAAAAAATTGCAGAAGCTATGTCACTAACATACATTATTTCTCTTTTAGGTAAGCCTGAGCCCCAAATTTCAACTTGTTTTTTTTTATTTTTATTAGCATTTACAAATTTTTTAATTAAAGCAGGTATAAAGTGACTATTCTTTAAATTAAAATTATCATTTGGACCGTATAAATTACATGGCATTACAGTCAAATATGATGTTCCGTATTGCTTATTATAATATTCACATGCTTTTAAACCAACAATTTTTGCTAAAGCATATGCCTCATTAGTTTTTTCTAATTGGCCCGATAACAAATATTCTTCTTTTATTGGTTGTTTAGAATTCTTTGGATAAATACAAGAACTACCAAGATTAATTAAGTGTTTAACTTTATATTTATAAGCACTTTTAATTAAATTCATTTGTATTAAAATATTTTCATCTAAAAATTCAGTAGGATATTTGGAGTTTGCCAAAATACCACCTACTCTTCCAGCACAATTAATTATTATATTAAATTTTTTTTTTTTAATAAACTCATCTACATCTTTTTGATTTTCTAAATTTAAATTTTTTCTACTTATTGTTATTATATTTTCAAACTTTTTTTCTCTTAAAAAACTATATAATGATGAACCTACCATGCCATTATGACCTGCTAGAAATATTTTTTGTTTTTTTAAGTTAATTTTCATTAAATTTAAATTTTATAATCTTATATAGCGATTGTATCAATAAACAAAACACACATAGACTATTATTTTCTCATAAATGAATATTATAAAATTTTCCAATTACTTTTATACCATTTGGCGGTATTGGAAATTGCCAAATTAATATCTGTAAATTTTTTTATTTTTATAAATTTTTTTATTTTCTCATTGTTACCATGTGTTTTCATTACATCTGCTTTTTGAAAGCTTCTTTTATAAATTTTTGGTCTAAGTAATATTTCATTACTAATAAAATTTAAAACTTTTGTAATTTTAATTGGATTGTTTGAGCATATATTAAAAATATTATTACCATTCTGTATATTTTTTTTTAATAGATTTAATAAAATTTTATTTACATCATCTATATATGTAAAGTCACGTGTATGATTTCCATAATTGTTTAAATAAAACTTTTGTTTTTTATAAAAAATAGATTTAAGATATTTATAAATAAGCATATCAGGTCTGCCCCACTCTCCAAAAACTGTAAAAAATCTTAAACCTATAAAAGGTATTTTGTGATTTTCAGCAAGTAAATTACAAATTTCTTCATTGTTTTTTTTTGTCAATCCATAAATATTTTTAGGTTTTATAGGATTGTTTTCTTTTAATGGAAACTTTTTACTATCTCCATAAACTGAACTTGAAGAAGCATAAAATATTTTTTTTACTTTATTTTTTATTGAAGCATCAATTACATTAAAAAAACCAAGTGTATTACTTTGAATGTAGGCTCTTGGATTTACTAAGGAATACCTTACTCCTGCTTGAGCCGCAAAATGAAATAATGCGTAAAATTTATTTTTAAATACTTTATCTAATTTATTTTTATTAGTTAGATCTAACTTAATAAATTTAAATTTTTTAAACCTTTTCAATACTTTTAATCTTTCTTTTTTTATACTTACTGAATAATAATCATTTAAATTATCTAAACCAACTATGTGAAAGTTTGTTTTTTCTAATAAAAATTTAGAAAAATTAAAACCAATAAAACCTGCCGAACCAGTAATTAAAATTTTCATAATATTATCTATATCAATTTTTTAAAAAAAAAGTATAAATTATTTAAATGATAAAAATATGTGTATTGGGTCTTGGGTACGTGGGGCTTCCACTATCTTTAACTATTTCAAAAAAATATAAAACTGCTGGGTTTGATATTAATAAAGATAGGATTATTTCACTCTCTGAAAATAATGATATCAATAATGAATTTAAATCAAGTGAATTAAAAAATAAAAATATATTTTTTACCAATAGATTTTTAGATGTAAAAGATTACAATTTTTTTATTATTTGTGTTCCAACACCCATAACCAATAAAAATAATCCAAATCTAAAACCTTTACAAAAAAGTTTCAGCCTATTATCAAAAATTTTAAAAAAAGGTGATATTATCGTTTTAGAATCTACCGTTTACCCAGGTGTAACAAAAAAATATACAAAATTTTTAGAAAAAAAAACAAAGTTAAAAAGTAATAAAGATTTTCATATCTGTTATAGTCCTGAAAGAATTAATCCTGGTGATAAAAAAAATAATCTAACAAAAATTAACAAAATATTGGCCGTAACCACAAAAAAAAATAAAATCATCAAAAGAATTAAAAAAGTTTATAATAATTTTTGCAAAAAACTTATAGTTACAAATAATATCGAAGAATCTGAGACTGCAAAAGTAATAGAGAATATTCAGAGAGACCTAAATATTGCAATATTTAATGAAATTTTAATGATATGTGAAAAATTAAAAATAAACTTTTCAGAAGTCATCAGACTAGCAAAAACTAAATGGAATTTTTTAAATTTTCAACCTGGACTAGTAGGTGGACATTGCCTGCCTGTAGACCCTTTTTATTTATCTTTTATAGCAAACAAACAAAAAATTAAAACCATAACAGCTCTAGCTGGAAGAAAAACTAATGATAAAATGCAATTTTTTGTTTTTGATAAATTTAAAGAATTTATTAAAAAAAAAAAGATAAAAAATAAAAAATGTAAAATTTTAATTGTTGGATTATCCTACAAATATGGAGTTGCTGATATGAGAAATTCTTTAAATTTTAAAATTTATAATAAAATTAAAAATAATTTTGTTAATACATTTTATTATGACCCATTTATAAATATTGACAATTCTATTGCTAATTTTAATACCAATATAATTAAATCTTTTAATGTTGTAATATTTTTATCTAAAGGTTTAAAATTTAAAAAATTATATAATAAATTTTACTTAAAAAATCCAAAAAGTATTCTAGATCCTTTTTATTATTATATTAAATGACTAAAATAATTGATTGTTCACCATTTTAAATACAATCTCTTTAAATGAAATTTTTGGTGACCAATTTAATTTTTTTTTAATTAAACTAATATCCGCTGTATAACTTCTTATATCAGTTTTCCTATTAAACTTTTTAGTATTATATTTTAACTTATTTCTTTTAATTTTTAATAGCTTAAATACTTCATATACAAAATCTTTAATGCTATATTTTTTTCCTGTACCAATTACAAAATCATTTGGTTTTTTTTGCTGTAACATTAACCACATCACCTTTACATATTCTGGAGCCCAGCCCCAATCTCTATAAATATTAACATCTCCTAAATAAAGGTTTAATAAATTATTTTTTTTAATTTTAATAGATTCATCTATTATTTTTTTTGTAACAAACTCATTTGATCTTAATGGTGATTCATGATTAAAAAAAATTCCACTACAAGAATATAAGTTATATGTTTCTCTAAAAATTTTTGATAACCAGTATCCTGATGCTTTTGCAACCCCGTAAGGACTTTGAGGATTAATTTCTGAGCTTTCACTGTAATGATTTATCTTTTTATTACCAAAAAATTGACCAGATGCTGCATTAAAAATTCTTATTTTTTTATTAAATTTTTTTACAATCATAAGTATATTTAAAATACCAAGCATATTACTCTTCATTGACAAATCTGGTCTTTCAAAAGATTTGATAACTGATGAACTACCTGCAAGATAATAAATTTCCTTAATATTAGAATTTTTTTTTATAAGAGTACTTAAAAATTTACTATTTTGTGCATTTCCTTTTTTTATTTTAATTTTATTTAATATTTTAAGTCTTTTAAGTCTAAATAAATTTTTATTAGAATCACTTCTTGTAATTCCAATTATTAGGTATTTTTTTTTAAGTAAAAAATGTGCCAAGTATGCTCCATCTTGACCTGTAATACCAAAGATTAACGCTGTTTTTTTTGAGTTCATTATTTTAACAATAAAAAATTTTTAGATTAAATGTAGCATTTTATAGTTTTACTTTTATGTATTTTAAATATAAATATCCACAATATATTTTTATTTAGTACTATTAATTATAAAAAATATAACAAAAGTATATTTAAATGCACTCAACTCTTGTCTTTACCGCAACTTATAATGAAGTTGAGAATATTGAAAAATATTTATTTTTAACTAATAAGCATAATAAAAATATTGATATTTTAGTAGTAGATGACAATAGCCCAGACAAAACCGCTATAAAACTTTTAAAATTAAAGAAAAAATACAAAAATTTAATAGTTAAAATAAGAGAAAAAAAACTAGGCTTAGATACTGCACATAAACTAGCTTATAATTTTGCTATAAGAAAAAAATACAAAAAATTAATAACTATGGACGCAGATCTGTCACATGATCCAAAAATTATTAGTAAATTTATTAAAAAATTAGATAAATTTGAATTTGTAATTGGTTCTAGATATATGCCAGGTGGAAAAAATGAAATGGCTTTTCACAGACTTCTGCTTAGTTATTTTGGAAATAAATTTATTAAAAATATTCTAAACACAAAATGTACAGAATTTACTTCATCCTATAGAGGTTTCAATTTGAATAAATTACTTAAATTTAATTTGAGTTTAGTAAAATCAAAAGGCTATAGTTTTTTCATGGAAACAATTTATTTAATTAATAAAAATAAATTTAAAATATCCGAAATACCTATACGATTTCAATCTAGAAAAAATGGAAAATCAAAAATTCCAAAAATTGAAATTTTTAGAACCCTTAAAAATTTAATAATTTTATATTTAAAAAATTAGTTTGCTACATCTTTTTATAAATTTTTCCAAGATAAGCATTAAGAAATTTTTTATTTTTTAATAAATAATTCATTAAAATATCCCTTACAAAAATTATTAACGGATTTGAAAGGTGAAAAACAAAATTATTAAATTTAGATCTTCGATTTATCATTCGAATTTTTTTAGATCTTTTTTTTATAAATTCATGACTATTTTTTTCAAACATTTCATATAAATTGTATGCAGCTTCTATTGATTGAGATGCACCTTGTGCAAAAGTTGGTGGAAAAGCATAAAGAGCGTCTCCTAATAAAAAAACTTTATCTTGATTTGGGTAATATATCTTATTACTTTCAAATATAGGAAAACATTTGATATTTTTTAGATTATTTAAAATGCTCTTATTATTTATTTTTGTGAAATATTTTAAATTTGAGGACAAAAATTTTTTATCTTTAAATAAAAAAAGATTATTTAATTCATCTAAATTAAGTTTTTTTTTTAATATACCTATAAAGTTAAAATCGCCATTTTTATTAAATGGATAGACTACGCAATGTAAATTTGGTCCTAAAAACAAAGAAATATTTTTTTTATTAATACCATATAAATTTTTATTATCTAATAAGCCCCTGATTGCAATTAAATTAGAATATTTTGGTTTAATTTCTTTTTGCATTAATAATGACTTAGTTGAAGAAAAAATTCCATCACATGCTATTAAATAATCATAAATCGCTGTTTTTTTGTTATTAAATGTTATCTCAATATTTTTGTTTGTATTATTTATTTTAATTATTCTGTTGTTATACTTTATTGAATTACTTGGTAGCTTATCCCTAAGAAATTCAATTAAACTTGATCTTTGTATTGTGGTATAATTTATTTCTCTGGAATTAAAGATTTTTATATCAAGATCACAAATTTTTTTACTTTTCAAAAAAGAATAAAAATCTATTTTTTTAGGATTATATAGATGCTGCTGGTTAAAATTATTAAATCCAATTTTATTTAGTAAAGTAATGCTATTAACTGAAAGTTGTACGCCGTAACCTTTTTCCAAATTTATAAATTTATTTTTTTCATAAATCGTAAAGTTATATTTAGAGTTTTGCTTCAATAAATTAGCAAAAAATAAACCAGAAATACCAGCTCCTATAATTGCAACTTTTTTCATAAATATTTATCTAATAAAGAAAAAATTTTCTTAGTGAAAGTTGGTAAAGTATAGTTATTAAATTTTTTCTGTTCAATCCACAAACTATTTAATACATTTTCCTTATATTTCACTTTTTTAATATCTATATTCATATTCATATTAGACATTTTGAATTTTAATAGTTTCTTTAAATTTTTTGGTTTAGAAGTTTCTTCCATTGGAAATATTTTTAAGTTTTTTAAGAAATTAAATTTAGTATTTTTAGTGAGTAAAATTTTACCTTTTTTTTTAAAAATCTTTATCAAAAAAAATCTATCAATTATTTTTTTATTATTTGTAATTGTCTCAAAATCTAATCTTCTATAAGATAGACAATTTTGTGTTAATGGACATTTTTTACAAATTGGATTTTTTGGCTTACAAATTATAGCCCCTAATTCCATTAAAGCTTGGGCATAATCATCTGATCTAATAGAAGTTCCTAAAAAAAAAATTTGTTTAATAATATTTTTTTTTTTTATTTCTTCTTCACTTTTTAAATTTAATAGTCTTCTAATAAGTCTTTTAATATTTCCATCAATAGGAATATAAGGTTTGTTAAATACAATTGCTAGAATTGCACTAGCCGTATAATCACCTATACCTGGTAGTTTTTTTAATTCTTCTAATGTTTTAGGTAATTTTTTTTTATATTTTTTAACTAATATTTTTGCTGTTTTTTTTAAATTTTTTACTCTCGAGTAATACCCAAGACCTTCCCAACATTTTAATAACTTTTCATCATTTGTTTTTGACAATGAAACTAAATCTGGAATATTTTTTACAAAATTATTAAAATATGGAATAACTGTTACAACTTTCGTTTGTTGAAGCATAAATTCACTTACTAATGTATAATATTCTCTTTTAACTTGAGAATATTTTTTTCTCCAAGGTAAAGATCTTTTATTATAATCATACCAATAGAGAATTTTTTTTGTTATTATTTGATTATTCATATGCAATTTAAAAATAATATTAAGCAGAGAAATAAGGTCATTCAAGGCTTAAGATCTTTTAAAGACACTTTGCCAAAGAATATTAAAAAAATAATAAAAAAAAAGGGCTATATATATTCTGAAACTCTAAATAATTGGAAATATATTGTGGGAAATCAATTATTTAAAGTTTGTTATCCAAAATCATTTAAAAATTCTAATAAATTTGGCTTAAGTACATTGCTCATAATGGTTAAAAGAGGGCACGAAATTGAATTAGAATATTCAAAAAATAAAATAATAAACAAAATGAATAGCTACTTTGGCTATACAGTAGTAAAAAAATTAAAATTAGTAAGTTTTGATGACTCACAAACTAATTTTAAAAAAAGTGAAATTAAAGAGATTGGTGTGGCAAATAATAAGTATATAGATAAAATAGTCAATATTAAAAATGATAAAATTAAAAAATCATTAATTGAATTAAG
>Ga0315339_1000575_pt1 | contig 43401 bp, 43 predicted proteins | sample ASW17metaG_FD_204514 | JGI IMG/M metagenome (GOLD analysis project Ga0315339, IMG submission 204514) | Ammonia-oxidizing marine archaeal communities from Pacific Ocean, United States - ASW #17 | ecosystem: Environmental > Aquatic > Marine > Oceanic | place: USA: California | collected 2016-12-05 | reverse complement strand
AACTCATCATCAGAAACATCAGGCAACCTTAGTCCAACCGCTATTGCATCTTGAACTGCTGGATGCATAAGTGCTAAATCAGCAACTGCAATTGGGTCAACATTCTCACCGGAAACTCTTAGTCTTGTATGTCTACCAATAAAGTAATATCTTCCATCAACTCCACAAGCCATTACGTCATCAGAATTGAAGAAACCGTCATCATCAAATGCTTCACGTGTTCTTCTTTCATCCTTAAAATACTCATTTAAGGTTGTATTTGGAACTAAAGGTCTAATGTAGAGAATTCCTTTTGCTGAGTCTGGAGGAGTAGCATCTATGTATGGGTCCCAATGAGGTCTTATAACCTCTTCTATTTTCTCAGGATTTCTTAGTTCTACATAGAACCCTTCTGTAGGGTAGCCCATAGATTTATCTCTTTGATCTTCCGGGTTCTTCCATAAAACCATCCCCATTTCAGTAGATCCGTAGCCATCAATTACTCTAAGGCCAAATCTTTCTTGAAATTCTATCAAGTTTCTAGGGGCAGGCGACCCAAGCATTATTCTAATTTTATGTTTTTTATCATATTCGCTAGGTTTAGCGGACCAAAGATACTCTGCAACTGCTCCTAACATGTTGACGCATGTTGCCTCACAATCATGAGCCCATCTGAAAAAATTTGATGCTGAAAATTTAGGGAAGAAGACTGCAGTGGCACCGGCACCGATAGAAGTAAATAGACACATTGCTTGAGCATTAGCATGACCTAGCGACAGTACACTCATTAAGACATCATCGCTCCTAATTCCTTGTTGCTGCAAGTAAGCTCTAACTGTTAAGACTACTCCACCATGTTCTCTTACTACACCTTTAGGCATTCCAGTTGTTCCAGAGGTGAACATGCATCTTTCTTTATCATCAATTCCTACATCTACATTAGGGTTTTCACTTGAACCTTCATATAAGTTATTAAATGGCTCACAAGATATATTACCTATCTTACTAGGCACCTTAGACGAATCACCTGTTACATAGATAACTTTTAAGTTCTCTAGTTTATCTGCTATATCTTCAATAAGAGGAAGACCGGAGTCATCAACTACTAAAGCAATTTGATCAGAATAATTAATTATATAAGCAAGACGCTCACCTTTCTCATCTTTATTGATAGGAACTTGAATTCCTCCTGTTTTATGAATTGCTAAAATAGAGAGAACAAATTCAGCACAATTAAGCATGTACATGCCAACCTTGTCTCCTTTACCAACTCCAATATTAATCAATCCGTTTGCAACTTGATTTGCCTTATCATTTGTTTCTTTGTATGAGTATGTTTCTACAACTTCTCCGGCTGAGTTAGCAATCTTGAACATTGCCTTCTCAGGGTAATTCACAGCACCTGCTTCTAGGTACTTAGTCATAGGTTTCCACTGAGTAGTATCGTCAAAGCTTTCATTTGGCAAGATACCCGGTCCAGTATATTCTTCTGATCTAGTTTTAAATAGTAATTCCATTAAATTCACCTCGTTTTAATTAAAAATAAATAATATAGGTTGCCATATTTTTTAAAAACTTTAAAGGGCTTTTCACTTAAAAAGATACTTTTCTTACTTGAAAAGACTTTACTTCCCAGGCTATATTCAAATAAAACACTAGATAAACGTGGCTTTCTTTATTTTTCTGACAAATATCCCAACTTTTTTTAGCATTTCACCTTTATTCTTAAGCCCTTCTTCAATCAGCCTTATAATAGCACTTCCAATTATTATCCCATTAGCCAGTTTTTTAAGTTCATTCACATGACTAATATTAGAAATACCAAAACCAACACAGACGGGTCTTTTTGTTTTTCTCTTTACTTTTGTAATGAATTTTTTTAGGCCTGAATCTAAACTTTTTCTTGCTCCTGTTACCCCTGTAACGGAGACCAAGTAAATAAAAGAATTAGAGAGCTTTGAGACAATATTAATTCTTTCCTCTGTGCTTGTAGGTGCTAGCAAGTAAACTAATTCAATTCCAGCTTCATTAGCCGCTGTTTGGGTTTCTTCTGCTTCTTCAGGAGGAAGATCAACAATCAAAACTCCATCTCCACCAACTTTTTTAATTGATCGCATAACTTTCTTAAGGCCATATTGCAAGAACGGATTAAAGTAGCCAAATAGTACAATTGGAGTTTTGTAGTTACTTCTAAATTTTTTAATCATATCAAGTGAATCATCTATATTTGTCTTGTTCTTAAGGGAACGTTCAGTAGCTTTTTGAATTGTTGGGCCGTCAGATATTGGATCAGAGAAGGGTATCCCAAGCTCAATTATATCAACACCGTTGATTGCAAGAGTCTCAAGAATTTTACCGGAAGTCTTGATATTAGGATCGCCGCAAGTTACATACGATATAAAGCAGGTCCTATTGTTTCTATTGCATTCCAGAACGGTGTTGATTAAATTCATATTAATACGAATTTTCCTTTTTTAAGAATTCCCTAACTGACTGGAGATCTTTGTCACCTCTTCCAGAAAGATTCACAATTATTGATTGAGTTTTTTTCATTTTTCTTGCAACCTTCATTGCATACGCTAAAGCATGGGAAGTTTCCAAGGCAGGAATTATTCCTTCCTTTTGCGAAAAGTATTCTAGCGCTTTTACAGCCTCTTTGTCATTTATAGATACATACTGCACCCTTTTGATGTCATTTAAGAATGAATGTTCTGGTCCTACTCCAGGATAGTCTAAACCGGCTGATACTGAATGAGTTTCAGCTATTTGACCATGTTTGTCTTGTAGAAGATATGTCATGCTACCATGCAGAACTCCTTTTGATCCCGCAGATATGCTCGCAGAATGTAGCCCAGTTCTGATTCCACTACCTCCAGCTTCTACCCCAACCATCTTTACTCTTTTGTCATTTAAGAAAGGGTAAAACAAGCCTATCGCATTAGAGCCACCTCCAACACATGCAACTAGCAAATCAGGAAGCTTAGATTGTGCTCTGATAATTTGCTTTCTACTTTCTTCACCTATGATTGCTTGAAAATCCCTAACTATCATTGGATAAGGATGCGGCCCAGCTACACTGCCAATTATGTAGAAAGTGTCATTTATATTTGTTACCCAGTCTCTCAAAGCCTCATTTAATGCATCTTTTAGTGTTTTGGAACCAGACTTGACTGGTATCACTTTAGCTCCTAAGAGTTCCATTCTCTGAACATTTATTGATTGTCTATGGGTATCAAGTTCTCCCATATAGACTTCACATTCGAGTCCTAATAGTGCACAAACTGTCGCGGTGGCTACTCCATGTTGGCCTGCACCTGTTTCTGCAATTATTCTATTCTTTCCCATTGCTTTTGCTAGGATTGCTTGACCTACAGTATTGTTAATTTTATGTGCACCTGTATGAGCCAAATCTTCTCGTTTCAAATAAATCTTGGCACCATTTAATTCTTTAGATGTCCTTTCGGCTAAATAAAGTGGAGTAGGCCTCCCAACAAAATCTTTAAGTAAACTGTTTATTTGTTTTCTAAAGGTCTTGTTTTTTTTAATTTTTCTATATTCTTTTTCTAGTTCATCAAGGGCGGGCATTAGAGTTTCTGAAACAAATTTTCCGCCGTAATTACCGAATCTTCCATTTTTGTCAGGGAATTTTTTTAAGTTCTTACTCATGATTTTATTAATCCTACTATAGTTTCTAGTTTTTGAACATCTTTAACTCCAGGTGATTTTTCTACTCCTGAGCAGATATCAAAAAAACTAGTCTTAGATTCTTTGATTGCGTTACCTATATTCTCCAAATTTAGTCCACCTGAAAGAATAATTTTTTTTCTATCAGCTATATCTGAAATCAAACTCCAATCAAATGATTTTCCAGTTCCACCTTTAAAGTCTTTATCAAAGGTATCAAAGAGCCAGTACTTTGAATTATATTTCTCGAAATCTTTATTCCTTTTAGAACTTATTGAAAAAGCTTTTATAGTCTCCAGTCTAATTTCTTGAATGAGTTTAGGACTTTCTTCACCATGTAGCTGTACGTAGTCCAGGTTAATTCTTTCTCCAATAGAGTTAATATAACTTGAGCTTTCATCTACGAACACCCCAACTTTCTTAATAGGGAAGTTAGCTAACAGTTTGCATATATCTTTGGCATCCTCAGGATCAATAAATCTGGGACTTTTTTTGTAAAAAATAAAGCCGATAAAATCAACTTTTAGTTTTGCACATAAGAGCGCATCCTCAATATTAGTTATTCCACATATCTTAACTTTATTCATCTTTAACCAGATTTAAGTAATTTGCTTTCATGCTTTCAAAGCTAAAGTTTTCACTAATATGAAGCATAGCAGAGTTTCCCATTTCTCTTAAGTTTTTCTTATTTTTGTATGTAAGCTCAATAATGTGAGCTATATCATCCACGTCCTCTGAATCAACTAAATACCCATTTTTTGATGGTTTAATTAATTCCTCAGTTCCGCTATTTTTAGACCCTATTACCGGAGTAGATCTGGACATGCTCTCTATTGCGACGTTTGGTAGTCCTTCAATCTTCGAATTCCATGTTCTATTGCATAAAATAAAAACATCTGCAGAGTCGTAATACTTGTGAACTTGAGATCTTTCGATACCTCCAGGAAAAGAAACACTTGATTCTAAGTTAAGTGATTTAACTAAAGACTTGTATTTCCTTAGATGGCTACCTTCACCAACGCAAACATATTTAATGTTCTTATTCCTGATTTTTCCTAGAGCTTTTATAACGTAATCCTGCCCTTTTCTTGGCAATAGCCTAGAGACAGTTAACAGTATAAGTGTTTCATTGCTGTCTCTTAGGTAGCCCAAGAAGTTAGGATCCTTATCTTGTTGAGTAAAGTTTGAGTCAATTCCATTATAGATTAATTTAATTTTCTTTTTAGAGAAAAACTCTTCTTCTTCTTCCATTAACCTTTTAGTGTTTCTGCTGACTGCAATAATATATTTTGAGTTTTTATATAGTCTCTTTAATAGAAATTTGTATAAAGTTTTGGATAATGCCTTATTTTTTATAATAGACTCGATTCCAGAGCCAGCAATTCTAATTATCTGATCGATTTTTTTTTCATTAAGTAGTCCACCCACAAGTTCAGCTTCCTCCCCTAAGAAAAATATTTTTTCTGGTTTAAAAGACTTTAGTATCTTCTTAATTTTAAGTAAGCCTAAAATATACTGAATTATTGGAATTTTTTTAAAGTGCTTACCTCCTAAGAAGTTGATTCTTTCAGTAGAGAAATTATCAGACTCTTTAACAGTCTTATATCCATAATTAGGACATAAGACTGTTACTTCATTCTCAGAACTTAATATATCGGCAATCATTTTTGCAGATGTTGCGATACCACCCTGAAAAGGTGGGAACTCATGGGTATATATTAAAATCCTCATTTTTTAATTATATTCAATTATCTAATATATAAAAGGTTTCGAATTAACGGTATAATTTAATTTATTATTGGAGGTTGTAGATGATAGGTGGTTTAGGTATTGGAGAATTAGTAATCATCTTGGTTATTGTTCTTTTGATTTTCGGACCTAATAAGTTAGGTGATGTTGGGTCTGCTATAGGCAGAGGAATCTCAGGATTCAAGAGAGCGATGCAAGATAAAGACTCTGAAGATGACAAAGATGAAGATACTAAGATTTAATTATATTTTTTGAGCTAACTCTATTAGTACGCCATTAAGACTTTTAGGATGAGCAAATGCAACCAAAGTGTTGTTTAATCCTTCTCTAGGTACAAGGTCAATCATTTCGATGTTATCATTTTTGAGAGATGTAATACTTTCGTATATATCATCAACCAAATAACAAACATGATGCATTCCTTCACCTCTCTTTTCCAAGAATTTTGTAATTGAAGAGTTCTCGACTATAGGCTCAAGTAATTCTATTGCTGAAGATGAAGAGTTATCAGGAACAAGCATTATTGCCCTTACTCCTTGGTCTTCAACTGATTCATCATGTGCAATCTTCAATCCGAGGCTCTTTGCATAAAGGTCAGCTGTTTTAGAAGCATCATGAACTGCTATACCTATATGGTATAAATCTCCAACCTTAAGAATTCCCATAGCTATTTAATCTAATATATTACTGCCTATTCATCAAATTATTTTATATAGTTGCTCGGTATCTTTTGGTGAACTGACTATCTCTAGGTCTTTTATCGAGCTATTTCTCTTATTTTTATCAAGTATCTCTATTAAAGTCTCAGATAATTCTTTTTTAATTTCTACAATGAATTTTGTTTTTTTTGTATTCTTCTTAAGAGTTATAATTTCTCTGATCAAATCATAGCAAACTATATCTTTACGAGTAACAGCCCCTGATCCATGACATGAAACACAGCTTTCACTTACAAGACTTGAGGTTCTGCTACCAATTTTCTGCCTTGTCATTTCAATGATTCCAAATTGTGACATTGGGAGTATCGAATGTTTTGCTTTGTCTCCCTTCATAGATTCCTTGAAGGTCTTAAATACCTTCTTTCTTTCAGCAGAGCTTTTCATATCGATGAAATCGATTAAGACAATTCCACTTAAATTTCTTAATATTACCTGGTGAGCAATCTCTTTTGCCAGGCTTAAGTTAACAGTTAGATTAGTTTCTTTTTTATTGTTAAGGCTTCTTCCAGAATTAACATCTACGACGGTAAGGCCTTCCTTCTCTTCGATTAATAAAAAAGACCCATTCTTTAAGTTTACTTTTTTGTGAAAGATTCTAGCAATTTCTTTATCAATCTTGTTAGATTTAAATAAATCTTCTTTATCTGAAACCAGCTTAACATCAGTCCTCGTCTTAAGAGACAAGTTGTGTGACATTTGTTTCCTAAAGTAATTGTATAGTTTTTTTGAATTGACTATGACATCACTAGTATCTTCTGTCATCAACTCACGGTAAACATTTTCCATTAAATTGTCTTCTTGATGTAACAGTGTGTGATTCTTTTCTTCGTTAAAACTAGATATTATTTCTTTCCATTTAGCCTTACTCTGTCTTATATCTTCTTTAATATCTTTGAGCTTTTGATTTTCAGATGAAGTCCTGAGTATGACTCCTAGACTCTTAGTTGCTGACTTCTTTAAAGATCTAAGTCTGCCCCTCTTTTCTTCGCTATTGATTTTCTTTGATATTCCAAAGAATTTAGGTTTGCTTACTATTACGCAAAACTTAGAAGGGAGTGCTACAAAGTCCGATACCTTGGGTGCTTTTCTTGGGTCATAGTCACTAACGCACTGAACTAAAATAAAGTTTTTATCTTGGATTTTATAAGAGTCCGGACTATCAGTCTCAAAGTCCGCTTTTAATGGGTGATAATTAGAGAGGAATGCATTCTTTTCCTCATCAATTTTTACAAATGAGGCTTCAATCCCTTTAGCAGAAAGATTTTTTTTTGCTTTATATATGTTTCCTCTAATTGAAGCTTGTTGGCTTGTATTATCAATTAAGAAATAAGTTAGTTTAAGATTATCAAGTACTGCTACTCTAATTTGATCTAGCGTCTCACTTATTATAATTTTTCTCAATTATTTTTCTTTATTAGATTAATTACTTTATCTACTAAAACTTCTGGCTCTAACAACCCTTTCTCTAATTTGAGTACCATATCTTTAAATGTAGCAGTTTCTTTTGTTTTTTCCAATTCATTCCTCAGGCGTTTCTCAACTAATGTATTTAATTCTGAAATTTTTCTCTTGTTTCTTTTTTTGATAAGCAGCCCAGATGACTCCTCATATTCTCTAAAGGAAATGATCTCTGTGACTAGTTCATCAACCCCGATATCATTTTCTGCTTGAGCGGTAAGGACCTTAGTCTTCCACTGGGTGCTGCCCTGTTTTAAGGAAACCATATAGTCAATTTCTCGAGCTAATTTTTCAGCTCCTCCTCTGTCAGCTTTATTTACTATAAATATATCTCCTATTTCCATCAAACCTGCTTTCATTGCTTGAATACTATCTCCTGCCTCGGGAACGAGTGTAACTACGACCGAATCAGAGATTTTAATTATATCAAGCTCAGTTTGACCTACGCCGACGGTCTCAATTATTGCAATATCCATTCCAAAGATATCAAAAAGCTTAATGATAGAGCTAGTAGAATATGAAAGACCCCCCAGGTCTCCTCTGCTGCCAACACTTCGAATAAAAACTGAACGATCTAAAGAGTGTTCCTGCATTCTTACCCTATCTCCGAGAACAGCTCCCCCTGTAAATGGACTACTGGGATCTATAGCGACTACTCCAATCTTTAAGCCTTGAGCCCTAAGTTTTTTTATGACTTGATTTGTTAAGGTACTTTTCCCAGCCCCAGGAGGACCCGTTATTCCGATAGTGTATATTTTGTTAGGGATTTTCTTAACGGAGCTAACTATTCTAAATATTGAGGAAGTGTTGCTTTCAACAGAGCTTATAAGTTTTGAAAGACAAACTCTATCGTTAGACTCCAAACCTTTGATTAAATCCTTATAGCTTCTTTTCATTTCCTTTCCTTATAATTATATCGAAGTGAGATTTTTTTACTTCCATAACAGAAAGTCTAGACTGCTTCACGAGTGACATGCTAGATAATTTTTTATCTTTCTTAATTTCTTCAAGAGTGACATTTCTGTTCATAGTTTCCTTAAACTTTAAGTCAACCGCAACCCACTTAGTATCGTCTGTAGTCGGGTCCTGATAGAATTCTCTTGAAACAGATGTAATTCCAACAATCTCTTTTCCCACATTGCTGTGATAAAAAAGTACTAGATCACCTCTTTTCATGGATTTAAGATTATTTCTGGCCTGATAATTTCTGACACCATCCCAATATGTTGTATTATCATTAATCATGTCGTCCCAAGAGTATTTGTATGGTTCTGATTTAACAAGCCAGTATTTCATACAAATAAATTTAATTTATTAATTAATTTTTGTAAAATGTAATATGATGATTTTAATTCCAGCGATAGACATAAAAGATAAAAAGTGCGTGAGACTTTATAAGGGCGATTACGATAAAGAAACTATATATTCAGACAATCCCCTTGAAGTTGCTAAGAAATGGATAGAAAAAGGCGCAACCCTTATTCACTTGGTTGATCTTGATGGAGCCCTTGAAGGAAGTGTTAAAAACTTTGATTTAATCAAGGAGATAGTAAAAGATGATCGATGTAATTTCCAAGTCGGTGGCGGGATTCGGGATATTGAGACAATCGAAAAGTATTTGTCGATAGGTGTAAAGAGAGTTATTCTCGGAACCTCAGTTTTCACTGAAGAGTCTTTCCTAAAGGAAGCATGTTCTATGTTTGGAGATAAAATAGCTGTTGGGCTTGATATTAAGGATGGCAAGATTGCAATTCGTGGATGGAATACAAAAATTAACATGACTTTTGAGGATGCTTTGTCCAGCTTTAAAAAACTTGATGTCTCGATGATTGTTTTGACTTCTGTTGACAGAGACGGAACGCTGGAAGGTTTCAATGAGAGCCTGATCGAGTCTTACTTGATTGAGTCTGATATACCAATAATAGTTTCCGGTGGCATCAGGGATTCTAACGATCTAGAAAAAATAAAAAATCTAAATAATAAAAGTATCTTCGGAGTTATACTTGGTAAGTCTCTATATGAGAATACTATTGACTTAGAAGAGTCTCTAAAGGTGTATCAGGATGTTAGCTAAAAGAATTATTCCCTGCCTAGATATTAACAATGGAAGAGTAGTTAAAGGGATTAATTTTGTTAATCTAATAGATGCTGGTGATCCTGTCGAAATTGCTGAAAAATATAGTAATGAGGGGGCAGATGAGATAACTTTTTTAGATATAACTGCATCCAATGAAGAAAGAAATATTATTATTGATACCGTAGAAAGAGCCGCCGATAAGGTTTTCGTCCCACTTACAGTAGGTGGTGGAATTAGAAAGTTTGATGATATAAAGAATCTTCTTAGAGCAGGGGCAGATAAGGTATCTATTAATACGGCTGCAATATATGATCCTAAACTTGTAAAGGAGTCAGCAATGAAGTTTGGTTCTCAATGCATAGTTGTAGCGGTTGATATCAAGAAGGAAGGCTCTGGCTGGGAAGTTTATACCCACGGAGGTAGAAAACCTACAGGGATTGAATGCTTGACCTGGGTTAAAAAAATGCAAGATTGTGGAGCTGGAGAAATTTTGCTTACTTCGATGGATAGAGATGGTACCAAAAGCGGTTATGATTTGGAAATACTTTCTTTATTGTCTCAGAATTTAAATATTCCAGTTGTAGCTTCTGGCGGAGCAGGGAGCTTGGAACATATAGCTGAGGCTTTTACTTTGGGCAAAGCGGATGCTGCATTATGTGCTTCGATCTTTCATTTTGGTGAGTACAAGATAGAAGAAGTAAAGACATATCTATCTGACAAAGGAATATTGGTTAGGCGATGATAAATTCAAGAAAGAAATTAGAATTAAATGAAAAAAGGTTTTTATCTCCTTATGCATCCTTTAGCTCTGAATCTATTGGACGAATTAGAAAAGAAAAGAAATGTAATCTTAGAACGGATTACCAAAGAGATAGAGATAGGATAATTCATTCTAAGTCATTTCGAAGACTAAAGGACAAGACACAAGTTTTTTTGGCACCTTATGGAGATCATTTTCGCACAAGGCTCACTCATGTGCTCGAAGTCTCACAAATTTCTCGAACTATTGCTAGATCTCTAAGCTTGAATGAGGATTTATCAGAAGCTATAGCTCTTGGGCATGATTTAGGGCATACGCCTTTTGGACATGCGGGAGAACAGGCACTTGATAAGGTTCATAAGGAAGGGTTCAGGCATTACATGCAAAGCTTAAGAGTTGTAGAGTTGTTAGAAAAGAATGGAAAGGGTCTGAATCTTACTTTTGAGGTAAAAGATGGGATATCAAAGCATTCTAAAGGTAAGGGGCCTATTATTAACAAAAAAATAAAAATACAAACACTAGAGGGTCAAGTCGTCAGGCTTTCAGATATCTTTGCGTATTTTACTCATGACCTTGATGACGCCCTAAGGTCTTCTTTGATAAAGAAGAAAGATATTCCTTTAAAATTATTAAGGTTCTTTGGGGATAAGCATTCAGAAAGAATTTCAAAAGTTGTCACGGACACCATTACTAGTACTGTTGATAGAAATTATAGATCTGTACAAATTTCAAAAGAATTAGAAGAAAACTTGGTTGAGATGAGAGACTTTCTTTTCGAGAAAGTCTATTATAATGATTCTATAAAAGTTAATTTTGAAAAAGCAAAGCAAATCTTGATAGACTTATATTCCTTTTTCTTGATAAATAAAAAAGCTCTAAGAGACCTTTACAAGTTTAACAGCGGAGATCATAGTAACGATTGTTGCGATTTTATTGCTGGTATGTCAGATGATTTCGCCTTAGAGGTGCATAAATCTATCTTTGTTCCTAAGAAGTGGTCATTTGTAGATTTTAAATTTTAATTTATATAAAGATATGATAAAAAAATTAGGCTCTGTCCCTTTCTTGAATTCAAAACCACTGACATATTTATTTGATAAGGGCGATTATTCTAACTACCAGACCAAATATATGTTCCCCTCTGCACTATTAGATTCACTTATTAGTGGTGAAACTTTTCTTTCATTGCTTTCTATTGTTGATCATCTCTCTCATTCTCAGACTGTATCATTAGATAATTATTGTATTAGTTCAGTTGGAAAAGTTGACAGTGTTATTTTGGTCGCAAATTGTGACATTATGAATCTTGAGAGAGTATTCCTTGATTCGCGATCTAAGAGTGCAAATATACTTTATAAGGTTATTCAAGAAAATTTCATAAATAAAGAAATTCAATACTCTTCTCTAACTCCTGATTCAACTAGCTCTTATCCGCAGAATACGGGACAAGTTATAATAGGTGACCTTGCTCTTGAATTAACTTCTCAAAGACCATCTGGATTGAAGATTTATGACCTTTCGGAGATTTGGTACAAGGAGACGTTATTGCCTTTTACTTTTGCAACTTTTAACTACTATGTTGAAAAGCCAAACTCTAAGGTGATTGATCTATTAGACGAATCTTACTCTGAGGGGGCCGACAGTGTAGATGCTATTATTAAAGATTTTTTAACTAATTCTAACTTTAGAATAGAAAGAAATTTAGCTGAAACTTATTTAAAGGAAAGAATTGTTTATAAATTATCTAAAAAGCACATTGAAGGGATTGAGTTGTTTACGAAACTATCAGAAAAATTTGCAAAATGGAAAAAAAGAAGTTTTAATAATAATCTTTAAATATGAAACAAATTATTACCTTAGGCCATAGTCCAGATGCAGATGATGCTTTCATGTTTTATGGAATATCTAAGGGTATAGTCACATCTGAACGATTTACATTTGAACACATTATCAAAGACATTCAGTCCCTAAATTTGTTAGCTTTGGATAATAGCATAGATACTACTGCTGTCTCGGCTCATGCATACACTAAGATGCACAAACAATATAGGGTTATGGATTGTGGTGCAAGTATGGGAGATGGATACGGACCCATCTTAGTCTCAAAAGACAAGTTTGATTCTGAGAAGGGCCTTAGAATAGCGGTTCCGGGGAAATTAACTTCAGCATTCCTTTTGCTTCAACTCTACTGTGAAGACGCAGTATTTATTGAATATGACTTTGATAAAGTTGTTCCCGCAATTTTTGATTCAGAAGTAGATGCTGGATTAATAATTCACGAAGGACAAATTACCTACAAGGAACTAGGCCTTAATCTGCTTTTGGATTTGCCAAAGATGTGGGGACAAGATTGTAAGTATCCAATACCTCTTGGATTAAATGTTATAAGTAGGTCTTTAGACTTGGATGTTCAGATAGAAATCTCCAGAATGATTAAGAAAAGTATCTCTTACTCTTTAGATAATATTGAGGAAGCATTAGATTATGCAATGGAGTTTGGAAGAGGTGTCTCAAGAGATGTAGCAAGAGAATTTGTTCTAATGTATGTTAATGAGGATACTATTGATTTCTCAACTAGAGGAGTTCATGGCTTAGAGTACTTGTATGAATCTGCATATAAGAAGAAACTTATAAGTGAGAAGATTAAACTAGACCTTATCTTAACTTAATTATCTTACCGTCAATCATGGACATTTTTAAGTGCTTCTTCTTTGAGTGAACAACTGATAGATATGGATCTTGATTGATTAAATCAAAAGCAATAAGGTCAGCCTTCTTATTCTTCTTTATAGACCCTACCGAATTATCAATCCCCAGAGCTCTGGCTCCACCTATAGTTGCAATATCTAAAACTTTCTTCTCGGCTTGTCCTTTAATAATATTTTTAATACTAAGATATAGAAAGTTTATTTCTTCTAGAAAATCTATAGAGAGGTTGCTCGAAAGACCATCGGTACCTAGGCCGGTTTTTTTATAGTCAATGAAAAATTTAAGGTTTGGCAACTTCTGAGTTAAATATAAATTACTTCTAGGACATAGTATTACTGGGTATTGGTGCTTATTTAGTATGACAAAGTCTTCTTTGCTTAGATTGTTCATGTGAACCAGGGCGATGTCGTGACCATGTGAATTTATTTTATGAAGGTACTCTAAGGGACTGCTTGAATCTTTCATCTGCTCCGGCTTCCTAGGCATATTACAGAAAACTTCATCTTCAAGATTATTTTTGAGTTTCTTAGCATATCTTACTTCGTCTATACTTTCAGAAAGATGTGTACCAACCTTTATTTTCTTTTTTTTAGCAAAGGCGAGTATGCTCTTGAACAGTTTGGTATCAAGTGAATAGATAGAGTGTGGAAATATTCGTAAATCAAATAAAGAGTTAGCTTCTTTACTTAAGATTCTAGTTAAGAATTCCGCCTTAATTCTAGAGAATGTTGAATTTGTTATTTCATAGAAATAGACTGCTCTAATTCCACTCTTTATGATTAGTTCATAGTCTAGACCATCATAGGAAGCAATTTCTCCTATTGTCGTAACACCAGATTCAATAGACTCGTTTAAAGATTTTTGAACTGATTTTTTTATTTTTGATGGATCAAAATCTCCCTTAAGTTTTATTATTTGATTTAACCATGATGGGAATGAGTTGAACGGTTCTAGAAGCTTGTTTACCCAATAAAGCTCTAGATGGATATGAGCATTAATAAAACCGGGCATTAAAATAGAATTTTTCAAATCAATAATCTTGTATTTTTTCTTTTCAAGTTTGGAATTAGGAATAATATCCTGGATAAAGCTACCATTTACTATGACAGAAGAATTCCTCAAGGGCTCACCGTTAGAAGTTATAATATATTTTGCTTTTATAGCTTTAATCATATTCTAAAAAATTAATTTTCCAGAACATATCTGTTCCACCGGACCCTTCATAGTTATATTGTAATCTTTATCTATTTCTATTGAGAGACTGCCGCCAGGCATTAAGACTTTTACCTTGTTCCCTAATAATCCTAATTTTAATCCAGCTGATACAACTGCACAGGAGCTGCTTCCAGAAGCCAAGGTGTACCCGGCCCCTCTTTCCCATATTTCAATTCTAACCTTGTTCTTTGAAAGTACTTGGGCAAATTGAACATTAGTTTTCTTAGGAAAAAGACGGTGCTTTTCTATTGCCTCTCCATATTTAATTGGATAATTATTTGATATTTTATTTAGAAAAATTACGCAGTGAGGATTTCCAACGCTAACGGATGTATAAATAAAAGTCTGATCCTTAACTTTTATCTGCTCTTGTACTAGATACTTTTTCTTACTTTTTACTGGAATCTTAGATGAATCAAATGTGGCCTTTCCCATAGCAATTTTAACAACACTAGCTTTATTGTCCTTTAATATGACCTCACTCTCAACTAGCCCACCTTTCGTCTGGATGGTAAATTTCTTCTTCTTTGTATATTTATAGTCATAAAGAAATTTAGAAAATATTCTGAGACCATTCCCGCTCTTTTCTGCTTCCGATCCATCAGGATTGAAAATTCTTAGTCCAAAGTTAGCTTTTTTAGATTCAACTAGTAAAAGTATCCCATCAGACCCAACGCCATAGTTTCTATGGCATATTCTAGCTATATTTTTTTTGCTTAATTTAAAATTAATTTTTTTTGAATCTAGCACAATGTAGTCATTCCCTAGACCGTGAGATTTTATGAAATCATTCATGATTTAGTAATATTAAACCAATAATTAGTTATAGCCGAGGAAAATTGTAGATAAATATTTATTTTTTGTATAGAATTAATGAAATATTCAATGAGGGGGTTTTAAATGATTGAAGATTTATATAATGTAAAAGATAAAGTTGCAATTGTAACTGGTAGTTCAAGAGGCATTGGTAAACAATGTGCTTTAGCTTTTGCTGAAGCGGGAGCGAAATTGGTACTAAACTATGTTAGCAATAAACAAGCTGCTGAGATTACTGCAGAAGAAATTGTTGACCTTGGTTCTGAGGCCATCGTTGTTCAGGCAGACGTTAAAGACTTTGAAGCTTGTCAGTCTTTAGGTGAAGAAGCTATAAAGGCTTATGGTCAGGTTGATTTCTTGGTTAACAATGCGGGAATCAATAGGGACATTACTTTTAGTCGTATGTCACAAGAAGAATGGAAAGAAGTCATCGATACCAACTTAGGAGCTTTGTTTAATATGTCTAAAGCTGTTGTTCCTCACATGAGAGACGCAGGTAACGGTGTAATTGTTTCAATTTCTTCTATTATTGGTGAAACTGGCAATATCGGACAATCTAATTATGCAGCCACAAAAAGTGGTATGTATGGTTTTACAAGAAGTCTTGCTAGAGAGTTAGCAAAGGATAACATTAGAGTAAATACTGTTTCACCTGGTTTTGTTGAAACTGATATGTTGCATACTGTTCCACCAGATCTTTTAGCTGGAATTAAAGAAGAAATTCCTTTAGGTAGATTTGGCTATGCAGATGAAATAGCTTTAGCTGTTTTATATCTTTGTTCACCCGCTGCATCATGGGTTACTGGAACTAACATGAGCATTAATGGCGGACATAATATGCTTTAAACTAAATACATGGGGAGGCGATTCGACCTCCCTTGTATTATTTTGAAGTTTCTATTGTAAGAAAGTATGAGAAGGTAAGCTTAAAAAATACATAACTATATATCCCCCAATTATTGATCCAAACCCAAACAATGAAATAAGCGACAATTTAAAGCCACTAAGATTAAAGGTTATTTTTAATTGTATAAGTGAGAAGTATATAAGCCAAGAGAATATTGATATTGCAGAGACGGTTCCAAACCAATAGCTTCCAATTTGATTTTTTGAAAGTAGGAATCCTAATGCTAGACCAATGGTCATAATTGGAAACGAGGTAATTATTAAATTGAAATTTATTTTTTCTATCAATGACAAACTAGGTAACCTAGATATTTTTTTAACTTTTTTATCTTTAAAGTTCTTGTGTTGATATATGAACATTAGAGAAAATATTGATGATATTAGCAAGGTAGTATGAGAAAGTATGTTTAGTAAGACGTGAGTAATAAGTATCTTGTTGCTATACGATACCCCAGCTTCTTGACTATTAATCATTATCAACGGTACCGTTAGTATGAATCCAACAGGAGATACAAAGAAGCAATATAGGTTTTTTATATTTTTCCTTATAAAGATATAAGCAAATATTGATAATATTGCAGAGGTAACAAAAAGAGATATCTCGATATTTTTTATTCTAAAATCAACGATACCTGTCAATAACAGGATTAATTGTGACAATATTGCTGAAATAAAAAGCCAATGGCTTATCTTAGAGAATCTCAACGATCCTGAATAAATATAGTAAAGTGAAGAAATAAAAGAAGAGAAGTATAATAATGGAGTTATAGTGGTCAATATTTAACTAACCCCGCTTTCTTCTTTGATATAGTTCTTATATAGCTCATTGTTAAGCTCATCTAAGTCACCATCAAGAATATAGTCTAACTTGTGAAGGGTTAAGTTGATCCTATGGTCGCTGACCCTGCTTTGAGCAAAATTATAGGTTCTTATTTTCTCACTTCTATCTCCTCCGCCTACAAGTAATTTACGAGTTTTTGACATATCTTCCTGTTTTTTGTCTTGCTGTGCTTCAAACAGCTTCGCATTCAATACTCTCATTGCTCTTTGTCTGTTTTGATGTTGAGATTTTCCGTCTTGGTTTTGTACTACAATTCCAGAAGGAATATGCGTAAGTCTAACAGCAGAATCTGTTTTGTTAACATGTTGACCGCCGGCACCTGAAGCTCTATATGTGTCTACCCTTAAATCCTTCTCATGGATTTCGATCTCAACATCATCAGCCTCTGGTAAAACTACAACGGTTGCGGTAGAGGTATGGACTCTTCCACTTGTTTCAGTGGCCGGAACTCTTTGTACTCTGTGGACGCCACTCTCAAATTTCATAAATGAATAAATATTTTTACCACTTATGGAAGCTATTACTTCTTTTACTCCACCAAGACCTATTTCGCTCTTGTTAATAATTTCCACATTCCATTTTTTTCTTTCGCAGTATCTTAAATACATCCTTAGAAGGTCACTAGCGAATAGGGCAGCTTCATCACCTCCTGCACCAGCTCTAATTTCTATAATTACATCTTTCGAGTCAAGTGGATCCTTAGGACGAACCTCAAACTTAATTTTATCTTCAATTAAGATTAGGTTTGTTTCAAGAGTCGTAAGCTCTTCTTCTGCAAGAGATTTAAACTCTTTATCGCTTAATAGCTCTCTGTTTTCTTCTATAGAGGTTTCAATCTCAACAAGCTGATCATAAAGCGTGACTATTTCAATTAATTGACTTCTTTTTTTTGATAATTGTATGATTTCATCACCTTTTATAGTGTTTGAATTCAGTTTTAAATCAATCTCACCAACTTCTATTTTTGCAGATTCTAGTTCTTTTCTTATTTTTTGCTCAATCATTAGAGAAACACGGCTTGTAAAGCTCCCACTTTTGGATAAGATTATATCATGGATATCTTAGATATCCTTGATAAAAAGGTTAAGGATACCGTAGAAGCAAAAGTAAGACTAGAGGAAAAGTTAGTTAATTTAAATAAAAGTTTAGAAAGATTAGGTAATGAAAATAGAAAGTTAAGAGCGGAAAGTAATATCTATTACAAGGAAGTAAAAGCCGCACTTGATGAGTTGGAAGAAATTATTAGAGATTTTGGAATTTAGTGAAAGAGATACATTTAGCTTTTCAGAAAGAAAAATTAACAATTGATACTGAATGTAGTAGTGAAATAATTAATAAGATTGAAGAATATATTAATATTAATTATTTAAAACATGACTTAACTAATTCTAAAGTAGCAAGCCTAACAGTTTCCAACGTTCTTCTGGTTAATGCCGTATACGAGATTCTTTCCTTGCAAAAAGAGAAGGAAGAGTATGGTGAAAAAATTAACAGAATCGTCTCAAGTTTTTAAGAAGCCAGAGCTTAGGAGCCTGCTACTTAAAAAAAGACTCAATATGGACTACGATACGGTCTTGTCTAGGTCTATTGATATTGGCAACCTGTTTATTGATAGCATTCATCAACTTGAATCTTTTTCTTCAATAGCGCTTTATTATCCAACAAATTGTGAAGTAGAAACGAAGTTGATCCACAATACATTAATCAAGCTGCACAAGAAAGTTTTCTACCCTAAGTTATTAGGAAATAGGATTAGATTTATTCAGGCACATAGTCTCGATAATTTCTCTGCAGGTAAGTTCAATATTATGGAACCTGTTGGTTTAGATTTCGTTGACTTAGAAGATATTGATTTTTTTGTTGTTCCAAGTTTAGCAGTTGGCAAGACAGGCAGACGTCTAGGCTATGGTGGTGGATTTTATGATAAAGAGCTTGAAGATATAGGTAAAGAAAGGATTCTCTCTTTTATTTATGATTTTCAGTTTATAGAAACTTATAGTGGCGAAAATCATGATATAAAATTTTCTAAAGTTTTTACAGAAAAAAGGTTTATGCAGATTAACTAGGAGGTGAAAGGTATGAATTTAATTTTAATACTAAGTTGTTTAGGGTCTTTATTGGGTGGTTTTTTAATTTTTTGGTTAGCATCTAGAAGTAATTTAATCAAAGATGTTTCTAAGTTGAAAGAAGAATCTGAAAATATAATATCAATAGCTAAGAATAGAGCTTTTAAGCTTGGCAAGGAAAATGAGAAAAAAGCTAAACAGTTTAAAGATAATCAAATAAAGAAAGTTAAAGAGGAGGTGTTGTCAATCAAGAAAGAAGCTGCGGGTAAAGTTAAAGAAGCAGAAGAAAAAGAAGTCGCTCTTAACGAAATGCACTTAGAGATAACAAAGTCTGAGGCCAGATTAGAGGTAAAAGAGAAGAACTGCAATGAGCTTGAAAAGAAATATCTATCTAAAGAAAATGAGCTTGAATCAATTCTTGAAGACGCTAAAATGAAGATTGAGTCAATATCAGGGCTAACCAGAGAAGAGGCAAGGGATGAGCTTGTGGCTTCAGTTGAAGATGAGGCTAAGATAATCTCAGCTAGAAAAATTAAGGAGATTGACAATAATCTTCAACAAGATGCTGAAAGAAAAGCTAAAAATATTATTGCAATGGCTATTCAAAAATATGCTGCTTCGTATACTTCCGAAAAGACGTCAACAGTCGTGACTCTGCCGAGTGATGATATGAAGGGCAGGATAATTGGGAGAGAGGGCCGTAACATTAGAACAATTGAACTAAGAACAGGTGTTGATATTATCATAGATGACACACCGGGTATAGTTACTGTTTCTTCTCACAACCCATTAAGACGTGAAATTGCTGGTAGAGCTATTAAGAAGCTTTTGGACGATGGTAGAGTCCATCCAGGAAGAATTGAAGAGATTGTGGATGAAATAGAAGCAAAGCTAAGCGAGGAGCTTCAAAAACTTGGTCAAGATGCAATTCTTGAACTAGGATTAAGCAATATGCATCCTGATTTGGTTAAACTGGTCGGAAGAATGAAATATAGAACATCTTATTCTCAAAACATATTGGACCATTCACTCGAGGTTGCTCAGCTTTGTGGGGTGCTTGCTGGAGAGCTAGGTCTTGATCCTAAGATGGCAAAGAGAGCGGGTCTTCTTCATGACATAGGTAAGGCTGTAGATCACGATATGGAAGGTAGCCATGATCAGATAGGGGCTGACCTGGTGAAGAAGTTTAATGAGCCAAAAGAAGTTATTGAGGCTGTTGAGCTTTCTCATTCTGACAATCCATCAAGTTTATATTGCCTTCTTGTTCAATCAGCAGATGCGATATCTGCAGCGAGACCAGGAGCTAGAAAAGAGTCATATGAGTCTTACGTTAAGAGAGTCACAGAACTAGAAGATATAGCTTCATCTTTTAATGGTGTAGATAAATGTTTTGCTATTCAGGCTGGAAGAGAGGTGAGAGTTATGGTTCATAGTGATAAAATAAATGATGATGAGGCTACAGTCTTGTCTCATGAAATCGCTAAGAAGATAGAAGATGAGGTCTCATATCCAGGTAACGTGAAAATTACAGTAGTAAGGGAAGTGAGAACTTCGGCAATTGCTAATTAACTTTCTTTTATAGCAATTCTTGCAGCTGCTAACCTTGCAATAGGAACTCTGAAAGGGGAGCAGCTGACATAATCTAATCCTATTTTATGGCAAAAATCTATCGAGCTTGGATCTCCTCCGTGTTCTCCGCAAATTCCAACTTTAAGATCTTTTCTAGTAGATTTACCTTTTTCTAACCCCATTTTCATTAGTTCTCCCACACCATCTATGTCTATTGAAGTGAAAGGGTCTTTTTCTAAGATTTCCACACTTTTGCCATCTATTTCAACTTTAGTTTCAAGGTAATGATTGATAAATTTTCCTGCATCGTCTCTAGAGTAAGCGAATACAGTTTGTGTCAAATCATTTGTTCCAAAGGAAAAGAACTCTGCTTCTTTAGCAATTTGATCAGCAACAGTTGCGGCTCTGGGAACCTCTATCATGGTTCCAATCATATATTTAATTTTTCTTTTGCCTAAGACCTCTTTTGCTACACTGTTGATTATATCTTTCTGAATCTTAAACTCCGTAACCATTCCAACTAGCGGAACCATTATTTCTGGTACAACTTTAATTTTTTTCTTAGATACTTCTATTGCAGCCTCAAATATCGCTTTTGCTTGCATTCTAGTAATTTCTGGCATTGTTATACCTAGCCTACAACCTCTAAGACCTAGCATTGGATTGAACTCATGCAGTTCTTCGACTCTTTCAAGCAAAGCTCTTCTTTCATCAAGTTTCTTTTTGTCATTATCTAAAAGTTCTAACTCTCTAACTTCTAACATCAAGTCTTCTCTTCTAGGTAAGAATTCATGAAGAGGAGGGTCAAGAAGTCTTATAGTGCAAGGGAATCCTTTCATTGTAGTAAATAAGCCAATAAAGTCTTGTTTTTGCATTGCTTGAAGTTTATTCAGATGTTTAACTCTATCTTGAGTAGATGTTGACAGAATCATGTCTTGCATAATTTTTATTCTATCTTCTGCGAAGAACATGTGCTCTGTCCTACAAAGACCAATTCCTTCAGCACCAAATTTTATTGCTATTTCTGCATCACTTGGAACATCAGCGTTAGTTCTAATTTTTAGCCTCCTAAAGGAGTCTGCCCACTTTAAAATAGTTGAAAAAATAGTATATCTTTCCGAGGCAACTTCTATCATGTTACCCTGCATAACCTGAATAACTTCTGAAGCCACAACTGGTATATCTCCCTTATAAACTTTCCCTTCAAACCCGTCTATCGATATATAGTCTCCTTCGCGAATAATTTCCTCTTTAACTGAGAATGTTCGAGTACCTAAATTAACTTTGATTTCTTCAGCACCTACAACGCATACTTTCCCCATCTGCCTTCCTACAACTGCTGCGTGACTAGTTCTACCACCTCTTGCAGTAAGTAAACCGCTAGCTGCAGACATTCCATGAATATCATCAGGACTAGTTTCCTTGGTTACAAGAACTACTCTTTGTCCCTGCTTGCTTAATTCAACTGCTGTTTGAGCGTCCAGAGCAACAAGCCCGGAAGCTGCGCCTGGAGAGGCAGCCAATCCTTTAGTTAAGACTGTAAATTTCTTCTTATCATCTGGGTCAAAAATTGGAAAAAGAAACTGCTCTAAATGCTCAGGCTCAACCCTGTTGACGGCATCTTTCTTAGTTATTAGGCTTTCTTTTACCATATCGCAAGCGATTTTTGCAGCCGCAATTCCCGATCTTTTACCCGACCGTGTTTGGAGTAAGTATAGAACCTCGTTTTCAATCGTGAACTCAAAGTCTTGCATATCTTTAAAATGTCTTTCAAGAATCTTGGCAGTATTAACTATTTGATGGTGAACGTTGCCCATCTCTCTTTTCATTGCTTTAATGTGCTTCGGTGTTCTTACTCCCGCAACCACATCTTCACCTTGTGCATTTAGAAGATATTCAGCAAATAGTTCTTTTTCTCCTGAGAGCGGGTCTCGTGTAAATCCTACACCTGTTCCGCAATCATTTCCCATATTCCCAAAAACCATAGATTGAACAGTAACTCCAGTTCCAATATCACCTGGAATGTCGTACTTCTTTCTGTAAAAAATTGCTCTTTTATTATTCCATGATAAAAAAACAGCATTAATTGCCTTCTTTAGTTGATCAAGTGGTTCTTGAGGAAAGGTTTTACCTGTTCTTGATCTTACTAGTTTTTTATAATCCTGAACTAGTGATTTTAAAGCTACTTCGTTTAATTCAACATCATGTTTTACTTTCTTTTTCTTCTTAAGTTCTTCAAGCTTTTCCTCAAACAAGTCTTTATTCACATCTAAAACTACATCAGAAAACATTTGAATAAATCTTCTATAAGCATCCCAAGCAAACCTTGGGTTTTTGGTTTTTTTAGCCAGCCCTTCAACGGTTTTATCATTTAGACCTAGATTTAATATAGTATCCATCATGCCAGGCATTGAAAACATTGCGCCAGATCTTACGGATACCAATAGTGGATTTTTAATATCCCCAAAACCCTTTTTAGTCATTTTTTCCAGCTTAGCTAAATTTAATTTAATCTCTTTAGTAACACTTCCTGGGGTTTGTTTTTTATTTTTATAGAACATATCGCAGACATTGGTGGATATAGTAAATCCAGGTGGTACATTAATTCCAATCTCTGTCATTTCAGCAAGTCCAGCACCCTTGCCTCCGAGCACTTCTTTCATTCTACCATTACCGTCTGACTTTTTGTTCCCGAAGTAAAAAACATTCTTTTTAGTCTTCATATTAAGGACCCCTTTAGATTTCTGATAAATTTATAAATCTAGAAATTATTTTTTTTATATTCGTTAAAAGATTTATTCTATTCTGCCTAACTTTAATGTTTTCATCCATGACTAAAACATTCTCAAAGAATTTACCTAAATCAGGGGCAGTTTCTATGATCGCATTTAGTATGATTGTTGGGGATTTGGCAATAGGCTGACTACCAAATAATTCTTTAATTGAAAGATATCTTTTATATAGACTTAGTTCGAAAGGATTCGTAAGAAGTTTTGTGTTAATTTTTAAATCGGTATTCTCTTTTACTATGTTCTTGAGTCTTTTATAGGCTTCGATTGCCGAAGTTAAACGCTCTTCTTTATTTAATTTGTCTATCAAGTTGAGCCTATCTTTTATAGATTTTATATCAAGTACTGTTGAATCTATATTCATAACTGAATTTATAATATTTGATTGATAGCTCATATCAGAAAAATAATTTTTTACTCTATCAATTAAAAACTCAATAGCTTTATTCTTACTATCTTCTCCCACTTTTTTGTTTATATTCACTTCAAAGCAATCAACTGATGAGCTTAATATATCTAATAGATCTAAATTTTTATCAAGACTTTCAGCTATTCTAATTATACCTATACTATTCCTCCTAAGTCCATAAGGGTCTGAACTCCCTGTAGGAATCAATCCAAGGCTAAAGCAGCATGTGAGAGTGTCTAGTTTATCTGCAATGCTTATAACCATAGCTATTGGATTGTCAGGCAACTTATCATTTCTACCCTTTGGTAAGTAGTGCTGCTGAATTATTTCAGCTATGTTTGGATTCTGTTTTTGGAAATAGTATCTACCCATAATCCCTTGGAGTTCGGGAAATTCGAATACCATTTGTGAGCATAAGTCAGCTTTGATAATCTTGCAGGCTGTTTCTAAGTCTTTACCTGTCATCACCTTTCCCAACCCAAGTCTTTTAACTAATTCTCGAGATATTTGATGCACCCTATGGGACTTGTCTTCGTAGGTACCAGCCCCTGCAATGAAAGTTGTTGAGTCAAGTTTCTTTTGTATATTCAAGAGTCCTGAGTTCGAGTCTTCATTATAGAAAAACTTTGCATCATCGAGGCGTGCTCTAATGACTTTCTCGTTTCCAGATACAACTGTCTTTTTATCTAAAAAAGTTGAACCAGCAATAAAAACAAACTTAGAGTCTAGTTTTTTAAGTTCTTTGTCTTTGAATACGGGAAAGTACTTCTGATGATTTTTCATGACAGATATATTTACTTCTTTAGGAACCTCTAGAAATTTTTCATCAAAACTACCACAAAGAACATTTGGGTTCTCTGTCAGATTAGCAACATGATCAAGAAGTTCTTTGTCAATTGGAATGAAGACACCAAGTTTCTTTTCAATCTCCAGTATTTCGTTGTGAATAATGGTTCTTCTTTCATTAAAGTCAATCTCTACGAAGTTTTTTTTCAAATATTTGAAGTATTCAATAAAGGAAAGAACCTTTTTTCCTTTATTATCATGAAATCGATGTCCATAAACTCTATTTTCATTTTTTATATTACTAATCTCTAAATTTAGAAATTTAGAATCGAATAGAAGAAAAAGATTCTTTATTGGCCTTATAAATTGGAAGTTATCAGATCCCCATTTCATGAATTTCTTATTTTTTATTTTATTAATTGCTTCAGATGATGCTTTGGTAAGTAAAGTCGGAGTTTCCTGGCCTATTGTTTTAATATTTGCCGCTATGAACTCACTATTGTCTTTTTTGAATATTTCTATGTCATCTTTGGTTATATTGTTCTTCTCAATAAAAGCACTGCCAGGTCTTAAGAGTTCCCCTTTTTCAGTTATAGAAATTTTTCGTGGAGGCCCAATGACAAATTTTTCACTATCTTTTTGCTTTTTACTTAACCCTTCTAGGACAATTATTAGCCTTCTCGGTGTAGAGAAAGACCTTAGAGAGGTGTATGGGATGGATTGATTCTCAACTTCTTTCTTGAAATTATCCCTTAATTGATTAGATAAGTCGTTAACTAATCGAGCGGGTATCTCTTCAACGAATACCTCTAAAATAAAGTTTGATAATTTTCTATTTTGTTTCATATATTTTTATATATAGACCAGCAGATTCTTTTGCTAGCTCCCTGATTTCAAGAATATATCTTGCTCTTTCGGTTACACTAATACTTCCTCTTGCATCTAATAAATTAAAGAAGTGTGAGCATTTAAGACAGTAGTCATAAGCAGGAAGAGGTAAATTATTCTTTATTAGATTTTTGCATTCTTTCTTAGATTTAACAAAGAAATCTTTTAACATTTCAATGTTAGCAAATTCGAAATTGTATTTTGAAAATTCATATTCAGTCCTATGATGAATATCTGAATATTTAACTTTATCAGACCATTGTAGTTTGTATACGCTGTCAACTTCCTGTAAATACATGGCTATTCTCTCTGTACCATAAGTAATTTCAACTGTCACCGGGTTTAGGTCGTAACCTCCAGCTTGTTGGAAATATGTGAATTGAGTAATTTCCATTCCATCTAGCCAAACTTCCCAACCGAGACCCCAAGCACCAAGAGTAGGGGACTCCCAATCATCTTCAACAAACCTTATATCATGTTTTTTGGTATCTATCCCTAAGTGATTAAGGCTTTTTAGATATAAGTCTTGAATGTTTTCTATTGACGGCTTTATTACAACTTGGAATTGATAGTAGTGTTGCAATCTGTTGGGATTTTCTCCATATCTACCGTCTGTTGGTCTTCTGCAAGGTTCTACGTACGCGGCCGACCAAGGAGTCTCTCCTAAGCACCTTAAGAAAGTACCTGGGTGAAATGTGCCAGCACCTTTTTCTAAATCATAGGGCTGTAGTATTACGCAGCCTCTATCAGCCCAAAAAGTTTGCAAGTTAAGAATTAAATTTTGAAAATTCATGAAAACTTAATAATATCATTAAACTAAATCTAATTCTATTTGATTTCTCATGTTTATTTCATTAATGCATTCTCTAGAGGATTTTTTTATCTTTTCTATGTTCTTTTTGGGCTTTTTAATATCAAACAAACCCAGGTTTATATTCATTGGTTGAATTTTTTTATTAGTAGAATCAGATATATATTTTGTTAAACAACCTAGGGCGCTTTTAATGGGAAAAACTATTGGTTCTAGATTTTTGAATACTCTTGAGGAGTTAATCCCTGCGATTAATCCCATTGCAGCAGATTCTGAATATCCTTCTACTCCAGTAATTTGTCCTGCAAAAAATATTAAAGGATCCTTTTGGCTTTGAAGAGTGTTTAGAATTACTCCAGGAGAGTTGATATAAGTGTTTCTGTGAATACTGCCAAATCTAAGGAACTCAGCTTTTTTAAGAGCGGGTATACAAGACAGTGCTTCCTTTTGATCTTTAATTTTCATTTTGGTTTGAAATCCTACTAAGTTCCACATGCTTTCATTGGAATTTTCTTTTCTGAGTTGAACAACTGCGAATGGTCTCTTCCCTGTTTTAGGATCAGTTAAACCAACTGGTTTCATTGGCCCGAATCTTAAAGTCTCGAAACCCCTCTCTGCCATAACTTCAATTGGAAGACAGCCTTCAAAATAGTTAGGCTTTTCAAATTTATGAAATTCAATTTTCTCAGATTCTATTAGGGCTCTATGAAACAAAGCATATTCGCTTTCATTGAGAGTACAGTTAATATAGTCGCCCTCATTCTCTTCGTATCTTGAAGCTCTAAAGCAGTGATCATTATCGAGGCTTTCATAGGAAACGATTGGAGATATAGAGTCATAGAAAGATAGGTTCTCCTTACCAATGAATTCCTCTATGTTGTTTGATAGATTACTACTTGTAAGTGGGCCGGTGGCTATTATTGTCGGGGTGGTTGTTCCTTCTTCTATAGATAGAACCTCTTCTTCAATAACTTGAATAAGGGGATTGTTCTTTATTTTTCTACTTACTTCCTTTGAAAATTTTTGTCGGTCAACAGCCAGAGCGCCACCAGCGGGTAGCTGGCAGCTATAGGCGCTATTAATAATTAAAGAGTCTAGTTGAAGCATTTCTTTTTTTAGAATTCCTGAAGCTTTCTCAGGTGAAGTAGATTTTAAAGAGTTACTGCATACTAGTTCAGCTAGCTCTTTAGAGTTGTGAGCAGGTGTAAACTTTTTTGGTTTCATTTCGAAAATTCTTACGGGTATGTGATTCTTCGCGATTTGATAGGCTGCTTCACAACCTGCAAGACCACCACCTATAATAGTTATTCCATCGAAATTTTTTCTTTTCAGGTTGGCTCACCGATAAATGAATTTTGGAAAGCTTCAATCTTAGTTATGTCTACTATTTTACCAATATATTTTTTATTTAAGTCTTTTATATAGATAGCTTTGTTCTGCGATGTACGACCAAATAGTTCTTTGGGATTGTTTCTACTAGCATTCTCAATTAATACCTTGTAGCTCTTATTCAGTTGTTTTAGATTATTTTCTAAAGAAATCTCTCTTTGTCGTGATTGAAGCCTGTGTAGCCTATCGAGGGCTATATCATCGTCTATATGCGAACTCATTGTCTCTCCGGGGGTTCCAGGTCTAATTGAATATTTAAAAGAATAGACAGTATCAAATTTTACATCCTCAATCAGCCTCATAGTCTCATCAAAGTCTTCGTTGGATTCATCTCCAAAGCCAACAATTATATCAGTGGAAAGACTTAGATCTGGCATAGCATCTCTTAGTCTGTTTATACTGTCTCTGTACCATTCAACGCTATAGGCTCTGTTCATTTGCTTCAAAACTCTATTGGACCCTGATTGTACTGGAAGATGAAGTTGTCGACACACTTTGCTATTATTCCTCATAGAATCAACCATTTTTGATGTAACATCCCTAGGGAATGATGTTGTAAATCTAATTCTCTCTAATCCATCTAATTCTTGCAAATGATTTAAAAGGTTATAAAATTTTTCTCCCTCATATTTCCATGAATTCACAGTCTGACCTATGTAGGTAAGTTCTTTTGCACCTTGATTGATTAGGAGCCTAGACTCTTCTAGTATCTCTTTTAATGACCTGTTGATTTCATTCCCTCTAACTGTTGGAACTATACAGTAGGCACACTTCTTATTGCACCCTTGCTGAATTGAAACGAAGCCATTAACTTTTCCTGCTTCGTGATAAGGGCTTACTTTGAATACTTCTTCAATATCCATCGAAGTGTTTATTCTTCTATGTCCAGAACCTTCCTTAATATCAAAAATCAGATCTCTCAACTTTGGTATTTCTCTAGGTCCAATTACAAAATCTAGATGAGGAATCTGCTTTATAAGTTTTTTTCCGTATAGTTGAGCGACGCATCCCGCCATACCAATAATCAGATCAGGGTTTTTAATTTTTAATTTTTTGTATTTCCCGACTGCGCTAACAGCTTTATGGTCTGCCTTTTCTCTTATGGCGCAAGTGTTAACAATTATTATATCAGCATCACTGGGTTCCTTAACCGGATGCGCAGATAATGAATTGATTATTCTGTCAGAGTCATATTCGTTCATCTGGCAACCATAAGTTTCAATAAAGATTGATAATTTTTCCACAAATAAATATTAACAATCTTTCTTTCTTTATCAATAGGGAATAATCCTTAATGTTGACTATTAAATTTTAATTTAGTAAGCTTTTTAAGCTATACAGGAGTATTGTTATTTTAGACTGGACAAAAGATATTAACTCTAAGCAATGGAAGACTTTCATTGCGGCCTTCTTTGGATGGACTTTAGATGCTATGGATTTACTTCTGTATGTCTTTGCTTTTAAGTTTATTAGAGAGTCTTTTGATATAACTGGACCCGAGGCAGCTTTATTATTTAGTATTACTTTAGCGTCTTCAGCATTAGGTGGAATGGTTTTTGGAATAATTTCTGACTATGTTGGTAGAGTTAAAGCTCTAACTTATTCTATTTTGATATATTCATTTTTTACAATGCTTTCTGCCTTTGCTCCTAATATACTATTTTTTGTAATCTGTAGATTTTTATTAGGTCTAGGAATGGGAGGAGAATGGGCTTCCGGGGAAATTTTAGTTGCGGAAAGCTGGCCTAAAGAACATAGAGGGAAAGTGGTAGGTATGGTTCAGAGTGGATGGGGTTTTGGATTTATTTTTGCTGCTTTATTAGCTACCTTCGTACTTCCTATAGATACTTTTAATTTAAATATGATTCCTTTTGTCGCTACTGACTTTCCTATTGAAAGCTGGAGAGTATTGTTCTTTTTAGGTATTGTCCCGGCATTTTTAGTATTTTATGTTAGAAGGGTTTGCGAAGAACCTGAAGTTTGGAAAAAAGCTGCTGAGAAAAGATTGCATACCAAACAAGAGTTTACTTTTTTTGAAATTTTTAAAAATGATGAAATAAGAACTAATGTTATAAAGGCAACTTTGCTTACTAGCTTCTGTATGCTTTCATACTGGGGCTTGAGCTATTTTGTTCCTAATTATCTTGCTAGCCCAATCTCTGAAGGTGGCGCAGGGTTAGGTATCGTTAAAGGATTTGGATTTACTATTCCATTAAATATTGGAGCAATATTAGGATGTATTTCTTTTGGATTAATTAGCGATAGGATCGGACGTAAAACTACTTTTGGATCCTATTTATTGATTGTTGCACTTTTAGTTCCAATTTTTGGCAACATAGTTAAAGTTCAGGAGTTTTTAGGATTTATTTCACTTGAAGCCTTAATCTTGATTCTTGCTCCTTTGTTAGGATTTTTTGCTACAGGTTTTTATGCTGGTTTCGGTGCGATATTTTCTGAAATATTCCCTACTCGAGCAAGGGGAACTGCTCAAGGGTTTAGCTATAACGTTGGAAGAGGAGTCTCTGCTATAGCTCCTCCACTTTTTGCATTCATAGCAATAAGTTCTTTTGCATTCTTATTTGATGGAGAAGTTATTGGAAACGGTAGAGCCTTGATAACAGCCTCAATCTTTGCCATTTGCGCATTCTTTGTCCTTTCAACTCTTCCTGAAACTAAAGGTAAAGATCTAGATACCTAGTTTTTACTAGTCTTTTTGAACTTTCTGAGTAAAACATTGAGATTATTTATTTTATGGTACGGTTCTTGCCATCTTTATTTATAAAAACGCAAAGGAGGTTTTTTATGCGCAATTTATTTATTGTTGCTTTTGTTTTTTTGCTTAGTTTTTCTAGCTTAAATTCATTTGCAAAAGATGGGTCCCCAGTAGAGGTGCCATTAACTTTTTCTGGCTATGTACACAGTGCTACTACTTATAATTTAGGAGACAATGAAGATGAAAGTAATAACTATCATACCTTTAGTGATGATGATTTTACTATGACACCTTCAGCTCAACTAGGTGTAGCAAATGATTTCTTTGTTATTGATATGCTTTTTGGAAGTATTGCAGATGATTTAAATGGCGCTAGTGACTCTAGCTCATTTATGATGCACCAAGCTTACGGTATTTTACCCGTGGGACCTTGGACAGTTATGGTTGGTCATTTCGATACTATGCTCGGGAATGAAGTTATAAATCCCGCAGACAATCCAAACATTACAAGAAGTTTTCTTTTTGGATATACAATTAACTTTCAAAATACCGGCATAAGGGCAATGTTTGAGCCTGGAATAGAGTTAATTGATGAGCTCTATCTTGGTGTTGGAAATGGCTGGGATACAATTTATGATGAGGGTGAGAATCAAGAGAAGACTTTTGAAGCAGCTTTTGGTAGCTCTATAGGAAATGCTTCCTTGTTCGTAGCCATGAACTACGGTCAGGAAACAGATGACCAAACTAGAACTACATATACAGCCGTACTTGGTCTACCTATTTCTAGCCAATTGTCGTTAACCTTAAATGGTGTTTACGGTAAAGGTGAAGAAGAAGGAGCTTATACATCAGTTGTTACTGGAGTTAAGGACGATGGTACTTGGTATGGAGCAGGTTCTTATTTAACTTATGCTCATGATGATACTAAGTCTATTACTGTAAGATACGAATACTTAAAAGATCCAGGTGGGTCACGTTTAGGATTTGCTAGCACAGATGCAAATACTTGGACAGAGCTTACAGATGATGCTGTCCTAAAAAGTTTCACAATTACTCCAGAATTGTTAGTAGGAGACTATGGAACTTTAAGAGCGGAATACAGACTTGATGTAGCTAACCACCCTGTCTTTCAGGTATTGGGCGGCGCAGCAGGTAATCAAGCTCAAAACAAATCACAAGAAACAGTTTCTTTACAATATGTTGTTTCTTTCTAAGTAAATTCAATCATTATAGAAGTAGGGACTTAAAACCCTACTTCTAATTAAGACCTTGATTAAGAATTTTTTCTATATAAACTTAACATCTATTAAAGTATGCCCCGATAGCTCAGTCGGTAGAGCAGAGGACTGAAAATCCTCGTGTCGGTGGTTCGATTCCGCCTCGGGGCATATTTTAGCTCTATTTGTAATATTTATACAAAATTGTATCATTATGTTTATGAATATCGCTAATGTTTTCGGTTCATTTTTAAAAGAGACTCGTAAAGGAAAGAAGATTACTCAAGAGCAACTTGCGTTGTCCTTAAATGTCTCTACTGTTTATGTGCATCAACTAGAAACTGCGAAGGTAGATGCGCCTGATAAACATAAATGTACTATTATTGCTAAGACTTTAGGCTTGGATGCTGATTTTGTTTGGAACAAAGCCAAAGAGCAAAAGTTGCTTAGATTTTTGAATAAAGAAAATATAGTAAATAACTTAGATGAACCCATAACTTATTCCGAGAAATTATTATTAGATTTATTTAGGAATTTATCAGACGAGGTTAGAAAGGATTTTGTCGGAATGATTTACATGCTATTAAAATCTGATAAAAGAATCATAGACGAGAAGCTTATATCTTCTATAGAAAAACTTTCTAAGACTGCGTGATGTATTTTCTTAGAAGATTTCTTGTAATTGCCCTAATACAGTTAATAATTTTTTCTTTTATTTTTACTTTATTCGTATTTAGCTTTAATCAGAGAAGAGAAGTTAGCAAGAATCAATCTAAAGCATTAGCTTCTATAATAGCCGAGCAAGCTTCAAATTATTTTGAAGAAAACAATAGGAACTTTTCCTCTAATGATTTTTTCAATTTCTTAGATAATCAAATAGGCGTTCAAAAGCTTACTAATGCATTCAATGTGAACCCTCCCGAAATCCTTACGATTTATTTTCGTACAGATATAATAAAAGGTAATGTAGATGCTGGAACAGATAGTAGACTAAACAAGGATGACAATTCTCCTTTAAATAGATCCAATAAGTTCTTTTTCAATAATAAGTATGTTGCTATTAAGCCATTCTTTGTAGGTACTTCTGACACACCTTATGGTGTAGTCAGGATAGAAACTAGCAATATTCCTATCCTGACTGAAGTCCTATATAACAACGGCATATTTTATATGTTGCTCTTCTTAATATTGAATAATCAAGCATTCCTCTTTTATTTATGGATGAGGAAGAAGAGGTCTTTAGATGTCGATACAGGTTATTTAAAAGAAAGCTCTCTTGGGTCAATTAAAATTATGCATAAGCTTCTTAGCGATGTAATCGAAGACCACAAGAGCTCAGTGACGAATAAAGATAACCCTAACAACGTCTTAAGCATTGATGATAAAAAATGAACTTTCTTAGAAACTTCTTATTTGTATTACTATTCATTCCTTTTCTCTCGTGCGAAGCGATAAAGAGTAGTCCAAGGGTAGAATTTTTAGGCCCCATTCTAGAGACCATAGATAGTAAGGGTAGATTAGAATACTCAGGAAGAGTTATAAATAAATCCGAAGCGAGTGTAAGCAGTGTCTTAGTAAGGTACGTTGCTGAGAATAAAGATGGTAAGATTATTGAGGCTGTGACTATTCCTTTAGTAGGCAGCAAAGGGTCATCTATATTAAGAGGAGAGGTCATAAGCTTCCAGCTTTTATTGAGAAGTAGAGCTGATAGTGTTTTCAAGAAGCGGTTTAGTTTAGATTACAAAAAATAATTAGATTAAGATTTTTTAAGGAGCTATATATGAGTCAACTGAAGTTAAGAATATTGATAGCTAAAGCAGGATTGGATGGTCATGATAGAGGAGCTAAAATTATCACTAGGGCTCTACGTGATGCGGGCTTTGAAGTTATCTATACTGGCCTTCATAGAACACCAGAAGAAATAGTAGAAGCTGCTCTTCAAGAGGATGTTGATGCGATTGGAATAAGTCTTCTTTCTGGCGCTCACAACTTTCTTTTTCCTGAGATTATTAAAATTTTAAAAGAAAAGGGCTTGGAAGAATTAGTTATTTTTGGGGGTGGCATAATTCCAGATCAGGATATTGAAGGGTTAAAGGAGATTGGTGTTAAGGAAATATTTGGACCTGGTACAACAACAGTTGAGATGATAGATTGGATTAATGATAACGTGAATCCTAAAGAATAGGTCAGTTACTTTTTAAAAATTTAGCTATTAGTCCAACAAGTAAAGCTGATAGAAGAATTCCACCTACAATCTTTAGGTAAAAACCTAATTCCATGTCGGAAACATTAGAAATAGCAAGAGCAAAAAGACCAAAAATAATTAGACAAACAAAAGCCGAACCAATATAATCTATTCTTAACATAATAAAATCCTCATAAAGCGATATAATATACCTTACAATGAAATTAAAGAAATTAGTAACTATTTTTGGAGCAGGAAGTTGGGGAACTGCGATAGCAAAAAATATTTCAGATAATGGTTATCGTGTTAAGCTTTGGGCAAAAGAAGAAGAAGTTGTAGATTCAATAGTAAAGTTGAAAGAGAATAAGTTATACTTGCCAGGAATCAAGTTGTCTTCTTTGATTCATCCAACTAATTCTCTTGATAGTGACCTTTTTAACTCGGATTTTTTAATCTTTTCAATACCTACTCAGTTTATTAGGAGTTCTTTGATCTCAATGAAGGACATGATACCTAAGGATTCAATCTTAATTAATACTTCTAAGGGAATAGAGCAATCAAGTATGAAGCCAATATGCTCAATCTTTAAGGATATTCTTCCTAGGGTTGCTCGTAGATATGTAACAATGTCAGGGCCTAGCTTTGCATATGATGTTGCTATGAGACTACCTACCTCAGTAACCTTAGCCTCGACTAATCCTTTACTTCTTCCAGGGGCCATGAAAATCTTTGAGAATGAAAATTTCAAAACTTATACATCCAATGATGTTGTTGGGGTTGAGTTGGGTGGATCACTAAAGAATGTAATTGCCATTGGCGCTGGTATCTTAGACGGTCTTCAGTCCAGCGAGAGTACTAAGGCTGCCTTTATAACTAGGGGGCTAAAAGAGATAAGAACATTATCTAAATTCTTAGGTGCAAAAAATATAACTTTTATGGGTCTTTCAGGGATAGGTGACCTTATGTTGACCGCATATGGAAAGCAAAGTAGGAATAGGTCTCTGGGTATTCATATTGGAAAGGGTCAGAATATACGAAAAATTTTAGCCTCAACAAATACTGTTGCTGAAGGCTTCTACACTTCTGAAGCAATCTATCAACTAACGAAAAAGTACAAGATACATTCTCCTATTATAGAGTCTATATATAAGATCTTATATAAGAATTCTGATCCAAAAAAAATGGTTAAGAATCTATTAAAAAATGATGGAATAGCTGATATTTAAGCTTCGTTTTCTTTATATTGGAATGTATAATTATAGAAGCATTAAACTAGGAGTTTAACTATTTCAGAAGATAAAAATATCAAGCCAGCACAAATTTACGACGAACTAAAAGATTCATATTTAAGCTATTCCTTGAGCGTAATAATTGGGAGAGCTCTACCTGATGTTAGAGATGGGTTAAAGCCAGTTCACAGAAGACTTCTTTACGGAATGAAGGAGTTAAGCCTGGATTACAATAAAACTTACAAGAAGTCCGCAAGAGTTGTTGGGGACGTTATGGGTAAGTTTCATCCTCATGGTGATTCTGCTTTGTATGAGGCACTTGTTAGAATGGCTCAGGATTTTTCATTAAGGTATCCACTCGTCGATGGCCAAGGGAATTTCGGCTCAATCGATGGAGATCCAGCCGCCGCTATGAGATATACAGAAGTAAAGCTTACAAAGCTTTCTTCACAAATCTTAGATGATTTAGATAAAGATACTGTTGAGTTTGTTGAAAATTATGATGGCTCATCTAAGGAGCCTAAAATTCTACCTTCAAAAATACCCAATCTCCTCTTGAATGGAGCCTCGGGTATTGCCGTTGGCATGTCAACGAATATTCCTCCGCATAATTGTACAGAGCTAATAACTGCAATTATTGCTCAAATTAAAAAACCAGATCTATCAATTGATGAAATAATAAAAATTATACCAGGCCCTGATTTTCCTACTGGAGGAGTAATTCATGGCTCTAAGGAGATAATTAAGCAGGCTTATGAAACAGGTAGGGGGATTATTAAATTACGTGGAGTTGCAAATATTGAAACTGAAACAAATAAAATCGTAATTACCGAAATTCCTTATCAGGTTAATAAGAGCAAGCTTATTGAAAAGATAGCAAGTCTTGTTAGAGAGGAGAAGATTAAAGGGATATCTGATATACGAGATGAGTCGAATAGAGATGGAATTAGAGTAGTAATTGATCCTAAGCGAGGAGAAGATCCAAATGTAATATTAAACAATATTTTTTCTTTCACTTCTCTGAGTACTTCTTTTGGAATTATACTCTTGGCAATAGACGATGGTAAACCTAGGCTTCTTGGAATTAAAGCAATCAACAAATGTTTTATTGATCATAGGTTTGAGATTATTACCAAAAGATTTATTTTTGAACTCAATAAATCGAAGAACCGTTTGCATATTCTAGATGGCTTCAAGATTGCTTTAGACAGTTTAGATAAAACTATAAAAATTATTAGGCAGTCAAAAGAGCCTCAAGAAGCAAAGATTTCTTTGATGTCCAAGCTCAACATATCCGAGATTCAAGCATCTGCTATTTTAGATTTAAAGCTGCAAAGATTAACTGGTATGGAACAGTCGAAGATTTTAGACGAAAGAGATTCTTTGATTAAAAGAATTAAGGAAATTGAGGCAATTCTTTCAGATGACAATGAGATTAATAAAATAATGATCACTGAACTTGAAGAAGTGGCTGAGCAATATGGAGATTCTAGAAAAAGTAAGTTTGATGATAGAGATTTAGGCAGCCTTAATATTGAAGACCTAATTTCTGAAGAAGATATGGTCGTCACCTTAACACATGAAGGATTTATCAAAAGAACGCCTTTAAGTCTATATAGGAGTCAACGTAGAGGTGGAGTTGGCAAAAAGGGAGCAACTAGTAAAAATGATGATTTCGCACAAACTGTATTTGTTGCATCAACCCACGACTATGTTGTTTTCTTTACTAATAAGGGGAAATGTTTTTGGAGAAAAGTCTACGAGTTGCCAGAGGCTAGCTTAATTGCTCGTGGAAGAGGACTTTCTAATGTTTTAAATTTATCAAACGATGAGACTGTGAAGGCGCACGTTTCACTTAGAGATTTTACTCAAGATAAATTTTTAATAATGACTACTCGTAATGGAATAATAAAGAAGTCAAAGCTTGAGGATTATTCGCGACCTAGAACAAATGGAATTATTGCAATTAATTTAAAAGGTAAGGATGAGCTTATATCTGTTCATACCAGCTCAGGTGAAGATGAGATTTTAATCTCAACTAGAATGGGCCAGGCCGTTAGGTTTAAAGAACTAAATGTTCGTTCTGTAGGAAGGAATAGTATGGGTGTAAAAGGTATAACTTTGAGAGATCGTGATGAAGTTGTTAGCTCAGAAGTTGTCAAGAGTGAAAATGTTAAAATTTTAACAGTAACAGAAAATGGGTTTGGAAAGAGAACAGAAGTATCTAAATATAGGCTAACTTCAAGAGGCGGAAAGGGTGTTACAACGTTAAAGATAACAGAAAAGACAGGTTTGATAGTAAATGCATTTCAGACAGAGAATGAAGATGATATTGTTATATTATCATCAGCAGGAAAAGCAACAAGGATGAAGACTTCTGACATCTCTATTATTGGAAGAGCAACTCAAGGCGTTAGATTAATGAAAGTGTCAAATGATATAAAAGTTGTGGCTGTCGCAAAAATTACAGAAAAAGAAAATGAATAATACTTTTAAGAAACTAAGAGATGTCTTCCATACTTTTGAAAATTATAATTGTTTTGTTTGTTCAAGCTCAAATCCAATTGGGCTGAATTTGGACATAAAACTTTTGGATCAACTAGCATGTGCTTCGTTCAATTTGTCCAATCTCTATTCAGGGTTTCCTTCAATTGTACATGGAGGGATACAAGCTTCAATTATTGATGAAATTGGTTTCTGGGCCATGTTTAATACTAGGAAACAGATTGGTTTTACTCAAAAGCTTGAGATTGATTATCTGTCCAAAATTGAGATTAATCAAGAAATGAGGGTTGAAGGAAGAGAAATCTCAATGACCAGCAATACCTCTAAAATAGAAGTTAATATTTTTCATAATTCAAAGTTGAAAACAAAAGGTATAGTCTCTTATAAGCTAATAAGCGATCCAGCAATAAAGAAGTTTTTTGGAAATAATTTCTATAATGAATTTAAAAGGAGTTTCAGAAATGATTAAGATTTACGATCATCCTCTTTCGGGCAATTGTTATAAGGTCAGACTTCTTATGGCACAATCAAATATAGGATTTGAAAGTGAAATAATTGATGTATTCAAAGGTGAAAATAAGAAAGACAAATACATAAAAATCAACCCAACGTCAAAGATACCTGCAATTGACGACGATGGTCTTATCGTCTGGGAATCAAATGCAATACTTTTATACTTATGTGAGAAGTATTCACCATTCTTTTTACCTTTTGATTTGATTGGTAGATCGAATGCTTATAAATGGCTTTTTTTCAATAAGACTTCACTTGATCCTTATCTTGCAAAGGCGAGAGCTATTTTGAAATTCTTCCCTGAAGGTTCTCAAGATTTAGATGAATTAGCTGTTCTTCAAAAAGAAGCATTTAAGTCTTTAAAAATAGTAGAGGAACATTTAGAAGGGAAAGTTTTTTTCGTCGAGAATTACTCTATTGTAGATATAGCATTCTACCCATATATTAAACTTTCGCATGAAGGGAAGATAGAATTAAGTCAATTTCCAAATATTTTAAGATGGATTAAGAGCGTAGAAAACACCAAAAATTTCATAAGCTTTTCTTAATATTTAATATTAGAAAAGCGGGAAACGGGACTCGAACCCGCGACCTTCTGCTTGGCAAGCAGATGCTCTAGCCAACTGAGCTATTCCCGCGCTATAGACATTCTTTAATTATACTTCTATATTTTTTATGTCAAGGGTTAAAAGATTATTATGAATAGAGATAATATTATTAAAAAAATTAAAAGAGTTGTAATTAAAATTGGCTCGAAAGCTTTGTCGGATGAAGGAAAGATAAGCTATGCCAGAATTAAGTATTTAGCCTCAGATGTGGAAAGACTTAGGAGCTCTGGTATAGAATGTTTAATAGTTTCATCGGGAGCGATTCTCGCAGGAAATGAACTTTTTAATTTTAATTTGAAAAGATTGAATATCTTAAGAAAACAGGCTCTTGCTTCTTTAGGACAGGTTAAGTTGATGAGCTACTATATAAAGGCTTTTTTGAAAAAGAATATTAACGTATCTCAACTTCTGTTAACTAATGATATATTTAACGACAGAAAAAGATTCTTAAACGCAAGAGCGATGATTCTAGAATCACTAAAGATGGATATTGTTCCTATAGTAAACGAGAATGATACTGTTTCTATAGATGAGATAATGTTTGGTGACAATGATATTCTGGCCTCTAAGGTAGCTGCTATGATGGATGCTGATTGTCTTATTCTTTTAACAGACACAGACGGACTTTATGATAAAAATCCTAAAACTAATAAAAAAGCAAAATTAATTACACTTCTTGATGAGAAGAGCTTTGATGCAGAAGTTATTAATGACATTGACTCTCACGTCTCGTTTGGAGGAATGAGCTCAAAAATTAATGCAGCCTTGGAAGTCTCTAAGTTTGGGATTCCAACTATAATCGCAAATGGTAAGAGTAAGAACATTTTAAAGGATATTTTCAATTCTAGGGATGTAGGTACTGCAATAATTCCGAGTTCCATTAAGGTTAGGAGTAGAAAGAAGTGGATAGGGATGGGCCCTAGGTCTTCTGGTAAGCTTTATTTAGATTCTGGGGCTGCAAACGCTATAGTTAATAATAGGAAAAGCTTACTGCCATCTGGAATACTTAAGATCGAAGGTTCATTTGAAAAAGGACAGCAAGTTGTATGCCTTAGTTCAGAAGATGATTCTCCTATAGCTAGAGGTCTGATCTCTTATAGTTCAGATGAGATAAGTTTAATTAAAGGAAAAAAGTCCTCTGAGATTGAGAAGATATTAGGATATAAATATTCTGACGAAGTTATAAATAGAGATAACATGGTCCTACTGTAGATTTTATATAAAGTTTAACAAGTCCGCCGTCTGTCTTTCACTATTAGGTTTGTGAAATGCTATGCTAGATTCTTTTCTTTCAATTTTGATATTTCCATTTTCAGCTCTGTAGGCAACAAACTGTGAACCATAGGTTTCTTTAGAGATATTATTTAAAATAATTGGGAAATTCTTTGATCCAATGAATATTGAATGTATGCATATTCCCAGCCTCTTGGCTCTCTCTCTTTCTTTTCTTACTTCAGTATCTCCGGATGTAGGTATTCCGTCAGTAATAAACAATATATGCTTATTTCTTAGACCCCTTCCCCTAAAGTCTGAAATAGCATCTTTAAGTGCTTCTTCGTAGTTCGTATTACCTGAACACTCTGTCTTTGTTGATGATTCAAGAATAGTTTCATACTCTTTAGTGAAAAACTTTTCTTCGATAATAGTTTTAAATGATTTGTGATTAAATTCTATGTATCCAACGCGCATTCTCTTGGCTCTAGCTAACTCAACAACAGCTTTAACTACAGAAGAAGACCATTCACTGTATACGCCCATCATTGAAGTGCTTATATCTCTCAGTATTGCGATTTCACCACCCATTGTCTCTTTCTCGCGCTGATGGACCCTAGGGAGTTGTGGAGAAAGATTCTTCGTCCAAATAGTAACATCCATTGGATCAACATCCTCGATTTCATAGAAAGAATTCATACGCTTATATCTTCTTGGTAGACCACCTGGATAAGTGCCTCTTTTAGCAATACTTCTTTGGATATTCCCGTCAAGGACCTTCATGACAATCTGAACATTTTGTGCAATTTCAGTATTATCTAGAGTGCCAACTTTTGACAAATCAGTATCACCAGATTTTTTTGATTTGCTTGCATAAACTTTCTCAGAAAGAGGGGTTTGGTCAATATCCCCGTCTCCATCATCCTGATTTCTATTTGATGGGTTGGTGGGGACTTTGTTTTCGGTGTCATCAGTTTTTGATCCATCATCAGTCGATAGATTGTCTTGTAGTTCTTCAAGTGCTTCTGTAAATGAATTTAAAGCTTCTTTTATCTCATCTTCGGAAAGCTCTGACTCTTTATCTGAAGAATCTCCAGCTTGTTTGTTTGGAGAGTCTTTTTCAAAGTCATTCCCTTCTCTTTTTTGGTTATTCTCTACTTCTTGGTCTTTTTTTTTTGGGCCTGAATAGACTCAAGTTTCTCTTCAGCTAATTGTAATACTTCTTCCGGAACTCTAAATGCCAGAATATACTTTAATGCTTTCAAGTCTGAGATATTTGCCTTGTCTCGACCGTCAAGTATAGCGCTTGCCTTTATTACTTTAATAGACTTAACAAGAAAGGTTCTATCAGAAATAACAGAATTAGATTCGTTAAGTCTTAAGTCTTCTATTAGCCAGGATATAAAGCTAACTAATCCTTCTTGTATTTCGGATGAGACAATAACATTTTCAAGTCTCTCGTAACTCTTATCTAAAACTTTTTTTCCGATTTTTTCAATACGACTATTTTCACTATTTTTCGCAGAATAAATACTAATAATCTTTTTTACATCTTCCCATTCCTTACTGTAGGATAGACCATTAGAGTTAATTTGTATGACAAACCTATCTAGATTTGCAGGGTCTAGAGGCTCATTGTAATATTCATCAGCTGTTGGATTACTAGTGGCAATAGCTGTTAGAAGAGGAATTTCTTCATCACCGTATTTTCTTTCATTAAGAATCCTTAATAATACATTAAGTGACTCTCCTGGAGCTCTTGATATATCATCTAATAAGCATATCTCTGAGGTTAGGATCCCACCTTTAATAATATTCTGTCTTATTATCTCTCCATTTTTTGTATCTTCTCTTGATATTACCAAATCACCAACTAGTTCAGAAAGTCTTGTATCACGGTGCATTTGATAGAAGAAGAAGGATAAGTCTGCAGATTTAGAAACAATCTCAGAAAGCATTGTTTTAGCAGTTCCAGGAGGACCCTGTATGTAAATATGTTCTCTGGATATTATACCAAGTAGTAGTGCGGTCTTAACATCAGAGTGGCCAATAACTAGCTCATCCATCTCTGACCTTAGTAATTCGAAAGGGTTAGACATTGCAAATTCCTTCTGGGTGAAATAGCACCAATAAGTAAATTTACATTATGTTTATTTATTTTACAACAACTAAAAAAGCTATATCCTTAATCTCTTTGATAGAAGTTCTATTATTTTGCACTTAGGAGAGATAGTTGACTATAGAAGAAAGAATTAATTACACCTTTAAGAACAAAAACCTCTTGCAAGAGGCTTTAACTCATAGTTCATACGGTAATGAGTTTGCGCAAAAAGATAACGAAAGACTTGAGTTCTTAGGTGACTCAATAATTAGCTTTATAGTAACTAAGCATCTCTTCTCTATTTTTCCTGAATATAACGAAGGGATGTTATCAAAACTCAAAAATCAAATTGTTAGCACGAAATCTTTTTATAAAATTGTCAAAAAAAATCATTTGGAGAAGTATCTATTGATGGGCAAGGGAGAGATGAAATCAGGTGGAGAAAAAAGAGAGTCAAACTTGGCTGGTCTTTTTGAAGCGATAGTTGGTGCCATCTTTAAAGATTCAGGTATAAGATCCTCAGAGAATTTTTTAAAGGAATTCTTATTAAATCAAGATTTCTCTAAATTCATTGACGAAGATTACAAGTCTATATTACAAGTTGAGTCTCAGAAAAGACTAGGAGTTTTACCAAATTATATTATTGATAAAGAGGAGGGTCCTCCTCATGAAAGGGAGTTTCATGTCTCTGTTTATATAAATAAAGTAAAACTTGGTATTTCCAAAGGAAGGAGCAAGAAAGAGGCAGAGAATAAATCAGCAAAGAAAGCACTAAGGAAGCTTAAGCGTTCTGAATAATGTCTTTGTCTATCCCAAGCTTTTCGATTTTGTTAAGCAATACTTTTTTGCTTAAGCCAAGCTGAATATGCGCAAGAGTAATATCACCTTTGTTCTTAATTAAAATAGATTCTATTAATGTCTTTTCCATCTTGCTAATAATTAGCTCATATATTCCTTTATCAGGAAGTTTGTGGTTGATGAAAATATCTTCGATAAAATTTTTATAGTTAATCTTTGTAGCGGCCTTATGAATTTTTTTAGATATTCTAGGTAGGTGTTCTTCTATTGATTCTCTATCAAGCTCTAAATCAGGATTCATTAGCACAACTTTTTTTATAGCATTCTCTAGCTCTCTTACATTTCCAGGCCAGTCATATTCTATTAATGCTCTTACAAAGTCTTCTTTTGCTAACTTCATGCTATCGTCTTGATGAAGATATTTAGAAAGAAAAAAGTCAACTAGAAGTGGAATATCAGATTTTCTTTCTCTAAGAGCAGGGAGTTCAATTGAAATAGAGTTGAGTCTAAAATATAAGTCTTCACGGAAATTCTTCTTTTTAACCTCAGCCTCAAGATCCTTATTGGTTGAAGCTATAATTCTAGCTTGAAATTTAATAGGTTTTTGAGATCCTAGTCTATAGAATTTTTTTTCTTCTATAACTCTAAGAAGTTTACTTTGTAGGTCGAAAGACATGTCACCAATTTCATCAAGAAGTAT
>Ga0315339_1000574_pt1 | contig 43664 bp, 31 predicted proteins | sample ASW17metaG_FD_204514 | JGI IMG/M metagenome (GOLD analysis project Ga0315339, IMG submission 204514) | Ammonia-oxidizing marine archaeal communities from Pacific Ocean, United States - ASW #17 | ecosystem: Environmental > Aquatic > Marine > Oceanic | place: USA: California | collected 2016-12-05 | reverse complement strand
CGCCCGAGGCACTGCGCGCCATGATTGATCGCGCAGCAACACTGAAGCGCGCGCCCGAAACCGGCTACAGCCTGCTCGACGGCAAGACGCTGGCAATGATTTTCGAGACGCCTTCGACGCGTACGCGGATCTCCTTCGATGTCGCCATGAACAAGCTAGGCGGGCGCTCCATTACGCTTTCACCCGGCGAATTACAACTTGGCCGGGGTGAATCGATTAGTGACACGGCGCGCGTGTTGTCACGCTATGTGGATGCTGTGCTGTTACGCACCAACAGTCATGATTCGCTACTGCAATTGGTCGAGAGCGCTGATGTGCCGATTATCAATGGCCTGACAGACCGCTCCCACCCCTGCCAATTGATGGCCGATATACTGACCTTCGAGGAGCATCGCGGGCCAATCACAGGGCGGCGTATCGCCTGGGTGGGAGACGGCAACAATATGGCGGCGACCTGGATTCAGGCAGCTGCGCAGTTCAAATTTTCACTCCGCCTCGCCTGCCCCGCGGCCTACGCGCCGGAAGCGGAGATGCTCGATTGGGCGCTGACGCGCGGCGCTGATATAGGTGTTAGTGAAAATATTGGCGAGTCAGTGGCCAACGCCGATTGCGTTGTCACCGACACCTGGATTTCTATGAGCGACGAAGCGGGTAGTCAGAAAGTCAAGTATTTGCAGCCTTTTCAGGTCAATGAAACGGTGATGGCCGAAGCTGCCGATGATGCCATCTTTCTCCACTGCCTGCCGGCCAAACGCGGCTTGGAAGTGACCGAGGATGTGATGGCCGGGCCCCATTCAATGGTCTTCGACGAGGCCGAAAATCGCCTACATGCGCAGAAGGCGATCCTGCTTTGGTGTCTGGCGGGTGATTTGTGAGCGACCTGCCCGCCAGCGATGATTTCGTCCGCACCTTTCGGCTCGACACCGCTGGCGTGCGCGGCCGTCAGGTGCGCCTTGGCGCGGCACTAAATACAATTCTGCTGCAGCATGAATATCCAGCCGCCGTCTCCTCCCTGTTGGGCGAGCTAATGGCCTTGAGTGCGCTGCTGGCGAGCACGATCAAATATGACGGTGTATTTACTGTTCAGACACGCAGCAACGGGCCCCTCAAAATGATGGTGGTTGATGTGACTAGCGCGGGTGACGTACGTGGCTATGCGGATTATGACGCTGCGGCAATTGCCGATATGACGGCACGTGGCGAAGAAAATACCGTTCCCCGTCTGATGGGCGGCGGCCATTTGGCCTTTACCGTCGATCAGGGGGCGGACAGCGAGCGTTACCAAGGCATCGTTGCGCTGGAAGGCGCTACATTAAGCGAATGCGCGCATAATTATTTTCACCAGTCAGAACAAATCGCCACCGCCATAAAACTAGCAGCACAACAAACCGCTGGCATCTGGCGTGGCGGCGCATTGATGGTGCAACCCGAGCCCAGAGACGGCGGACATGGGCGCCCGCTCGGTCGCGATCAAATTTCCGAGGCTCCCGGAGACAAACTTGAAGACCAGGAAGAACAAGAGGATTGGCGTCGCGCGGTGATCCTGATGAGCAGTATCGCAACAGCCGAGCTGCTCGATCCAGCACTTTCATCAGATGCGTTACTTTTCCGTCTCTTTCATGAGGAGGACGTCCACGCATTTAAGCCCGACGCGCTCCGCTTCGGCTGCCGTTGCTCGCGCGAACGGGTGGAGACTACCCTCAAGGCGCTGCCACAGGAAGAAGTCAGGACGCTCAAAATTAATGGCCAGGTGGTGGTTACCTGCCAATTCTGTAATAAATCTGAATATTTTGGTGATATCGAACTCGACGCCTTATACGCGGCATGATCCTACGCGACATGCTTGTGAACAGGGACTGCGAGGCACGCCCCAGTCTGGCAATGAATGGAGAGACCGACGATGATCAAATCGGCGATAATATAATGGAAACGCGATTGACTTATTTACGCGCACAGCTACTGGTTATCTTCATTGCCGTGTTGGTCATGGGCGCGCTTGGCGCATGCCAAGCCACGGTAACACGCACCATCATCCCGGAATTCACGTTCAACCATCTGCCGAACCTAAGCCTTGCCGTCTCGCGCATTGAAATTATCGAAACCTATCGCTCACCGCTACACCCGCCCAATGTCGAGCATCTCTTTCCCACTTCCATGACCGCCGCATTGCGGCGCTGGAGTGATGATCGTCTCAAAGCGACCGGCGGCAGCAATATCATGAGCGTTATCGTTGAAGACGCCAGTGCCGTTGTTGAGGAATTGGAGACCAACAAGGATTTAGAGGCGTTGTTTACCACCGAGCAGGCTGAACGAGTCGATGCGCGCCTGAAGGTTAAGATAGAAATCACTGATAAAAATGGCGCTGTTCTTGCCTATACCAACACCGAGGTGGTGCGCTCCCGCACGACCCCTGAAAATGTGTCTCTCAATGAACGCGATCAAATCTACAATGACCTGACAAAGGCGCTAATGAATGACTTCAACTCCAGTCAAGAACAGGGTATCAGGCGTCATTTTGAGCCCTATCTTCGCTAGCGTGTGCCCCTAACTCAGCACGACTACACTACGCTGCACAAAGCGCCCACGGCGCCACGGGGAAACACAGCGCTTATTTGCCATCCCTATCTTTCAGGCGGGCGCGGTCCATGAATTTCTTGCCGTCCTGTAGTAAATCTTCCCGATCCAGGTTGAGTTTCGAAGCCAACCGCTCGAACTTTGTGCGCCCCTTATCTGCCTTATTCACCGCACCGGACTTGCGCTTTTCGTCTTTTTTTCGCTGCTTACGGTATTGGTTAAGATTTGTGACCTCTGCCATTTTCGCGACCGTTCTTAGTTGTCAATTCGGCAAAGCTTCACCTCACCCGTCCAGGTGCGGTAGCCTATCCCAAATGACACGCCATGTTAATAATTTTTCCCGCTACACGCGGCCCCGGCTGCATGCCCGGCTCCCGCTGACTGTTAGTGATCCTAGCCCACAATGTTAAAAAAAATTCTTATTGGCATGCTTGCCCTTGTCATCCTGGTCATCATTGCAGCTTTTACGGTGCCAAGCTTCATGGACTGGAACAGCTACAAACCGGAGATTTCCAAGCGCATCGAAGCCCTGACTGGGCGCCAGCTCTCGATCGATGGAGATATCGAAATTTCTCTGTTACCGAGCCCCAAATTGCACATCACCGATGTCCGCCTCTCCAATCTGGACGACGCCAAGACCGCTGATATGGCGCGCCTGCAGGCGCTCGATCTACAGCTCGCATTGGGGCCCCTGCTGTCGGGTGAATTCCAAGTGACCAGTCTCAAACTGATCGACCCGCTGATCGAGCTGGAACAGCTGGCGGACGGGCGCAAGAACTGGCTGTTCAAGCTACTACCCGGCAAGGACAGTGCCGTCGATTCAAGTGGTACTGGGAACAGCGCAGACGGCAAAGATTCGATCGCCATCAGCCTTGATTCTGTCTCCATCCTTAATGGCACACTGGTTTACCGCGACAGCCTCACGGGGATGGTCGAATATATCCAAAAGTTAAACGGTACCTTATCGGCCAAATCTCTCGACGGCCCGTTTCGCAGTGGGGGCAGCCTGAAGGTACGCGGCATCGCCGTGGCCTTCCAAATCGCCAGTGGGCGCAAGCGCGATGACGGCCATATGCCCGTCTCGCTCAAGGCGGAGATCGGCGATGAATTGGCGCAAATTGGCTATGAGGGGAAGCTCCTTATGCTGGAAAGCGGCGGTATTGGCTCAGGCACCTTGCGCGCATCCGGCGCCAATCTCGGTGCTTTTCTACAGGCAATCGACGTCACGGGCCCGCGCGCCGTCACCGAAGAAAAATTTTTTCTGAAATCTGTTGCAGCTTTCTCTGAAAACGAGATCGCGCTCAGCGAATTGCAAATTCGCCTCGGCGAAACCCAGGCCACCGGCGCTATCACCTATGCCCTCGGCACACCGGAAAATGTGGACGTGGCGTTAACCATCAACCGCTTCGATTTAGACAAGATCGCTGCGAATGGCAATGCGGCGCATGGTGATGAAAATGTACCAGCGGCAAGTAATAACAACAATGATAGTGACACCCGTGCCGGCAATGATGACGATGGCGCCACAGTCACAGCCGCGACCGCGGCCGCGGCAAAAGAGTATATGGCGATGCTGCCTCAGGATTTGGCTGCTTCGATTGATCTCGAAGTGCAGACCCTGCGCTATCTTGGTAATGTCGTGCATCAGGCGCATGCAGTGATGTCGCTCGATGAAGGCGTCATTACAATAGAGCAAGCATCCGCCCTGTTACCGGGCGGCAGTAACATCGCCCTCTTTGGCCAGCTTACACCAGCCGACAACGGGCCGTATTTCGAAGGTCAATTAGAGGTCGCATCTGATGATGCACGCGCCGTTATTTCTTGGCTCGACCTCATGAATGTATCAGATATTCCGAGCGACCGTTTGCGCAGCTTCAGCCTGACCACGGCGATCAACATCGATCAACAGGGCGGCGAATTATCGGCGCTGAATTTACGTATCGACGCCTCGCGCCTGGTCGGTAACGCCAATTTTAAACTCGGCACACATAATCAAATCAATGCCGACCTGCATCTCGACCAGCTCAATGCCGATGCCTATCTGATACCCAAAAGTGCGCGCAGCAATAGCGCAGCGGCGGGTGACACGGCAACAGGCAATAGCGCCACAGGCACAGGCGACGCAGCAAACACAGACAGCAAAGCAAGCAGCAAAACCACTGACGCAGTAGAATGGGCATTTCTTGACGGGCTGGGTGCTGCCGTAAAATTGACCGTGGACCGCCTCAGTTATGGCGGTGCAGTGCTCTCCAGTGTCATATTTGATGGCGCCCTCAAGGAAGATATTCTCACCCTGCGCCGGCTCGATGTGGCTGACCTTTCCGGTGCTAATCTGGCGCTTAAGGGCGAAATTAATAGTGTTTCGCGCGAGCCGTATATGAATTTAAATTTTAACGCCACGGCAAAATCGCCGCTCGGCCTGATGCGTGTTGCCGGTATTAACCCCTCCCTCCGTGCCGATAATATAGGCGCGCTCAGCCTGACGGGAACATTGTCCGGCGGGCGGGCCGCGATCAATGTGAATGCCCGTGTTAAGGCGCGCCCAGCGATACTATCGCTGGTTGGTAGCATCAACACACCGTTTGAATCCCCGACGCTCAATATGGGCTTGGAAATGCGCGCTGGCGATACGGCGGAGCTATTACGTACCGCCGATATTACGCCGCCTAAACTGGCACATCGGCTCGGCCCTCTGGCACTTGATGGCGGCCTTGATGGCAGTCTGGATGCGCTCAATGTTAGCCTATCGGCGCATGCTGCCGGCAACCATTTGCAACTAGCTGGAAATCTTACTGATTTTTCCGCCGGCGGGCGCTTCAACATTGCGTTTAACCTCACTAATCCGAAATTTGCCGCCCTTGCCGAGCTGTTGAGCGGTGAACCTTATGACGGTCAGAATGTCGGTGCGGTATATATCAAAGGACGCCTTGCCGGTAATAGCCAGGCGGCATCGTTGTCTGAATTAAATCTTGCGATCGGCGAAACGCAGATACGCGGCACAGCGGATTTTGACCTTGGAGGTACAGTGCCGGCGCTCCACGCTGATCTGAAAGCGGCGCTGCTTGATGTAGGCCTCTTTATCGGCAGCGCTAAGGCAAGCGTGCAAGATACCGAAAAAGACAGCGCGACTGGTGAAACGCAGACGGGCGGTGGGACCAGCGCCACAGCTAGGGTCACAGCCAACGACAATCAACGCGGGCGCTGGTCGCGCGAGCCTTTCGATCTTTCGCCGCTCTCAGCTGTCAAGGCGGATATCGCAGTCAATGCAGAGACAATTCTCGCCGGCGGCTACCGCTTTGACCAGGCCGAGTTAAAACTGCGCATTGCGGACGGCGTACTGGAGATAGATTCTTTGCACGGGCATATTTTCTCCGGTGTGCTGGAAGCCCAGGGCCAAGTGGTCGATACCGAGCCGCCGCAAGTCAATCTTTCCTTTAAGCTCGACGGCATGGATATCGCCGAGGCACTGCGCCAGGCGACGGATATCGAAGCGGCAACCGGGCACACCAGCATCGATGGCCGTTTCAACACCGAGGGCAATAGCGAGTATGATTTAGTCCGCGCTCTTCAAGGCGACGCCACGCTGAGCGCGCGCGACGGCACCATCGAGGATATTGATCTGCGTGCTTTAAGCGACCAACTGGGCACGCTGAACGATCCCGCTGATTTCCTCCAACTGGCGGATAATAGACTTTCAGGCGGGACTACCCGGCTTGATTCGCTAGACGGCACGATCCACGTCAGCAACGGCCTGGCGACCACCAATGACTTGACCATCCTCGCCGATGGCGGGCGCGGCAACGTGCAGGGCACTGCTGATCTTCCGTCCTGGCGGCTCGACCTCACCTCCTCTTTTACCCTCAGCGATCACCCCAAAGCGCCGCCGGTCGGTGTGCATCTCACCGGTCCGATCGACAATCCGAAACGCGAGTTGCTGATATCGGAAATGCAAACATTCCTGATAGGCAAGGTCGCCAAATCAACCGTGCAGCAATTGATTCTGCCGAAACTACGCAAAGGCGCCAAGGCCGAGCCCGGCTCGATTGAGGATACATTGCTGCGCGGCATTTTCGGCGACCCCGAGGAAGATGCGCCCGCTTCTCAACAGCCACCTCCAACAGAAGATTTTGCACCTTTTCTAGCGTCACAGCAGGGCGGCACGGGCACTCAGACCCAGGCGCCCATCCGCGATCAGAACACCTCATCAATCCTGGCGCCGCAGCAGAACGACAACACATCGCGCCGCGCTCTTGAACCAGCCCCCGCACCTGAGCCCGCGCCAGCGCCCGAGCGGGCAAAGGACGACCCGCTCTCACCTCAGGATATCCTAAAGGGTGTGTTAGACGTTCTCGGCAACTAATCAGACCGGCGGCGGCGTGGGCAGCTTCGCTATCCAGCTGGCCAAAGCAATGGGCGCCTATGTGTTTACCACCTGCAGCGAGCGCAACATCGACCTGCCGACGAGCCTGGGTGCGGATCGTGTCATAGACTACCAAAATGAAGATTGCGCCGCGGTGACCGAGAAAGAGACCGATGGCACGCCACGCGCAGCGATAGCGCGCACAAGCTGGACTCATCCACAGCATCATTGCATTGTGTAGCGCTGTTCAGGGAGAGAAGAAGGCGCCATGACAAACATCGTAAATCGACAAATTAGACTGGCGGGCCGACCGGAAGGTCTGCCCAAATCGAGTGATTGGGAAATGACCGAAGTGCCGGTGCCCGATCTGCAGGATGGTCAGGTATTGGTCAAGAACCACTATATTTCCGTCGACCCAGCGATGCGCGGCTGGATGAACGATCAGGACACCTATGTGCCGGCGCTAAAGCTCGGCAGCGTAATGCGAGCGCTCACGGCCAGCGAAGTTGTAGCCAGCCAGAACCCCGCCTTCGCCGTCGGGGATTTCGTCGCCGGCATGGATGGCGTTCAGGAATATGCCATTTCCGATGGCAGCTTCCTGATGAAGGTCGATACCAGTCTGGCGCCCCTATCAGCCTATCTCAACAGCTTGGGCATCGCCGGCCTGACTGCCTATTGCGGCCTGATCGAAGTTGGTTTGCCAAAGCCCGGCGAGACCGTCGTCGTCTCCGGCGCCGCCGGCTCGGTTGGTGCCCATGTGGGGCGGATCGCCAAGATCAAAGGCTGCCGCGCCGTCGGTATCGCCGGTGGCGCCAAGAAATGTGCATTCATCATCGACGAACTCGGATTTGACGCGGCGATTGACTACAAGAACGAACCCCTTAGTGACGGCCTGGCGCGCACCTGCCCCGACGGCATCGATATATTTTTCGATAATGTCGGCGGCGAAGTCTTGGATGCGGCACTGGCCCGCATCAACTTCCAGGCTCGAGTGGTGATCTGCGGCGCCATCTCACAATATAACAACACCACGCCGATTGTCGGCCCGAGCAATTATCTGAGACTCCTCATCCTGAGTGGACGATTGGAAGGCTTTATCTATCTAAATTGGCGCAAACAATGGCCGGTCATGATCCGCGAACTTGCCGAGTGGCGCAGTTCGGGCAAGCTGAAATGCCCCGACGATATCGTCGAAGGCGGCATTGCCGCTTTTCCAAACACCTTGTTGCGACTGTTCTCAGGCGACAATCTCGGCAAGCTGATGATTAAGATTGCCGACTGAACCTATCGGCTAGCCAATTCCCTGAGCACAAACACCCGGAGCGCGCTCGACAAATTGCCCTCCCTCGTGCGGTCCACTTCGCTCACCAGGGCACCGAGCGATGCTTGCCGTGCTGCAGCTATATCCTTCAGCGCCTGCCAAAACTCTGGCTCCAGCGACACTGATGTGCGGTGGCCCTCTATAGCGACAGAATATTTGCCGATTGCCCGTGCCATTTTCCGTGCGTGCCCTATTCCTGTGATTATTGCGACATGCTGATCGGCATTGTGTTGGCTAGCACTATTTGCTCGGGCCTACCATCTTCAGAGGATCAACCCATTTATCAAACTCGGCTTTGCTTAGGAGACCGAGCGCCAGCGCGGCTTCTTTAAGCGTGGTGCCGTCATTATGCGCTTTCTTTGCTGCCTTTGCCGCGTTGTCATATCCAATATAGGGGTTGAGCGCGGTCACCAGCATTAGCGATTCATGCAGGAGCTGCTCAATACGGTCATGATTGGCCTCGATGCCGCGCACGCAATTATTGGAAAAGCTACGCGCGCCATCGGCCAGCAGGCGGATCGATTGCAGCAGATTATAGATCATCACCGGCTTGAACACGTTGAGCTCGAAATGGCCGTTCGAGCCGGCGATGGTGATGGTGGTGTGATTACCCATCACCTGGGTGCAAACCATGGTCAGCGCTTCGGATTGGGTTGGGTTGACCTTGCCCGGCATAATCGAGGAGCCAGGCTCATTGGCCGGCAGGGACAATTCACCAATGCCGCAGCGCGGCCCCGATCCCAACAAGCGCACATCATTAGCGATTTTCATCAAGCTGGCTGCAATGGTGTTGAGAGCGCCCGACATCTCAATCAACGCGTCATGCGCGGCGAGCGCCTCGAACTTGTTCTCCGCCGTCTTGAACGGCAGGCCAGTTAGCTTGGCCGCCTCGGCGGCGAAAGCTTTATCAAAACCGACACGGGAATTGAGACCGGTGCCAACCGCCGTACCGCCCTGAGCAAGCTGACAGAGGCGCGGCATTGCCGCCTTCACACGCGCTATGCCGTATTTTACCTGGATCGCATAGCCGGAAAACTCCTGACCCAATGTAAGTGGCGTGGCATCCTGCAAATGGGTGCGACCTATTTTGACCACACGCTTGAACTCCGCCGCCTTGGCGTGGAGAGATGCATACAAAATAGCAAGCCCCGGCAACAATTCCACCGATACCTGCTCAACGGCGGAGATATGCATGGCGGTGGGGAAGGTATCGTTGGAGGATTGGCCGCGATTGCAATGATCATTGGGATGCACCGGTGTCTTCATACCCATCGGCTTACCCATTATTTCTGCCGCCCGGTTTGCTATCACCTCATTGGCGTTCATGTTGGATTGGGTGCCTGAGCCCGTCTGCCAAACGACGAGGGGAAAATGATCATTAAGATCACCAGCCATTACCTCGCGCGCCGCCTGTTGTAGCGCCTTGGAAATATTCTTTGGTAAATCACCCTGACGCAAATTGACCCGTGCGGCGGCGAGTTTAACGATACCGAGAGCGCGAACCAACGGCTCCGGCATACGTTCTCCACCAATTTTAAAATTCTGTAGGCTGCGCTGGGTTTGCGCGCCCCAATAGCTGGCGGCAGGCACCTTGATCTTACCGATTGAATCGCTTTCCGTCCGGGTCTTCATTTTCTGGCTCATGGCTTTGCATCCTCGTTGCACTTGAACGAGGTGTAATAGCACAACCCGGCCCGGCTATGTCATAATGGAGATGGATAGAATTTAATATTAAGCTGTCAGAGTTTAGATTCCATCCTCCAACACCCCCAGGAGCCACAGGAGTTCTGATCCCATCATGGCAAATATCACCGTCCCTAATAATCCGACACCGGCCGACGCAAAAAAATAAGCCAGTTGCAATACATCAGGCGGAAAGAAGAGGTCGAGACCAGCTAACATCACCTCATAAATATTGTCTGCCGCCTACACCTATGGAGCAAATTATGGTGGTTGAGTAAGGGAGCATTTCTGGCTTATTGCAGTGACCGAAGGGAGCAAAGATGAGACAGAGATCATAGACCAGACAGGCGGTTGCAGCCAAGGCGATCAAAAATATTAGCCGCGCACCGCGCAAGTAGTATTCAGCAGAAAAAAATTCGCATAGTGATGGATGAATTTGGCGGTGAGAAGAGCATCGCTGAGCTATATCGGCGCCAAGGTATCGCCCAGAGCATATATAATAACTGGCCGAAGGAATTTCTTGAGGCTGGCAAGTATAGGCTTACCCGTGAAGGCTCGGGTAGCCTCTGCGGGAGAGGTGACCGCTCTTCGCCGTGAAGCGTGTCAATTAAAAGAAGTTGCTGCCAAGCAGACATTAGAACTCCGGCTTCTTAACAAAGTATAATCGCAGATGGAGAAGCCGACGAATGAGATACCCTGTATCTAAAATTTCAGCCCGCTTCGCGCTGAAATATCGCCACCAACTCCACATGGGCCGACCATAGAAATTGATCAATCGGCGTGAGCGTGCTCAGGCGGTAACCGCCATCAATAAGAATTCGGGCATCGCGGGCGAAGCTAGCCGGATTGCACGAGATGGCGGCAACGCGTGCCACGCCGGACGCCGCCAGCATCTCGGCTTGCGCCCGCGCACCGCTGCGTGGCGGGTCGAAAATCACGGCATCAAAAGGCTTGAGCTCGGCAACGCTTAAGGGCCGGCGTGCCAAGTCACGCGCCTCCGCACTAACCCGTATCCCGGCCGCCCGCGCCGCCGCCGCCGCCGCCGCCGCCATTGCAACATCGCCTTCAAACATTACCACCTGATGGCCTTCAGCCGCCAGGCCAAAACCGATGCCGCCAATGCCCGCATAGAGATCAGCCACATGCGCCCGGCGCGCGCCCGGCAATTCCAATCCAGCCAACACCTGGCGGGCAATTGCCGCTTCGCCGAAAGCGGTGGCCTGCAGAAATGCGCCGGGGGGCAAAGCCACCGCCGCCGTGCCATATTGCGCTTGCACCGCGCCGGGCTGAGCTATCACTTCGAGCAGCCCGGCCCCTGCCCGCTCAGGGCTCCAGCCACGCTTCCTGTTTTTGCCGTGTGACTTCCGTCGACCGCCTTTTGCACTCCGGTTTTCTGCCGCCTGCCAACCGCCCGCCCGGCTCTCCACCGAGAGACGGGCAATGCCATGGTGCTGAATAAACGCGGCTAAATCTTCACGCAGAATCAAATCGGGCAGAGTCGTTAAACCATGCAAAATCACATCACAGCCGACCGGCGCCCGGGTGAGCGAAACCTCGCTTACGCCGCCTGGAATGCGCGCCACCAAATGTCGCAGCGGCGCCAGAAGTGTTAACAATTCTGGCAACAAAATGGCGCAGTGGGCGATATCGACAACCTTCGAAGAGCCGCGCTGGCGAAAGCCAAGCGCCGGCCCGAGTTTGCCCTTTACAACGCTGTAAGAGAGCGCAAATCGCGCCCGCCGCCGGCTGGCGGGCGGGCAGGAGACCAACGGCGCCGGGGTAATATCGCCGAGGCCACGATGGGCCAAAGCATCGGTGAGCCCCGCCAATTTCCAGGCCACATAGGGCACATGAGCTATATGCTGGGCTACGCAGCCGCCACAAATGCCAAAATATTTGCATGGTGGGATGGTACGGGCCGCGCTATCGCTGAGCCGCTCCAGCAGGTGTGCGTGATAGCGACCGCTGGCCAGCGGGCCGAGATCCACCCGCACTCGCTCACCCGGTAATGCACCGGCAACAAATACCTTCACACCATCATGCTTGCCGATACCGTCGCCGCCGGCGCCGAGAGCCTTAATACTTATTTCGCACTGCATGATCAGAGCTATAGCATGACGCGCTGTATGATGGTGCGCCATTAGATAGAGTGCCGCTTAAGACGGCACGAGGATGAACTCGACCACCATCAGAACGGCGAAAGCAATGAACACTAGGCCGGAGGCAAATGCCAAACCACGCTGCACCATCGGGCGCTCGAGCCAACGCCGTGCGCTCATCGCAAGCAATACCAAAGCGCCTTGCCATAGAAAATTTAGACAAATGATCGTAACGCCGAGCAGAGCCAATTGCAGCGGCACGTCGCCGCGCTCCGGCGCAACGAAGCCCGGCATCAAAGCGATGAACAGGAGAATAACTTTGGGATTAAGCAAATTAGTCAGAAGCGCGTCACGGCAGGCGATGCTAGCGCGCAGCGGTTTCGCCGACGCGCTGATAGTGCCTAAATCAACATTCTTGCTAAGCGCGTCACGCAACGCCCTAGAGCCAAGCCAACAGAGATAAAGGGCCCCGACCACGGCGATGGCCTGAAGCGCCTGCGGCACCGCCATGACAAGCAATGAAATGCCAAATACCGCCGCTGCCAAATGGCCCAACAGGCCGATTTGCACTCCGAACAGTGCAGCCCCCCCCGAACGCAGGCCGCCGCCCAGCGTCGTCCTGATGACCAGTAACGTATCGGGGCCGGGCGAGAGGATCGCCGCCAAAGCCACCACCACAAAAGCACTGTAAAGTGCAGGATCGAGCGGCATCAAACTACGCTGCAGCAATATATATGTTGAGAGACCGCCCCGGCACGCTCACACGCGACGCAGCTGGCTATTTCTTGCGGAACGAATCGAGGGTGACAACTTCGGCGCCCGACGAGCTCTCTTTATCCGACTCACCGTCTTCGCTAGCGCGCTCTTCACCATCCTGGTCGGCCGCCGCCGCATCGCCGTCCTCACCAACATCATAATCAACGTTATTGGCCTCATGGACCTCCGGCGCGAAGGCATGCGCCAAACCGCTCCGACCAACGCCGATTTCCGGGATTTCCTGCAGGCCGTCCTCAATCGAGACAGCCTTGTCCGAATCATCGCCGCCCGACGCCTCGCCAGGATCGGCGACCAACTTAAGATTGCTAGAACGCCCGGTCGTCTGGGATTCAAATTGTAGGCCGAACTTCACGCCAGGGTCGGCGAAGCTGGTCAGTGCGGCAAAGGGAATGCTTATATGTTCACGCACTTTGTTGAAGCTAAGGGTGACCGAAAATCCCTGCTCCGTAACCTCGAGGCCCCAATATTGATGCTGCATTACGATCGTCAATTCGTCCGGATAGCGATCGCGTAAATGATCCGGAACATCGACGCCTGGAAAATCGGTGCGGAAAGTGATGTAGAGATGATGGCTTCCCATCAGGCCGTTTTCAGCTACCCTTTCCATCACCGTACGCATGGCACCACGCAGGGCGTTGTCCATCAATTCATCATAGCCTATATGATCTTTGCCCATTCCCTATCCCTGCTGCTCGCACTTATCGTCTCTGGCCTCTTGGTCTCTAGGCTCTTCCACACCCAGCCTATAACCACCTGGCGTGGAAGTGGGGGGCTTCTGTTGCCCGGCGCCCCCCGAGCCGCGCTTAACTAGCAATGCTAGGCAGCGAGTGCTACTTCATTATCATTTGCACTTAAAATGTAGCCCGATAACGGTGGTACAATACCGAGCGAAAATCGAGTCTTTACCACGCACGTCGATCCTAGTTCGCCCCCCTAATATCTCAGCCCCGGCTTTAGCTTGAGGCATATCGCACCAAGCAAAACCAGTTTGAAATGGTGGAGGCGCCGGGTACTGCCCCCGGGTCCGCAACGATTATTCCACGCGACGTTTATCGCCATAGTCGACGGAAATCCGCCAACCGGTCTAATATACGCGCCTTAACCGCGTCATCCAAGTGCCGCGTTCCCATCAATCTCTGACAGATCTCTGTTCTGCCAGCAAAAACAGTGCGTTAGACATGACTCTAAAGCCCGATCAACAAGCCGAAATAGATACCCTTCGCGAAACCAGCGCGCCGACGCGGCGCGCCTGCGCGCCTGCGTTGGAGGAAATCCTCTTTCAAGCCACGCCCGTACTCGACCACGGCTTCGTCCGGGTGATTGATTATATGGGCGATGATGGTGCCATCGTGCAGGCGGCGCGGGTGTCCTATGGACGTGGCACTCGGAAGGTCAGTGAAGATAAGGGGCTGATCGACTATCTCATGCGCCATCTCCACACCACGCCCTTTGAAATGTGCGAGATCAAATATCATATCAAGCTGCCAATCTTCGTCGCCCGCCAGTGGATTCGCCACCGCACGGCCAACGTCAACGAATATTCCGCGCGCTACTCAATTCTCGACAAAGAATTCTATGTGCCGGCGGCAGATCAGCTGGCCAGCCAATCGAGCGACAACCGCCAAGGCCGAGGCAATGTGCTGGAGGGCGATGAGGCGGCGCGCGTTCTCGACCTGCTGCGCGACGATGCAAATCGCTCTTATGACCATTATGCCGAGATGTTGAACGAACACCCGGATGGCAGCCAACGCGACCCGTCACGCTATGGTCTGGCGCGCGAACTGGCGCGCATGAACCTCTCCCTTAATTACTATACCCAATGGTATTGGAAGACGGATCTGCATAATCTGCTGCGATTTCTCAGCCTACGCGCCGATTCCCACGCACAATATGAAATTCGCGTTTATGCCGATGTGATGCTAGAAACACTCGAGCGCTGGGTGCCGTTGGCCTATGCTGCATTCATGGAATATGAGTATGGCGGCGTACGCCTCTCAGCCACGGCGCTAGAAGTCGTAAAACGAATGACCGCCGGCGAGACAGTAGAGCAAGAGAATAGTGACCTTTCCAAACGGGAATGGCGCGAACTCATAGCCATCCTCGATAAAAGCGCCTGAGAAACGGCCCCGAAGGATTCACAAAAATTATTACTTATTTGATGCAATACAAACGATTGCGCGGATATCTCTCTCCTTGATTACGACCGATATGGCGGAAGGTGCTATTGACCCGATCTACCGCTGCACCACGCGGCGTTCCTGATAAATCTTGGTCGTTTCGCTGAGCCGGAAAAACCCTGCTTGGATATTCTCTGTGAACACCCCAATTTTACTGAAGCAGCGCAGAGCTTGCGCGCACGCTACCATGCTGTCGGCCAGAACGGCGTCATGCCAAGCTCTGTCGGGGCGCACGTACTCACCGCGTGATAAAACCCAGCGCCGCTGGCATCGCCAGGCCGCCCTCAACATTTGCGACTAGATAGCGCCTACGCAGCCAAGTAGTGGCAGCTACATCTGACTACTGCGTCTAGTGATTACATCATGACAATATTTGGCGCCTGACGATCCCCACCGGCTTCTGCATCATGACACAGCCCCAATACCCTTTGAGCAATAGCGCGATAAGCCGCCGTGTGAGCGCTTTGCGGCTCCGCCATAACAATCGGCTCACCAGCGTCAGAAGTCATGCGAATGGTGCCATCAAGCGGGATCTCGCCTAGAAATTCGACACCCATTTGCGCGGCTGTTTCGCGCGCCCCGCCATGATCAAAAATTTCGCTGCGCTCCCCGCAATGCGGGCATTGAAAATAGCTCATATTTTCAATAATGCCGAAGATCGGCACATCGACGCGTTCAAACATGGCTATACCACGGCGCACATCGAGAAGGGCAATATCTTGCGGCGTGGAGACTACCACCGCGCCGGTGAGCGGTACATTCTGTGCCATAGTCAATTGTGCGTCACCCGTGCCCGGTGGCAAATCGCACACTAAGATATCCAATTCCCCCCATTGCACATCGCGCAGCATTTGCCCGAGCGCACTCATAACCATGGGACCCCGCCAAATCATCGGCGTGTCTTCCTCGACCAGAAAACCCATGGACATGCATTTCACGCCATAGTTTTCTATTGGCAGCATTTGCGACCCCGCCACCGTCTCCGGCTGGCCCGACAGCCGCATCAAGCGAGGTATCGACGGGCCATAGACATCACAATCGAGCAATCCCACCCGCGCTCCATCTACCGCCATAGCAACCGCTAGATTCACCGCCGTGGTAGATTTACCAACGCCGCCTTTGCCCGACGCTACGGCGAGAATCGCGCCAATACCCGGAATTTTCTGGCTCTTGCCCGACCCGGCTTGACCGCCTGGCTGACCGCCCTGGTCGTGTTGATTTGCTGTGCCTGGCGCTTGCGCCGGGGCAGCCGCGGCGCCGCGCTCGGCGGTTAGAACGGCGGTTACGGACAACACGCCGGGAATAGCCTCAACGACGCTTTCGCACGCCTGGCGCAATGGCTCGCTGGCAGGCCCTTCTGATGCCGCCACTTCGATGGCAAAACCGATATTTCCATCTCGGACAACGACGCCTGATATCATATTTAGGCTGACAACATCCTTGCCGCCCTCATTCTTTCGCACCGCTCGAAGTGCATCCAAAATTGTCTCCCGTGTCACGTCCGCCATGGGCCGTTTTCTCCTTCTAAATTTGAACATTTATACATCCCGCCCATATGCCCCTCAGGAAGAGGTGACGCATTGCGCCGGGGGCCTGTGTGACATATAAGACTGAAATCGGCCTACGGCAAAGCCGAGAATAAATTTTAATTAGGGAAGTGAGTGAATTATGCCATGGTCTGACCAACGTGGTGGCGGCGGCGGAGACGGTCCTTGGGGACGACCCTCAGGAGGAGGACCGCGTAGTGGTGGTGGACGCAGTGGCGGACGCGGTGGCGGTCCCCGCGGCGGCGGCGGCGGCGGCGGCGGCGGCGGCGGCGGCGGCCCGCAAACTCCCGATTTAGAGGAAGTTCTGCGCCGCGGCCAGGACCGTATGAAAAAATGGATGCCTTCGATGCGCGGCCCGCGCGGCATCATCATCTTGATCCTCGTGGCTATCGGTATCTGGCTGCTCACCGGCTTCTACCGGGTTGAGCCCGATGAACAGGGCGTCGTGCTGCGTTTTGGCGAATGGACCAAAACCACGCAGCCTGGCCTCAATTATCATCTTCCCGGGCCGATTGAGACGGTAATGCTCCCCAAGGTGACCAAGGTCAACCGGGTTGAGATCGGCTACCAGACCGTGATTAGCAACCGTGGAAACACTGAGCTCCGCGCCAATGCGACCGAGAGCCTGATGCTGACCGGCGATGAAAACATCATCGATGTTCAGTTCACCGTTTTCTGGGTGATCGCAGACGCCGGTAAATTCCTTTTCAATATCCGCTCGCCAGAACGCACGGTTAAAGACGCCTCCGAGGCCGCCATGCGAGAAGTTATCGGCAAAACCGACCTTAACAGCGCCTTGTCAGAAGGACGCTCGAACCTGGCTGAGGAAACTCAGTTGCTGGTGCAGCAAATTCTCGACTCTTACGATTCGGGCATTCTCATCACTCAGGTAGAGCCACAAAAAATCGACCCGCCGGAAGCGGTGATTGCATCCTTCCGCGACGTGCAAGCGGCCCGCGCCGATGAAGACCGGGCCAAAAACGAAGCCGAAGCCTATCGCAACGATATTATCCCACGCGCTCGCGGCGAGGCCGAACGCATCCTGCAGGAAGCAGAAGCCTATGAGTCGGAAGTCGTGGCCCGTTCAACAGGTGAAGCGCAGCGCTTTGTTTTGGTGTTCAATGAGTATCGCCAGGCCAAGAAGGTTACCCGCCAGCGCATCTATCTGGAGACCATGGAAAATATCCTGGGCGGCATGAATAAAATAATTATCGATTCATCCGCCAGCGGCCAAGGCGTCGTGCCTTATCTGCCGCTTCCAGAGCTCAATAAACGCCAACAAGGCACTAGCGGGAGTAACGGACAATGAGTGGGCGCGCCAAACTTCTCTTACTCGGCGTCGGCATCGTCGTAGCCATCATCTTGGTGCTGAGTTCTACCTTTAAGGTAACGGAATATCAGCAAGCCATTCTGCTCCAATTTGGCGAACCGCGTGAAGTAATCAACGCCACCGGCACGGAAGAGCCCGGCCTCTATTTAAAGACGCCATTCGTGCAGAATGTGGAATATCTCGACAAGCGCATTCTCGATTATGACGCCCCAGCGGAAGAGGTCATTTTGGGCGACCAAAAGCGCCTCGTCGTCGATACCTTTATCCGTTATCGCATCACCGACCCGCTGCTCTTCTACCAAAGAGTTGGTTCAGAAGGCATCGCGCGTAGCCGACTTGGCGCTATTCTTAATGCTGCCACCCGTCAGGTGTTGGGTACGGTCGAGCTGATTACCGTTTTATCCGGCGAACGCGGGCAGCTGATGACCTATATTCTGGATCAGGTGAACCGCCAGTCCAAGGATTTCGGTGTCGATGTTATTGACGTGCGCATCCGCCGGGCTGATTTGCCGGACGAAAATAGTCTGGCGGTCTATCGCCGCATGCAGACCGAGCGTGATCGTGAAGCTAAGGAGTATCGCGCCCAGGGCGACGAAACCTCGCAACGAATTCGCTCCCGCGCCGACAAGGAAAGAACCATCTTGTTGGCCAATGCGAAACGGGAATCCGAGATTCTTCGCGGTCAGGGTGATGCCAAGGCGGTGAAAATTTTCGCCGATGCGTTTGGCCAGGACGAGGAATTCTTCTCGTTCTATCGTTCGATGCAAGCCTACAGCAAAGCCCTCGGCACCAATGATACCTCCATGGTTCTTTCGCCAGAAAGCGAATTTTTTCGCTATTTCGGTAGGCTCTATGGCCATGGTGACGGCGCGCTGAAAAAACGTTAAACGTCGCTCTATTTTCAAACACTGCTGCTCATGGCTCTTTGGTGCCATGAGCAGCAGCGCGCGGCTGCCGGGATCGGTTATGTCCGAATTTTTGTTCGCAATTCTTACCGCGATTGGCTTGGTATTTGTCATTGAGGGCGTGATTTACTCGCTTTTCCCCAATGGCATGAAGCGCATGATGGTGATGGCCCTCGGCCTGCCGGCCGGGCGCTTGCGATCCATGGGCCTTGGTATGGCGCTGTTCGGGTTCTGTATCGTCTGGCTCGTTCGCTAAATTTTGATGGACCGGGTTCTTTTCAGCGCTACTAACCTGCCTTATTCTAAGACGAGGTTGGCAGCACATCTTTAGTCCCGTCTTTGCCGCTTAGCCTGGAGGATGCACATGGGCCCGCTTTGGATAATGAAAATTAATGCCCGTAACATTAACGCTGGCTGGCGCCCGGTGATTGCCGGCCTATTGGCCGCGATATGGTTGCTTGGCGCCACTAGCATTGGTGCGGCGCACTCGGCGTCCAACAGCTTTGCCGATTTGGTAGAAAATTTGGCGCCCGCAGTAGTCAACATCGCCACCTCCTTCAGCCCCAAAGGGCAAAAAAACCAAGAATCACCGTTCGGAGATTTACCTCCCGGTACGCCACACGATGAATTTTATAAATTTTTCAACCGCCAGGGAAATAATCCACCCCAACCGATTACCTCACTTGGCTCAGGCTTTATTATCCATCCCGACGGGTTGATTGTGACTAATAATCACGTGATCGCTGATGCCGATGAAATCACCGTGGTGCTGCACGACAATTCCCGCCACAAAGCCGAAATCATCGGGCGCGATCCAAAAACCGATTTGGCGCTATTGAAAATTAACAAAAGCGAGCCCCTTCCATTTGTTGAGTTTGGCGATTCAGATTCGGCGCGGGTTGGTGACTGGGTGATTGCCATTGGTAATCCGTTTGGCCTCGGCAATTCCGTCACTGCTGGCATTCTTTCGGCGCAGGGGCGCGATATCAATGCCGGGCCCTATGACAATTTCTTGCAAACTGACGCGCCGATCAATCGCGGAAACTCCGGCGGCCCCATGTTCGACATGAACGGCACGGTGATCGGCGTCAACACGCTGATCTATTCACCATCCGGCGGCAGCGTGGGAATTGGTTTTGCTACACCGTCAGCCATTGTTGGTCCAGTGATCGAACAATTGCGCCAGTTCGGCCAGACCCGACGCGGCTGGCTTGGCGTGCGTATTCAATCGGTGTCGCCGGAGATCGCCGAAAGCCAGGGCTTGGAGGCTGCGCAAGGTGCACTGGTAGCAGCCGTGGTCGAAGATAGCCCGGCGTCCGAAGGCGGCCTGCTACAGGGCGATATAATATTACACTTCAACAGCCAGGAAGTGCCAAATCGCCGCGCCCTACCGCGCATCGTCGCCGATACCGCAGTGGGCAGTTCAGTCCCGGTTGTCATCTGGCGCAACGGCAAGCATATAACGCTAGAAGTTACCATCGGCCGACTGGAAGAATATGAGCTGAGCAACGCCGAAGCAGCGCGGGCAGGTGTACCATTGGAGATGAGCTTTGCCTCTCTCGGCATCACACTTTCGCACATCACCGCTGAGCTCAGTGAAAAGTATGGGCTGGCGGCGGATGCGAAAGGTATCGTTGTCACTGCAGTGAGCAGTGAATTCAATGGTGACGCTGACATTCTCCCGGGGGATCTTATCGTCGGCTTAGGCTCGAATCACATCAACGACCTGTCGGACTTCCGCTTGCGCTTAGATTTACACCGTCAGGCAAAATCCGAGAATGTGATACTATTTCGCCTGCGCGGCGATAAAGGCGAATTTATTACTCTCGACCTTAAACAACGCTGATTTTGGATAATGTCCGCAGATACTTCTTTGAGCAGCCGCATGATTGCGCCGTTCAATGCCTTGTATGCGGCAGGGGAACACGCATCAAAAATTGTAGCCCCCCCCTATGACGTAGTCACAACGGACGAAGCCCGTGCCCGTGCCGCCGGCAAGTCGAAAAGCTTTTTACATGTATCGCGCGCGGAGATCGATTTACCCGCCGGCACCGAAGCCCATAGCGATGAAGTGTACAGCCGTGCAGCACAAAATCTTAGTGCCCTGATCGCCGACGGTGCCATGGTGAAAAGTGCGTACCCCGCATATTTCATCTATCGCATGCATATGGCCGGACACAGCCAAACCGGTCTCGCCTGTGGTGCCTCTCTGGCCGCCTACGCCGCCGGGACGATTCACCGCCATGAGCTCACCCGGCCCGACAAGGAAGACGACCGGGTTAAACATATGGCGGCACTTGACGCGCAAACAGGCCCTGTACTGCTTGCCTATCGCCCGAATGCGGCTCTTACTCAGGTACTTGACGATATTACCCGACGCGCGGCAGCGCCCGAGATTGATGTCACTGCGGACGATGGTGTACGCCATATTTTATGGGCCGTCGAAGACCAGGCTTCGCTCGATAATATTCAGCGCGCCGCCGACACGCTCAAGCACCTCTATATCGCAGATGGTCATCATCGTTCCGCAGCGGCAGCAAGAGTGGCGAAAGCGCGCGGCGAGACGGCGGGGCGCTTTCTCGCGGTTTTATTTCCAAGCGATGAACTCCTCATACTTGCCTATAATCGGGTTGTGCGCGATCTCGGAAGCCTAAGTGAAGTGGAATTTCTCGCCCGTCTCGATAAAAAATTTATCGTCACCCCGGCTGATACGCCAGTGCAACCTAGACAGCCAACACAAATTGGCCTCTGTCTGAAATCAGGCTGGCGCAAGCTGGAGCGGCGCAACCCTCCATCACCAGAAGCCCCAACAGAGACTCGTATCGATGTTGCCCTCCTGATGAACGATATCTTGGAGCCACTCCTCGTTATCAAAGACCCGCGCACCGATCCGCGCCTGGATTTTATTGGTGGTGCAGACGTGCTGGAGAAAATGGCCGAGCGCGTATCAAGCGGCGCTGCAGCAGTTGGATTCACACTCTATCCCACCGCCATGGGCGAATTGATGGCGGTGGCCGATAGCGGTGAAATCATGCCACCCAAATCAACTTGGTTTGAGCCCAAATTGGCCGACGGCCTCATTGCCCATCTGATAGACTGAACTATGTGCTAGATAAATTTCCAACGGATCCAGCCCAATTTTTGATAAAGAACTAATGGGTAATACTCTTCAGGATGCCTAAATTTAGCAAGTAAGCCACTCTCATCAGAGGAGGGAGCTACAATGATAAATACAATTAAATTTACCCTGCCAGAATCCAAAATTCCTAAAAATTGCTACAATGTGATGGCCGATCTGGCGTCACCGCCGGTCGGTTCCGACGATTTAGCCCCGCTCTTCCCCATGACTCTGATCGGCCAGGAAGTGAACTTGAAGCGGGCCATCGAGATTCCGCAGCCGTTATGTGACATTTACCATCAGTGGCACCCAACCTCGCTATATCGCGCGCGACGCCTGGAGCAGACGCTCGATACACCGCCGTATATATACAACAAATATGAGGGCGTCAGCACGGCCAGGAGCCACAAGCCAAACACCGCTGCGGCGCAAGCCTTCTACGCCTATGATCTTGGCGATACCTGCCACCTGACACCCTTGGTTTAGATGCACACGCTGGACTCAACCTTCGTACCGCCGCCATGCCACGCCAGGGGTCTGCGCTATCACGGCGTAGCGCCGCTGGTTAGCTATGTTCACGAACTCGGCCTGATCAAGACGTGCGGCTATAACCAGCTCGAATACTTCGAATAAGGATGGCGCATGAGCGTTAATAACGGCAAGCCCCCGATCCTCATTGTTGGCGGCCCAACGGCAAGCGGCAAGTCGGCCCTGGCGCTTGATCTGGCGCTGTCGCTTGGCGGTACCGTGATCAATGCCGATAGCATGCAGGTTTACCATGAGCTGCGGATACTGAGCGCCCGCCCAACACCCGTGGATGAAGCGCGGGCAACCCACCGGCTCTATGGCGTCTTGGCTGCCAGCGAGCGCTGTTCGGCCGGGCGCTGGTTAGATATGGCGCGTGCAGAGGTAGCCCAGGTCCAAGCGAACGGATTGTTGCCCATTTTGGTTGGTGGTACGGGGCTCTATTTACGCGCCCTCCTGCATGGGCTGGCGTCGGTGCCGCCAATTGCGCCCGAGTTCCGCGCGCGCGCCAAAGCGCTGCACAGCGAAATTGGTGCGGCAGAATTTTATCGCCTACTGGTGGAGCGCGACCCGGAGTATGCGGAGCGCCTCCATCCCAGCAATAAGCAACGGGTGCTGCGTGCTTACGAAGTGCTGGAGGCAACTGGTAAAAGTCTCGCCGTCTGGCAACGCAGCCAACCGAAAGGTGAGAGCTATTCTGGGCATATCACCGCTGTAGTACTGGAGCCGCCGCGCTCCGCGCTCTACGCAGCCTGCGACGACCGAGCCGAGATTATGGCCATGAGCGGCGGCATCGAAGAAGCAGCGGCGCTCGTGGCGCTCAATCTTGATCCGTCGCTGCCGGCTATGAAAGCCCTTGGCGTACGCGAATTTTCCGCTCACCTAAAGGGTGACACAACTCTCCCGGAAGCCATCAACATGCTGCGCCAGGCAACCCGGCGCTACGCCAAGCGCCAAAGCACCTGGTTTCGCCACCAGATGCCAGAGGCAACCGCGATTGCCGCGCTCTATAGCAAGCAACAGGCCGACCAGATTCGCCAAACCGCTGCCGATCTGTTGCAAACATCCGTTCACGCCGATTGAGCACCTCCGGGCTAAGTTCCGCTGCATAACACAATAAGGGATTTATCCATGGACACATTTATACCCGCTCCGACTATTATCGAAGGTGCCGGTCGGCACGCTCTGGGGCATCACCAGAGAAAAAAGTAACGGTACCGACGGCCAAGCGGTGATCACCCATAAGGACAAAAGGGTGCAATATAGTAGCCCAAATAATGGCGGCGCAGATATGCCTCGCCAGACTGCACGCCGGCATTCAGCCCTGACACCGTAAAAAGCGACGACAGAGCTTTGTAGATCAGCCGCAATAGAATACCGAATCACCGGCGCTATTGACCGGCGACAGGCGAGGTTCTAGTTTGCTCAACCCGAGGCGGAAGGCTTCGGAAATGGCTCGCCGGTGGGCGCGAATGCGTGCGCCGATGCGGGCATCATGCGCTTGTGGAGATCGGATTGTGGCAACCAACACGGAAAATAGCGAACAGCAGATAAACGGATCAGAAATGATAGTAAGATGTCTTTCTGAACTGGGTGTCGAAGTTATTTTTGGCTATCCCGGCGGCGCCGTGCTGCCTATCTATGATGCAATTTTTAAACAAAATAAGATCCGCCATATCCTGGTGCGCCATGAACAAGGCGCTTTACATGCGGCAGAAGGCTATGCGCGTTCAACCGGTCGCGTCGGCGTGGTTCTGGTCACCTCCGGACCGGGCGCGACCAACAGCGTCACCGGCCTCGCGGATGCGCTGATGGATAGTATCCCGTTGGTCTGCCTGACCGGCCAGGTGCCGACCCATATGATCGGCAATGATGCATTCCAGGAAGCCGATACGGTTGGTATTACGCGGCCTTGCACCAAGCATAACTATCTGGTGAAATCGGTCGAAGATTTGCCGCGCACCATCCATGAGGCGTTCTATATCGCCGGCGCCGGGCGGCCCGGCCCGGTGGTGGTAGACCTGCCCAAGGATGTGGTCATGGAAATGGGTGATTACAGCGAAGGCAGCTACGCTAATGTAAGTTCCCACCGCTCCTATCGCCCGCGTACTGAACCAGATTGCACAGCCGTAGATGAAGCCCTGGAACTGATCGCCAAAGCCGAGCGACCCATATTTTATAGCGGTGGCGGTATTATCAATTCCGGGCCAGACGCTGCCAAGGCACTGACCGAATTTGTCCGCACAACTGGCTATCCGATTACCAGTACCCTGATGGGACTTGGCGCCTACCCGGCATCCGATAAACAATTCCTTGGCATGCTCGGCATGCACGGTACCTATGAAGCAAATATGGCGATGTCCCAATGCGACATGATGATTGCCCTCGGTGCGCGCTTCGATGACCGCGTGACCGGCCGCCTTAATGATTTTTCCAAGGGCTCGAAAAAAATTCAGGTCGATATTGATCCGTCCTCAGTGAACAAGAATGTGCCAGTAGATATCAGCATCATCGGCGATGTCGGCACGGTATTGAAAGTCATGCAGGACAAATGGGCTGATAAAAACTCGGCCAAACCCGATATGCTTGATTCCTGGTGGCGCCAAATTGATACGTGGCGCGCCCGAGATAGCCTACGCTTTAAGCAGCAGGGAGATATCATTAAGCCGCAATATGCGCTTCAGCGCCTGTACGAGCTAACCAAAGACCGAGATGTCTATTTCACAACCGAGGTTGGCCAGCATCAAATGTGGGCGGCGCAGTACCTCAAATTTGAAGAGCCCAACCGTTGGATGACATCGGGTGGGCTCGGCACTATGGGCTATGGCTTTCCTGCCGCTATGGGGGTACAGGTCGCGCATCCGGATTCCCTGGTGATTAACGTTGCCGGCGAAGCCTCCTTGATGATGAATATTCAGGAATTATCGACGATGATGCAGCATGGCCTAGCGGTCAAGACCATCATCCTCAACAATGAATATATGGGCATGGTGCGCCAATGGCAGGAACTGTTCCATGGCGGACGCTATTCAGAAAGCTACATGAATTCACTGCCCGACTTCGTCAAACTGGCTGAATCATTCGGCGCAAATGGCCTCAGAATTGACAACCCGAAAGACGTCGATGACGCCATTTGCACCATGATAGAGACGCCTGGGCCGTTCATTGCCGATATTCATATCGATAAGACTGAAAATGTATATCCGATGATTCCGGGCGGCGCCGCTCATTACGAAATGAAGCTCGGCCCGGATCATGGCGAACTTGAAGAGAAAGCCGAAGACGGCATGGTGCTGGTGTGAGCAATATCTTTGAATTTGCGGGAGGTAGCCTTGGCTGAACCTATTGAAAGACACACAATCGCGGTACTGGTCGACAACGAACCTGGAGTATTAGCCCGTGTCGTAGGCCTATTTTCGGGCCGCGGCTACAATATCGAGAGCCTGACAGTTGCTGAAGTCGAATCTGGCGCTGCTCTGTCGCGTATCAATTTAGTGACCTCTGGCCCACGCATGATCATCGAGCAAATTAAGGCACAATTGGATCGCCTTGTCCCCGTCCATAAGGTGAGCGATTTGACTGAAGAGGGCCCCCATGTTGAGCGCGAGCTGGCGTTGATCAAGGTCGTCGGCAACGGCGAAATGCGGGTTGAAACGCTGCGTATCGCAGATATTTTCCGCGCTCATGTGGTCGATAGCGAAATAGATTCTTTTGTTTTCGAAATGACCGGCAAACCGGGGAAGGTTAACGCCTTCATTCGCCTTATGGAACCGCTGGGACTCACAGAGATTTCGCGCACTGGCGTCGTTGCCTTGCTGCGCGGAAAAAAATCAATCTGACCAATACGGTCAGCCCACCCATTAAAAGGCCGGCTCGACGATAGGCCTACATACCAAAAGGAACTTACCATGCGTGTCTATTACGATCGCGACGCTGATGTAAATCTCATCAAGGGCAAGAAAACCGTCATCATCGGTTATGGCAGCCAGGGCTTCGCCCACGCCAATAACCTCAAAGACAGCGGCGCCAAGGAAGTGGCTGTCGGCTTACGCGACGATTCCACCAGTATCGCCAAGGCCGAAGCTGCAGGGCTGACTGTCATGGGCGTCAATGAAGCCGCCAAATGGGCTGACGTGGTTATGGTGTTGACCCCGGATGAGTTGCAGGGCCAGATGTGGCGCGAATCCTTACGCGAAAATATGAAACAAGGCGCGGCACTTGCTTTCGCCCACGGCCTCAACATTCATTACCGCCTGATAGAGCCGCGTCCTGATCTCGATGTCTTCATGGTCGCGCCAAAAGGCCCCGGGCATACCGTACGTTCTGAATATGAGCTTGGCCGAGGCGTCCCCTGCCTACTGGCTGTCGCCCAGGACGCATCGGGCAACGCTACTGAGATCGGCCTTTCCTATGCTGCTGCTATCGGTGGTGGGCGCTCTGGCGTGATTGAGACTACTTTCCGCGAAGAAACCGAAACCGATCTGTTCGGTGAGCAGGTTGTGCTATGTGGCGGCCTGACATCGCTGATCAAAAACGCCTTTGAAACCCTGGTTGAAGCGGGTTATGCGCCGGAGATGGCCTATTTCGAGTGCGTTCACGAAGTCAAACTAATCGTCGATCTGATCTATGAAGGTGGCATTGCCAATATGCGCTATTCTATCTCCAATACGGCCGAGTTCGGAGACTATTCACGCGGTCCCAAGGTGATTGATTCCAGTACGCGCAAGCGGATGAAAGAAATTCTCGAAGATATCCAATCTGGCCGCTTTGCCAGCGAGTGGATGTCTGAAAATGCTGCTGGTCAGCCGAGCTTTAAAGCCATGCGCCGGCGCGAAGCAGAGCATGAAATCGAAGAGGTTGGCGCAAAATTGCGCGGCATGATGCCTTGGATCGGCGAAGCACGGATTGTGGATAAGTCAAAGAATTGATGCCGCGATAGATTGAGTTCCACAAATAAGCGCTTGTGGTGGTTAGAAAATCATTGCCTAAAGCCATCTAATAGGCGTAATTTTAAGAAATCTGTCGTTTAAGTGTAACCCGGGGAAATTTGCCGGCAGAACCCGCGCTTAAATGTTTCGCGAACCTTGTTTTTACTAGGTTAACGACAGACGCCGCACGACGATCTGCGGCGAGAGCCTGTTAATGCGGTATAGATGAGTTGAAACAACCCTAATGATGAGAAGAAATACCCGCAATCAAGTGATGCGTAACGCTCTACCAAATAGTAGAGCCGGTTATGCGCGATTGCGTGCTGATTTCCAGGCGAAAATGATCTGCAAAAAATTCTGCGGAGCTTCTATCTGTCTGCGACTTAGCTGCCCCAAGCGGTGAGGTTGAAACTTCAGCTGCCGTTTGGGGTGCGTTCGTCTACCCAGTCGCAAACCAAGCAATAGGGGTCAAGATCATGACCGATAGTAAGAATCAGGTACGAATATTCGACACAACAATGCGCGATGGCGAACAATCGCCCGGCGCATCGATGAATCTAGAAGAAAAATTACGTATCGCCGAAGTGCTCGAAGATATGGGCGTCCATATTATTGAAGCCGGTTTTCCAATTGCCTCCAATGGTGATTTTGAGGCAGTCAACGAAGTTTCAAAAATTGTACGCGAGAGCATTGTTTGCGGCCTGGCGCGTGCCGGGCGCAAAGATGTTGAGCGCGCGGCGTCAGCCCTTGAACCGGCCAAGCAAAAGCGCATCCACACCTTCATCGCAACCAGCCCCCTGCATATGCGGGTAAAATTACAGATGGAGCCGGATGAGGTACATAGCGCCGTTATCGATAGTGTCAGGCGGGCGCGCGACTATACTGACGACGTAGAATGGTCGAGTGAGGATGGCACGCGCAGTGACCATGACTTCCTCTGCCGTTGTGTCGAATCTGCGATAAAAGCCGGCGCCAGCACGGTCAATATTCCTGACACTGTCGGCTATACCATGCCGGACGAATATGCCGCGCTGATCCGTATGCTGTTCAACCGCGTGCCTAATATCGATAAGGCGGTTGTATCGGTGCATTGCCACAATGACCTCGGCCTAGCCGTGGCTAATTCTTTGGCCGCCCTACATGCAGGGGCACGCCAGGTGGAATGCACCATCAATGGCCTCGGTGAGCGCGCCGGTAATGCGGCGATGGAAGAAATCGTAATGGCCATGCGCACCCGCCACGATCTGTTACAACTCGATAGTGGCATCCGCACCGAGAAGATCATGCGCGCCTCGCGTCTAGTATCTCAGATTACCGGCTTCGTCGTGCAGCCCAATAAAGCCATTGTCGGCGCCAATGCGTTTGCGCATGAGGCAGGTATCCATCAAGACGGCGTTCTCAAGGATGCCGAGACCTACGAAATCATGACCCCAGAATCGGTCGGATTGAAGAAATCAACTTTGGTAATGGGAAAACATTCCGGACGCCACGCCTTTCGCGAGAAACTGCGTGAACTGGGCTATGATAATTTCGGGGACAATGCTCTTCTTGAGGCATTTACCCGCTTCAAGGATCTAGCTGACCATAAGAAGGAAATCTTCGACGAAGACATTATTGCTATGGTCGATGATGAAATCGGACGTGCCAGCGAACGCATTGGTTTTGTCTCCCTCGGCATTAATTGCGGCTCTGATGGGCCACAAGAGGCTACGCTGACCCTTGAAGTTGATAGCGAGACGATATCCGCTACCGCACGCGGCAACGGGCCGGTAGACGCGACCTTTAATGCTATTAAGGAAATATTTCCGCACGACGCGGAGCTCATGCTTTACCAAGTACATGCGGTTACGGAAGGGACCGACGCACAAGCTGATGTCACAGTGCGCCTGAAAGAAGACGGTAAGATGGTCAACGGCCAAGGTGCCCATATCGATACCCTGGTGGCCTCGGCCCGCGCCTATGTTCATGCCTTGAACAAACTTTTGATTAAGCGACATAAATCCACGCCAGACGCGCTCACGGCTTGAGGCGTGTGCGAGAGTGTATTGGCAAAGCAATCTCTCACCGCACCATCCCAACGGTGCGGTGGGGACTTTTGGCTCTAACGAGAGGCGGTAAGCGCTAATGTTTTCGAAACTCACAGGTTTCCTTTCCGCCGATATGGCCATCGATCTCGGCACCGCGAACACGCTTGTCTATGTGAAGGGACAGGGCATTGTCCTGAACGAGCCCTCAGTGGTGGCGATTGCTAATTGGAAAGGTAAAAAGCAGGTTCTTGCCGTCGGCGAAGAAGCCAAGCTAATGTTGGGACGTACGCCGGGCAATATCGAAGCTATTCGCCCGCTGCGCGATGGCGTGATCGCTGATTTTGAAATCGCCGAGGAAATGATCAAGCATTTCATTCGCAAAGTTCACAACCGACGCAGTTTCGCCAGCCCACAAGTCATCGTCTGTGTGCCTTCTGGCTCGACCGCGGTGGAGCGCCGTGCCATTCAGGAATCAGCGGAAAGCGCCGGCGCCAGGCGGGTATTCCTCATTGAAGAACCCATGGCGGCAGCAATTGGCGCCGAATTGCCAGTCACTGAGCCAACCGGCTCAATGGTGGTTGATGTCGGCGGCGGCACGACGGAAGTCGCCGTGCTTTCGCTAGGCGGCATCGTATATTCGCGCTCCGTTCGAGTTGGCGGCGATAAGATGGATGAAAGTATCATCGCCTATGTGCGACGCAATCATAACCTGCTACTCGGTGAATCAAGTGCCGAGCGCATCAAGAAAAATATTGGCACTGCCTGCCCGCCAGAAGATGGCAACGGAAAATCTCTCGATATTAGGGGCCGCGATCTTATGAACGGCGTGCCCAAGGAAATCGTCGTGACCCAACGACAAATTGCCGAAAGCCTGGCTGAACCGGTGGGCGCCATTATTGATGCGGTTAAAGTTGCGCTCGAGAATACCGCGCCGGAATTAGCCGCTGATATTGTCGATAAGGGGATTGTTCTGACCGGCGGCGGCGCATTGCTTGGTAATCTTGATTATGTGCTGCGCCATGCCACTGGCTTGCCGGTTTCCATCGCCGATGAACCGCTATCCTGCGTGGCCATGGGCACCGGGCGCTGCCTTGAAGAAATGAAAACCCTCAAGCACGTCTTGCACGAAGCTTATTGAGGATTGATATATAAGTTCAGCATTCGTATTAAACGCTGACCATTTGGAGGATGTAAGTGCGGGCCTATCGCGGACGCGCCCTGTTATTGGCCCTGCCGCTGAAATCACTAATTCAGCGCTTTGCTTTCGTGCTGCTTGTGGGCGCCGCCATAACCATCATGATCCTCAGTCGAGCGGAGCCTCGCCTGGTAGATAGTTTACGCGGCGCCGTTGGCGACGCCGCGACACCAATCCTCGAATTTTTCTCTCATCCGGCCGCTTCTTTCGCCTCTCTTGTTGAGCAGGTCGATGCGGTACTCGACGTACATGCAGAAAATGCCATGCTCGAGGCGAAAAATGCGAAGCTGCTCAAATGGCAGACTGTTGCCGCGCAAATATCGCTTGAAAACGAAGAGCTTCGCCAATTACTCCACGTGGTGCCGGATCCAAACGCCAGCTTCATCACTGCGCGCGTCATTTCAGATTCAGGCGGCCCGTTTGTTCGCACCGTGCTGATCAATGCTGGCAAGAAAAATAATGTGCGCAAGGGTCAGGCCGCCATCACTAATGAAGGCCTGACTGGGCGGGTGGTTTCCGCGGGCCAACATAGCGCCCGCATACTGCTGCTAACGGATTTGAATTCGCGCATTCCGGTAGTCATTGAATCAAGCCGCGAGCGCGCCGTATTAGCCGGCGATAACACGCCTAGCCCGCGCCTCGAATTCCTCGCCGTTGATGCCCGGGTTCATATTGGCAACCGTATCGTGACCTCCGGTCAAGGCGGTATTTTTCCGCCTGGCCTCCCGGTTGGTATTGTATCCTCGGTCAGTGAAGAGCGCGCACTGGTTCAGCCATACGTCAATTGGGACCGGCTCGAATATGTCACTGTGCTCGACTACACCTTGCCGGGCTTCCTACCGGAAACTAAACGTGCCGGGCGCATTGGGGAACTCAGGTGAGAGCCGCCACATGGCTCGAGCGCACTGATATACAACTCCGCGGCCTCACGCCATTTGTCTTTACATTTTTGATGGTACTGGCCAGCGCATTGCCCTGGCATTTACCCAACTTCGCACCGGTCACGCCCGCCTTCACCACCATAGCAATTTATTATTGGAGCATTTACCGCCCCGATAAACTTCCCTATGCCGCGACGTTCATCCTCGCCATGCTGCTCGACTTATTGACCGGCACACCGCTTGGCCTCTCGGCACTGGTTTACCTATTACTGCAGGTTATTCTAAATACTCAACGCACCTTCTTTCACGGCAAGCCGTTTCTCGTCGTCTGGTGGGGATTTTCCCTAGTAATGCCGGGGGTCTCGCTTGTGAGTTGGATTATTGCATCGCTCTATTTCAACGCGCTTGTGCCGCCCATGCCGTTCATCATTCAGGCGGGGCTGACGATCTCGCTCTATCCGCTATTTGCCGTCGCACTCAGCGCCTTGCATCGACACATGATGGAAGGTCAATAGCATGCAGGGAGAAGTCAGCCGCACCAAGCTTTTCACTCGCCGCACCATTATGCTCGGCGGCGCGCAGACCCTTTTGCTCGCTGGGCTGGCCGGGCGCATGTATCAGCTGCAGGTTCTTGAATCTGATAGCTACAAAACATTGGCGGACGAAAACCGTATCAACATGCAATTGCTGCCTCCCCCACGCGGGCGTATTTTTGACCGCTTCGGTCAACCTTTGGCGGTCAATCAGTTAAACTACCGCCTGGTAATTGTGCCCGAGCAATCGGGCGATCTAGAGATCGCACTGAGTGCTCTCAGCGAACTCCTCTCCATTGAGTCGCACGATCGCGAACGCATTTTGCGCGAGGCGCGGCGTAAGCAAAAATTTGTGCCTATAACCGTGCGCGAGAATCTGACCTGGGAGGAAGTCTCGCGCATTGAGGTCAATGCGCCGAATTTACCGGGAACCATGATCGATGTCGGCCAAACCCGGCATTATCTCGCGGGCAAAGAGACCGCCCATATAATCGGCTATGTCGGCGCCGTCTCGGAGAAGGAGCTGGAGGGCGATCCAGTGTTGGCCCTGCCCGGCTTTCGGATCGGTAAAAACGGTGCCGAAAAGACTTTTGAAAAGGCACTACGCGGCAAAGCGGGATCGCGCCAGGTCGAGGTCAATGCCTTTGGCCGCATCATTCGCGAGCTCCGCCGCGATGAGGGCCAACCGGGTGATGACCATATCCTCTCTATTGATATGGGCCTGCAGGAATATACCAATGCCCGTATACAGGATAAGAGTTCTGCCGCCGTGGTAATCGATGTGCATTCTGGAGAATTACTAGCAATGGTCTCGGCGCCAAGCTTTAATCCTAATAGCTTTACCACCGGAATTAGCCATACCGAGTGGGATGCATTGATTGCCAATGAGCGCTTTCCACTCACCAACAAGGCTATCTCGGGACAATATTCGCCGGGCTCAACCTTCAAAATGATGGTGGCGCTGGCGGCGCTCGATGGCGGCATCATGAACGCCCGCCAAGAGGTCTTTTGTCCCGGCTTCCTCGAACTCGGAAACCGTCGTTTCCACTGCTGGAATCGCGGCGGGCACGGCCATATGAATATGAACTCGGCCATTGCCCAATCCTGCGATGTGTATTTTTATGAAGTGTCGAAGCAGCTTGGCGTGAATGCCATCGCCGCCATGGCGCGACGCTTCGGCCTCGGTGAAAAGCTAGGCATTGAGTTGCCGTCCGAGCGTAAAGGTCTGGTACCGACGCAAGACTGGAAACTAGCGGTACATGGCGTGCCCTGGCAAAAGGGTGAAACACTGGTCGTCGGAATCGGCCAGGGATTCTTGCTGACAACACCACTACAACTTGCCGTCATGACCGCAAGAATTGCCAATGGAGGCATTGCGGTGTTGCCCAAACTAGTGCGTGAAACCCAACGCTCGGGCCAGAGCCTGCCAGATACGCGCGAGCCCTTCCCCTCCATGGGACTGTCGGCCACTCATCTGGCGATCATGCAAAAGGGCATGAATGATGTGACTAATCACCCACGCGGCACGGCCTTTAGCGCCCGCATTGAGGAGCCCGGCATGGCCATGGCCGGCAAGACCGGCAGTGTGCAGGTCAAGCGCATCACCAAGGCAGAGCGCGAGAGCGGTGTACGCAAGAATGAAGACCGCCCTTGGAAGGATCGTGACCACGCCCTGTTTGTTGGCTATGCCCCGGTCGAAGCGCCGCGCTATGCGATTTCCATCATTGTCGAACATGGCGGCGGCGGCTCGAAGACGGCGGCACCAGTGGCGCGTGATATTCTGCGTGAAGTTCAGCGCCGCGATCCGGCCCGGCGTGGCCCGGAGGGAGACATCGCACTCGATGATGCGGCGGTATAAGCATGGCAACGCAAGACCGTTTCGATAGCGGCCAACCCGGCATGAGCCTGCTGCAGCGCGCGTTTCAGATAAACCTAGTTTTGGTTGCGCTCATTTGCCTCCCTGCCCTGGTTGGCTTTGCCATGCTGTATTCGGCGGCAGGTGGCGAGATGGAGCCGTGGGCGGCACGTCAGATTGTCCGCTTTGGCGTGGGCTTGGTGATCATGTTCACAGTCGCTCTGGTCGATATTCGCTTTTGGGTCAAATCGGCCTATTTTATTTATGCCAGCGCCTTCGCCCTCCTTGTTGGCGTTGAGCTAATAGGCGATTCTGCAATGGGCGCCCAGCGCTGGGTGGATATCGGTCCACTTCAATTGCAGCCCTCTGAGATCATGAAAATTGCGCTGGTCATCGCACTGGCGCGCTACTTCCACACCGTGGGGTCAGAAGATATCAAGCGTATACCGGTCCTCATCCCGCCGCTCCTGTTTATTTTAGCGCCGGCCGCACTGGTGTTGCGCCAACCTGACCTCGGCACAGCGGTGCTGCTGGCACTCAGCGGCACCATGATGCTCTTCCTTGCCGGCCTCAGGCTATGGAAACTCGGCGTCACCCTGGTCGCGCTTCTCAGCGCCATTCCGGTAGCCTGGCAATTTTTACGTGGCTATCAAAAAGCGCGTATTCTGACCTTCATCGATCCCGAGAGTGATCCGCTCGGCGCCGGCTATCATATCCTGCAATCAAAGATCGCTTTCGGCTCTGGCGGTATTTTCGGCAAGGGTTTTCTGGGCGGTACCCAGAGCCACCTCAACTTCCTACCGGAAAAACAAACCGACTTCATATTTACCATGCTGGCAGAAGAATTCGGCCTAGTCGGCGGCATCGCCCTGCTGGTGCTCTATTTTGCCCTGATGGCCTATGGCACGATTATTTCACTACGCTGCAACAGCCAGTTCGGACGCATGCTCGGCATGGGCATTATTACGGCCTTCTTTCTCAATGTCTTTATCAACATGGCTATGGTGATGGGCCTAGTGCCGGTTGTCGGCGTACCGCTGCCGCTCATTTCCTATGGTGGCAGCTCAATGCTGACGCTGCTATTCGGCTTTGGGCTGGTACTAAATATCTACATCCACCGCGATATCCAAATCGGCCGCCGACAACATAATACCAGCACGTAGCCCGCGCAATTTAAGCTAAACTTGAAACGCCCCGTTGACAAAGCCTAATCGCTTTGCAATATCCAGCCCCGGCGGGCGCATAGCTCAGTTGGTAGAGCAGCTGACTCTTAATCAGCGGGTCACAGGTTCGAGCCCTGTTGCGCCCACCAATTAAATCAAAGGCTTAGATGGTGAACGGCTAGGTCTTTGATTATCCCTGGGTTACAAATGGGTTACAAAAAGCAGGGTTTGCGCGGCCTCGGGCGATCGAGTTGATGAAGGGCATGGCCTCGCGCATACGGTGCCACGAACCTCTCCAAACTCGAATCTCGGATCAAGCACCACGGTTCAGGGGCCCGGGCAAGTCTTCCAGTAGCCGGTTGCGGAAGCACTGGGAACGGCTTCCTGTGATCGCCTGAGGCGGTTCGTCAGGTTGGGGCTTGGACCGGGTTTCCCTCAAATGGTTTGCCCGCCAAGCGTCTCGGTTCGGCTATCACGGCACACGGGGCGTGGGAATACCGAAGCGGCTGCGCTTCTATGAAGACGCCGCCAAGGTCGTGCAGAGGCGGATGGTACCAAACTTTAAGAAATCGTTTGAGAGGGCGGTGTGGACGGTGCGGCGCAGGAAGGCGATGTTGAGTTCTTGAAACGTGAGAGGTCAGAATTTATTGGGCCGTCATCGTAATCTGACTGAAACGGAACAATCACATTCTCCTGCAAGGCTCCGAACATGCAACCACCGGTGCCCGAGCACTCTATCAGGCAATGGCACATAGAATTGAGACTTTGCAGAATATTTATTACCGCTTATATCCTCTCGGAATTAGCGAATAGCCGACAATTTAGGCGAAAAAATCGAGGATTACGACGTCTACTGAACCATCATTTGACTGACGATAATCGTAGCCGCTGATGATTTTCCGTCGCGATCGATAACCGTGAGATGATAGGTGCCCGGTCCATCAGGTCTCCAATTCAGAGACCGCTGCCATGACCCGATGGCGGTTGGGCGACCGTTGACCATCCAACTCAGAGGCCTTTGACCACCATGCGCCTTCAGGCTGAGACCATGCGTTTTAATATCAGCCCACAGCATGCGCGCGCCGTCGGGGGGAAAGGCCAGTCGCGGGCCTGGGTTACTATTGGCAAAAGCAGCGGTGGGGTCACTTGCTGCGATTTTCGCATCAAACTTTTGCAAAGCCGGAGGAGCATCACCGATAGGTGTGATCGCGGCGTACCTTGTCGATTCTTGTAGGCGCGGCAGGTGGTCGAATACTGCTAACAATAGGGGAGCCGCTGTCGAGAGGCCGGTTCCACCTTTCATGGGTGCACCATCGGGCCTGCCGATCCAGACACCGACTGTGTAACTCTCATCGAAGCCAACTGCCCACGTATCGCGATGGCCATATGAGGTGCCTGTCTTGAAGGCAACCGGCGCGCTAGCACGGCCACCCTGATCAGCCGACCAGCCAACAGGGCGCGGTGCCCCGGCCAGAATGGAGTAGAGCCAGTGGCGGGATTGAGTTGAGATCATTTGGGTCTCACCGTTTGGACAGTCCGGCATCTGTTCGGCTTCTGTGACGAGTGTGCAATAGCGACCATCAGAGGCCAATCCAACGTAAAGGCGGACCAGCGTTTCGAGGTCAACGCCGATCCCGCCAAGGCCAACAGCAAGCGAGGGCCGGTGTTCACCTTTGGGCAGGTCCAGTGTTACCCCATTGGCCTTGAGTGCCGAGAAAAAGCGAACGGGGCCCAGCCGATTCAGGACCTTGATTGCCGGTATATTGAGGCTGAGACGCAGGGCCTGAGTGGCTGTTACAACGCCTCGTTCGGTGCGATCAAAGTTTTGGGGCGTATAGTCTCCAAAGCGGGTTTTGTGGTCGGCGATAACGGTTTTGGGGTGCAAAAGGTTCGCGTCAAATGCCATTGCGTAGATCAAAGGCTTTAAGGTTGAGCCTGGGGAGCGCGCCGCGGTGGTCAAGTTTAGATATCCATATCGCTCCTCATCAAGAGGTGCTGCATTGCCTACGTGAGCAACGATGGACCGAGTTGCGTTTTCGACAACAATGACGGCGGCATTGATGGGAGCAGGTTGGGACTGGATTACTCGTGCTGCCAGGTTGGTAACACCTTTTTGAACGTAGAGGTCTAGAGTTGTTCTGATCGCTCCGGTCTCGCCTCGTCGGTCTTCTGCCAGCTGCCTGACGAGGTGCGGAAAGGGGCGTTGGCGATTGGGAACAGGGCCAACGCTGTCCTCCGTAAAATCCAAACCGATGCGGGTCAGAACTTTGCCTCGGGCGGCAGTGGCTTGTTCGGGATGGCGGTCAGGCCGCAGTAGGGATGGGGCTTGCGGCAACACAACTAACAGCGCTGCCTGAGAATCCGTCAGGTGGCTCGGTTCTTTACCCAAGTAGGCGAGGCTTGCGGCTCGGAAACCATCGACCCGCCCACCAAACGGAGCCAAGGTCATATACATCTCCAGAATTTCATCTTTGGAGTACCGGTTTTCCAATTGCAGAGCGCGAAACATCTCAGCAAATTTCGCCCAGATGGTCCGGGGACGCGGCTCTAGTAGCCGGGCCGTCTGCATGGTCAGGGTTGAGCCGCCGGAGACTACGCGACCAGCTGCCACCCACTGTCCGAACGCTCTGGCCAGTGCCAGGGGGTCGATGCCGAAGTGGTCATAAAAGCGCTTATCCTCGTATGTAATGAGCATATCGATGTAACGGCGATCAACATCGGCCACGGAGACGGGAAGGCGGTATCTGCCTGCATTCGTCGGGGCAACATGAAGTAGCCTGCCGTCACGGTCCTCAAGCACCAGGGACAGATCATCCAGCCGCGATAGATCTGGCGGAAGAGCGCGGTCGGCGAGAGTATACGTCCCAAGCAAGGTGGCGAAACCCAGAAGGCCTGCCAGAGCTATGAAGCGTAGCCGTTTCATCGCTAGTTGGACGCGCCCTCGGTCACGGTGACAGCATCGACCTTGCCGATAGCCGAATACTCGGGCTTATACATATCCTCCACACTGGGGGCAGGGTGGATATAGGTCCCGGGAATTGCTGCGCGCACGACATACACTGAGGTGATCGTGCCTTCGACCTTCGGCAGGTCGTAAGCGGCTACATAGCGGTCGTCTCGTTCAGCCTTAAATACTGGCTCATCGCGACCCTTGAAATGCTTGTCCAGTAACACGCTGGTCAAACCGCCGATGGAGGCGGGCTCGATCTCAAAACCTGCGGGCAGCAGGTCGACGACCAACGCGCGTTTTTTAAATCCGCTCTCGTGTGTGATCGATAACTTGACAATCATCCGGGTGCCCTGAGCTACTGTGGAGGAATCGACAGGTTCGCCGTTTTCGTCAAAGTATTCACGCTCGATAGTGAAACCATCTGCGTGTGGCCTGATTGGATTGGCTGGGATACCGGTCACTGTTTGCGTGACGAAGAGAGGAGCTTCGTTGTTATTCTGCAAAGTCACGCCACCACGGTCTTTCAAGGAGGTGTAGGTGACTGTATAGGGCCCCCGCTTGTTTATCGAGAGGCCATCCAGGGAAAAGCTTGTTGGACCAGTAGAGCCATCCAGAACCGCCAGGGCTGCTCGGATTAGCCAACCTTTTTCCTGAGTGCTGGTATAACGTTTGGCTTCGTATAATTCGATCAGGGCTTCTAGGGCTCGTAGTTGATCTTCTTCAGTGACGAACACCGACGGCTGTTGTGCCAGCGCCGCGGCTACGTCCCGTAGCTGGGAGCCATAGTTGTAGTAATAGCGGCTCCAATAGCTCGGTTTCCAGGCTTGGGCGCGAGAGAAATCTCTCAGAGACATCGTGATCGTGCTGTCTCCGCGCTGAAGACCCGCCGCAGCTAGGCTTGCCTTGCCAAATGCGTCCCAGGGCTCAAGGGCGATTTGCGCCTGATTATAGGAAACTTCCTCTGGGGTCAGGCGACCAGCCTGGCTCAGGACTTTGGTCCAGTAGGCCATTGCACTGGGCATTCCATTGCGTGCGGACAGCTCTCCTTCCATCCAGTCGAGCGCCTTGCTCAGTGGAGCCCCAGGCACGTTGTGGCCAAGGCGTTTGGCTTCAAGCAGGAAGTCAGTGGCATAGGCTGTCAGCCAGGGCTCCGGCTCGCTGTTGCTGGTCCACAGACCAAATGATCCATCAGTTCGCTGAATCGACAGGATCCGCTCAACGCCGTAGGAGACACGATCCTTGAGTGTAGCCTCATCATAAGAAATCTCCGGCCACAGCTCTTTGAGCTTGCCAAAGTACAACAACGGCAGGGTAGCACTGGTTGTTTGCTCTAAGCATCCGTAGGGATATCGGTCGAGCTCCGTGACCAAAGTCGCGACATCAATTTGCGGGAAGTTGGAGATGGAAAGTAATACTGATCCAGTATTTGGGAGGAAGGAATCCAGGCTATCCGCTCGAATATCGTGGCTCCGGCCCGACCCCAGGTCGATTAGACGGCGCTCCGAGACCCAAGGTTGGGCCGCGCGGACACTGATATCAACCGTTCGCTCGACGCTCAGGCCGTCTGGGCCCGAGACATTAAGTGTAAGTACCGCATTACCAATGCTTCGCCCGATCAGCTCAAATGTGGTGGTTTTGGTCTCGCCTTTCGCCAGGGTAAGCTGCTGCGAGGCATCCAAAACTTCAACCGGCCCGGCGGCGTTTAGTGAGATATCGTATGCGCCGCTGGATCCTGCAACGTTGGTCACACGCAGTGTCGTTTTGGCTATGTCACCAGGCGCAAGGAAGCGGGGTGGCAGTAACTCAGCAACTACTTTGTCGCGCACCAGGAGGGACGACTTACCACCGCCTACCGCACCTGCTGAGTAAGCTACGGCAAATAGGCGCAATTGCCCGTTGAAGTCGGGTAAATCGAAGGTAGCTTCGCCTTTGCCGTCTGCGCCGATGTCGATGAGCCCTGCGGTCAGAGCGACGGTTTTGAAGACCCGCTTATCAACGCCCCCCAAGTTGCCAGCTTCATCGCCACCGGTTTCGACCATCCCAGGACGACCTTCTAATGGCGCGATTAGGCGGCCATAGAGGTCGTGGTAGAGCAGTTGCAGTCGTTGCTGCCCCAGTAAAGCTTCGGAAGGGTTGGGGGCCTGATACTGGGTCAGTCGTAAGATGCCTTCATCGACGGCAAAGATTGCAGCTTTGGTGGGGTTGCCATTCTCGACTGCGGTACCCTCTACGACTATGGGGATGGTGATAGAGCGATTAGGTTCGACTTCATCGGGCACAGTGAACGAGACGTTTAGGCTCTTGTCCATGCGTCCGACTGATACCCAAGATAGGCCAACGGCCCGGCCTGGACCCCGTTGGTCAATGTTCTCACCGGGGCGGTAGGCCGTCACCATTACATAGGCTCCGACACCCCAGTCTTCAGTCACCGGAATGGAGAAGCTAGACCCATCTTTATTAAGCTTGATATCGTCGCGCCACAGCACTGACTTATTGGCGACAACCACTGTCGCTCGACCAGCGAACGGGCCTTTGACGACGCCTTCAATGGTCTCTCCTTTTTGAGCGTCGGATTTATCCAATGACAGCTCAAGCATGTCCGGAGTGTCAGGTGCCTGTGTCGCAGAGGACCATCCAACCCGGTATACGAAGCCGGCGGCCGCCGCTCCTGCCACGTCATAAACCTCAACCCGGTAATGGCCCCAACGGTCAGATACGTGGTCAAAAGTGATTTGGCCTCTGGCATCAGTTCGCATGATGCGATTTTTAATTTCAATGTCACTCTTGGTGAATTCGACACGCCACTCATTGCTTGAGTAGTACCAATGATAATCCCGATTTTCGTCTATCCACTTAACTGTGACATCGCTATTGGCTAGAGGCTTGCCCTCGTGGTCGACCATCACGGCTGTGAATGGTGCAGCTTCGCCATAGCCAATAGCATTGCCCGCGAACTCCGGTTTTAAGCCGATAAAGCGATTGTGGGTGCGTACTGGGATCGTGCCGTAGCCCCGATTTGGACGACCATCACTATCGGACACCTCGGCTAATACGCGAACTTCAAGTGGAGCCGTATGATCGGGAATTTCTACATTGCTTAGCGTAAGTCTGGCTGTGCCAAAGGCATCAGTTATGGCCTCCTCAAATGGCATGATTTCCCGTACGGTTTCTTCGGAAAGGCCGAAGCGAAAATCTTTGAGATTAGGGAAGGGTGTTGCTGCCACGCGGAGAATGGCGTTCCCACCAGCGAACAAATTACTGCCCGGCGCACCAAAGAGGTATTCCGCCTGCACGGTAATGCTTGCCGTGCTGCCGTCGATTTTGCCTCCGGCGTATGGCTCGACGGCCACTTTTAGTTTTTCAGGAACAAACTCCTCCACTTGAAAGCCAACATTACCTATGACCGGGCCTTTAGTTTCTGCATAGAGATCAATAGACCAGCGACCGGTTTCCGCGCTGCTGATGATGTCGACGTCAAAGAGGCCGCCACCGAGCCTGTCCAGGTTAACTATCCGGCGAGAGTGTTCCTCGCCGTCGGGGCGACTAATGACGGCAGTCAGGGGCAGGCTGGGGACGGCCCTACCTTTGTCATCCCGCAACAGGATACCAACCCGGACGATTTCACCTGGGCGATAAATGCCCCGATCACTGTAGGCAAAAGCCTCGACCGGTCCTGGTGGTGTGCGCCCACTGACACCGTGCGAGGAAAGGTCAAATGCAGGGGCATTGAGGGCCAGGAAGACGAAGTCGCCATCTTCGGTATCGGCGGTCACGTAAAGGGGGCGCATGCCGCCTTTTGCTTGTCCCAGGGCGCCGGAGAAACCGACCCAGCCGTTTCTGTCCGTCGTGTTTTCAGCCAGGACCATGTTGTTTTGCCCGACAACGCGCACGACTACATTGTTAAGAGTGTTCGCGCTTGAAAGAGACCGAACCTGGACATTGAAGCCGTTTTCTCCCTGGTAGCTTGAGAGGCCTAGATCGGAGACGACGAACCATTGCGTCGGCATGTCGGTCCAGCGACGCTCACCTTTCTCTGCAAGGATATATAGCCCGGGCTTAAGATCGCCTGCTATCTCCGAAATAGGGACCTGAGTCACTATCTCTTTGTTCGGCGTGTTTTCGATTTTTACTTTACCGGTCCAGATCTCTTGCCCAAGGCTATCTCTGAGAACTCCGTTATCGTATCCATCGAGACTGCCATAGTTGCTGCTCGTCAGGACTGAGAGCAGGTTCCTCTCCCCAATCCGGTATAGGGTGAGGGGGATCTCGTCACGGTTAACCGTGGTAACCGGGACGACGCTCTTTCGCCCAGTCTTAGGCAGCACATAGGCCTGCTTAGCGAAGGATACAAAGGCCTCGCGCTCGGGCACGCGGAATTTTCGGCCCTCGTCGTGAGGCAATTTGCCGGCATCACCTGAGAGCCCCGCTTTGAAAAGGATCTCATAATAAGCTCCGTGGCGTAGACCGTTGATGCACAGCAGGTTGCCACGATGCTCGACCGCATAGTCTTCTTTGGGTGTGACCGAAACGTAGCTGCGCAGGGTAGCGTCATCAATTGCCACCAGAACCTGCGAAAATCTTACACAAATTCGGGAGATATCTCCGTCAGCATCAATCACGTGCCCCTCGTCGGCAATCGCGAGAGGCGTGCTCCTCGCTTCGGTAAGCACAATTGAATCCGAAGTTGTGATTAGTGCCACTATCCGTTCTCGATACATGCGGGAAAGACACTTGATGCCGTTACCACAACTTGAAGACCTATCCTTATTCCACTCGCGCTGTTCGTTTCTAAGGCTCCGTGCCGCTTCTAGGTGATTCGCAAGGTCCTCGTTCTCAGCTATTTTTAACATGGCGCTGAGGTATGCATCAGAAAGCTCGCGATCCAATACAGAAAGTTCATCTGAGCTGCAAATAGCAAACTCTGCAGAAGTGGACGCCGCATCACAGTCGAAACTGGGCTCTTCTGACTGAGCTCCTGCGCTTGCAAAGAGAAAGCTGAATGCAAAGATGACGGAAAGCGTGAACAGACGCATAGGAATATCCTTACAATTTTCTACCTAATATAGCTTACGTGGTAGTTGCTGACTCAACTATTTACTACAGCCTCCACCCACCTTGTAGTTCTTAGTAACGCATTCGCGGGCAAAAATCTTCCAGACATCCGTTTTTCCAAATACCCTTCTGTATCACTTCTTTATCGGCAGAGGTGTAGGTGCCCTGTCCGTGCTTTTTGTCATCCTTGAATTCACCGACATATTTGTTGCCATTGGCAAAGGTGATGGTGCCCTGTCCGTGCCATCTGCCATCCCTGTATTTACCGACATATTTTTTTCCACTGGCAAAGGTGGTGGTACCCTGTCCGTTGGCTAATCCATCCCTCATTTCACCGACATATTTTTTTCCACTGGCAAAGGTGAAGGTGCCCTGTCCGTGCCTTTTGCCATCCCTGTATTCACCGACATATTGGTACCCGTCGGGAGGGCAGTGTCAGACAAATTCGGCTGAACAAATTAATCCTTGAGCCGAAGGCATGTTACGCCGCGATCTGACGCCACTCGGCCAGGGCGGCTGAGCGGTTTTCTTTGAAGGTTTCGCGTGGAGTGAGATGACGTTGGAGATTGAAATGATTGTGTATCGAGGCGTGGACAGACGCGAATTTTTGCAGGGTCGTCACGTCCCGGAATTTGGCCATTGCTCCTTCTCGTCGCCGGAACGG
>Ga0315339_1000572_pt1 | contig 43830 bp, 37 predicted proteins | sample ASW17metaG_FD_204514 | JGI IMG/M metagenome (GOLD analysis project Ga0315339, IMG submission 204514) | Ammonia-oxidizing marine archaeal communities from Pacific Ocean, United States - ASW #17 | ecosystem: Environmental > Aquatic > Marine > Oceanic | place: USA: California | collected 2016-12-05 | reverse complement strand
GCAGAGGACAGGTCCTTCGACACCCAGAATCTGTCTTGCAAGTCGCACGGCTCTTCGAAGGATTCGCCTGAGAACGTAGCCGCGACCCTCGTTGCCAGGGCGACCACCATCTGAAAGTGCGATCACGAGACACCGAGCATGGTCTGCAAGGACTCGGTATGCAATGTCAACAGGATCTTCGTGGCCGCCCCCGTACGGGCGGCTTCCCGTGATGCTGCAGATGGCATCGAAGAGAGGTGTCCAGAGGTCCGTGTCGTAGTTGCTTCGCTTCCCCTGCAGGATCCGGACGACCCGTTCAAGGCCCATGCCTGTATCGACATGGCGAGAGGGCAGGGGAACAAGTCCACCTCCATCTTGACGATTGAACTCGATGAAGACCAGGTTCCAGATCTCGATGACATCCGGGTGGTCCATGTTGACCAGGTTTCCACCGGATGCGTCAGGTGTGCTGTCGTAGTGAATCTCCGTACAGGGTCCGCACGGACCTGTCGCACCCATCTCCCAGAAGTTGTCCTTTCGACCCCATCGACTGATATGTGATGGATCGATGTCCGTAAGTTTTCGCCACAACTCTTCCGTTTCCTCGTCAGGGCCTGTGCCGTCAGCGGCATCTCCCTCGAAGACGGTTACATACAGGCGGTTCTTGTCGAGTCCCCATGTATCGGTGAGGAGTTGCCAGGCCCACTCGATTGCTTCGGCCTTGAAGTAGTCACCAAAAGACCAGTTCCCGAGCATTTCAAAGAAGGTGTGGTGGTAGGTGTCTGTACCGACATCCTCCAGGTCATTGTGCTTTCCACCAGCCCGAATGCATTTCTGCGAGTTGACGGCACGAGTGGTATCCCTGCTTCCCAGGCCCAGGAACACATCCTTGAACTGGTTCATGCCGGCATTTGTAAACAGCAGTGTCGGATCATCATGTGGAATCACGGCCGAGGACGCGAGATAGGAATGGCCCGCTCGTTCCTTGAAGAACTCGATAAATCCCTTCCGCACTTCTGCTGCTGTCAAAGCGGTTGACACGTCATCTGACCCTTCTACTGGGGCTGTTGCATGCTGTGACAGGGGCCCGAGGCCCCTGCCGGGTGTTCCAGTGTATCGCCGGCGGGTGGGGTCGGCTTGGGGTATCCTGTGCGGCTCGATTCTCTGAAGGGAATGACACATGACCTCCCGTACGCCGTGTTTCGGCGGCAATTGGAAGATGAATACCCGGCTTGAGGAAGCCCTGTCGCTTGCCAGGTCGATCGACGAAGGCGTCGCCTCCATCGAGGCTAGCGTTGATGTTGTTCTCTTTCCTCCACTTCCATGGATCACTGGCGTGGCGGAAGTTCTCTCTGGATGCTCGGTTTCCCTGGGCGGCCAGGATGTCAGTCCCCATGAGGACGGGCCATTTACCGGCCAGATCTCTGCTGGGATGCTCCTTGATTCGGGCTGCACACACGTGCTCGTGGGACATTCAGAGCGGAGGCATGGCCTTGACGAGACGAATACTCTGCTGAATGACAAGGTCCTGGCGGCATTGGAGGCCGGGCTTCAGGTCATGCTCTGCATCGGTGAGACGCTCGAGGAACGTGAGGCAGGGAAGACCGGCCAGGTCGTATCGACCCAGGTCAGGGAATGCCTCTCCGGGGTTGATCAGGGATCAATTTCCCGAATGACAATTGCCTACGAGCCGGTTTGGGCGATCGGTACCGGGCGGACTGCGGAGCCGACGGACGCCCAGGACGTACATGCCCAGGTTCGTACTCAACTGGCAGGCCTGTATGATGCTTCAATTGCCCAGGAGATACGGATTCTCTACGGTGGGTCAATGAAGCCTGACAATGCCGGGGAACTTCTCCAGCAAACGGATATCGATGGCGGCCTGATTGGTGGCGCTTCACTGCACTCGGACAAGTTTCTTTCCATTATCAATGCCTCAACGACGCAAGGTTCTGCGGAATGAAGCAGAACACAGACAAGGGAAAACAATGTCAAGCCTGTTCTTGATCCTGACGAGCCTGTTCATCGTGATTTCCGTCTCGCTGATCCTGATTATTCTGGTCCAGCGACCTGCCGGGGGTGGCCTTGCCGGAGCCTTCGGAGGTGCCGGTGGTGGAGGCAACGAAAGCGTCTTTGGTGGCCGGGTCGGCGATGCCCTGACCTACATGACCATAGGTGCCTTTGGAATCTATCTTCTCCTTGCTATCAGCCTCAACCTGCTCAGCAGCGGTGATGAAGTAGTGGCAACGGTTCTCACGACCGAAGAAACCATCGTCGAAGCCGAGCCGGTTGGAGATGATGTCATCACCATTCCCGGCACCGTCGAGGAAGAGTCGGTCGTGGTTCCAGAAGCGCCCGTTGAGGTGCCTGCCGAGCCTGCAGGAAGTGATGGCGGGGGGAGCACGGCACCATGATCAGGTCCATGACCGGATTTGGGAGTGCATCCAGCATCGTTGACGGAAGGCACTTCTCACTTGAGATCCGAGCGCTCAATGGCAAGCACCTGAAGTGCCACGTTCGACTGCCCGAGGAACTGCTCGGTCTTGAATCCGAACTTGAATCCATCGTATCCTCGGAGATTCAGAGGGGAACGGTGACCATGACCGTGCGATTCCAGGATCGTTCCAGTCATGCTGCTGCCGACATCAACAATGAGGCCCTTGCCCATTACATCGAACAGGTTTCCAGCATCGATGGTGTCAACATCGATGCTGGCACGCTCCTCCAGTTGCCGGGAGTGCTCGTGCACAACACGGGTGAGGATGCCAGGGCCGAGGCATTGAATAAGTTGAGGCAACTTGCAACCGAGGCCTGCAGTGCGGTCAACACCATGCGATCGGAGGAAGGGAAATCACTCTATTCAGATCTGATGGCACATCTCGATCGTATTGCCGGTGAGGTCGTCCACATCGAAGCAAGAATCCCCGAAGTCAACAAGCTGTTTTCAGAGAGGCTTAAATCAAGAATGTCCTCGATGCTTGGCGAGTTGGGTGCGGAAGTTCGAGAAGAAGACTTGATCCGTGAAGTGGCCATCTTCGCCGAGAAGTCGGATATCGCGGAAGAAGTCAGTCGTCTTCATGGCCACCTCGACCAGTTCAAGGAACTGATTTCAGTGGAGCCTGCGTCTCCAATCGGAAGAACGCTGGACTTCATTACCCAGGAAATGCTCAGGGAAGCGAACACGATGGGCAGCAAGTGCCTTGACCCAGTTGTGAGCAAGCATGTTGTTTCGATCAAGGGTGCCGTGGACCGGATCAAGGAGCAGGTCCAGAATGTCGAGTAACCTGCTTGTGACCTCGCGAGGAAGATGATGGCCGAACAGGCTGTACGCACGAAACTAGGATCGCAGGAATTGACCGAGGTTCTTGAGTGCTATGACCTCGGGATGGTTACCGAGATCAGGGCGTATGAGCGAGGCTCCCGACGATCACCCAAGGCGTGGATACGTGCGATCGGCTCCAAATATCTCCTGAAGAGACGTGCTCCAGGTCGAGACGATGCCGACAGGGTCAGGTTCCAGCATGCGGTCCAGATTCATCTGGAATCCCATGGATGCCAGATTGCCGGACTTGTCAAAACACGATCGGGTGAGACCCAGGTCCTTCGAGGAAGCAGGGTCTACGAGTTGTTCCACTTCATTGAAGGAGAACGATTCAATTCACGGATCGGCCAGTTGGTAGCCGCCGGAACTGCGATGTCCCGGATGCACGACGAATGTGCCGTCTGGATGGGGCCTGTGCATGGAGGTGTGCCATTCCATGCAAGCCAGGACGTCGAGACTGCGATGACTCATATCCGGGAGAACGGAGATCCGGAGTTGATCAGTGCAGCAGCTCCACTCCAGGACATGTTCGAGACCGCCCGCGAACAGGTGATGAATCTCGGCTGGTCCTCGATGCGAAACACGATCGTTCATGGCGACTGGCATCCCGGGAACCTGCTCTTTGTTCGGGATGAAGTGGCAGCCTTGCTCGATTTCGACTCGGCCAGGGCCGAGCCTCGGATCGCTGAGTTTGCAAATGGGGGGTTCCAATTCGCGATGCGACATGGAGTCGATTCAAGTGGTCGACTATCAGGAGAACCAAGCCTTGAAGCCCTTTCAGCGATCCGTCGTGGGTACGATGCCGGTACGTTCGAGCCACTCGAAGAAGAGGAGCGGGCCATGGTTCCTCCATTGATGATTGAAGCAATGATTGTCGAGGGGATCGTTCCCGTTGCGATGCACGGCAGCTTTGGAGATGTTCAAGGGAATCGCTTCCTCTCCCAGGTGAGAGACACGGCAGATTGGATTGCATCCAACAGGGATGACATCCTGAATGCATTGAACGATGCAGGAGCACCCCCATGATCACGACGGTGATTGCCAGCCTGTGTCTTCTCGCTCCAGTTCCAGTGGGAGGCGTCTCGCCAACGGAACATGCACCGGTCCAGCCACTCCCATCTCAGGAATTCGAACTACTCATCGATCAACTTGATGCTTCAAGTTGGGAAGTCCGGGAGGCCACGGTCAACAGGATCGCCCGCGATACGTCGGGTACTCCGCTGGAATGGATCGAGGCAAGGCTTGCCAAGGGAGGATTGAGTCTTGAACAGGTTGTTCGATTGCTCCGTATTGCCGAGATTCGACTGCTCCACGCGCCCCGAGGAGCCATTGGAATCCAGATGGCGCCCGATGCCCTGCCCGGAGCGGATGAAGGACCAGGGGGTGTCCGGATACGAACCGTCATCCGGGACATGCCTGCAGAGGGCATCCTTCAAGCCGGTGATCTCATAACCCACATAGAGGATGAGCTGATCAAGACACAGGAGGATCTTGCCACGATTGTCCAGCGTCATTGGCCCGGGGATACGATCACATTCCGCGTACTCCGAGTTTCACGGCCCGCAGGTGACGAGACCGAGGAGTCGACCCCCCATGAATTCGAGATCACGCTCGGCTCCACGAAAGCTCTTCGAGAGTCCAACTCCGGGCTCAGCATCCGTGACCCTGATTACGGTGAACGGAAGGACCGCTTCATTTCGCTGATGCAACGCCATGGCGTGGTGTCGACCACCATCCCACCTCCCCGTGCCGGATCGGAGTCTCGAGTCGAGTCGGGAGTGACGGGGGATCCGATCGTTGAAGGATTCATCAATCAGTTTGCAGAATACGCATCTGGGAAGTACCCCAACTCACTGCCTCAGATCCGGCGCGCCTGCCTCATGGTGATCAATCGCACCATCAACCAACTGGATGATCCAGGTCTGCTTCCTGCTCACCGCGACGAGTTGGAACTTCGTCTTCGCCGCATGGAAGCACTGCTTGAACAGAATCCTCCCTGATGCATCAGGTAAAGAGCATGAGCACGGCGACAACCAGCAGTACCAGGACCATGATTGCCGTGACGGTGAATGCCAGCCTTGCCGGGATCGGCATGCCGGTCGTCATGGGTGGGGGGCTCCCCTCGGGTTCTCCGAGTTCAACGGAGTCCCAGTCGATATCAACGGAATCACGCCGTGCCTGATTCAGCGCGTTTTGGGCACGTTCAAGATCGCTGGCCCGGACCTGGACCGGGGTACCCCATCCGAACGTGTGGTGCCCCAGCGGAAAACCAAGCCCACCCTGGATCGTTCCGAAGGCACGTGCTTCGATTCCAGCGTCTTCCAGGACGACAACAATGGCATTCGCCGCGAACTCACTTGTTGCGACCAGGAGCGTCTCCAGGCGATCGGCGTCTTCATGATGTTCAACCATGTGCAGCCCTTCAGTTCCCTTCCAGGTATGGATCAAGGGATCCCGGGATCGAGGGGTCTGCCGTGCCATGAGGTCCGTGCAGGATCCAGCCCGAGATTTCTTCGACCGTCACCTTGGTTCGCCACCCCGGATCCACTCCTTCGACAAGTTGAGGAGCGTGAACGAGTTCTGCTTCTACGCTGATTTCATCGATCGACACGATGCTCAGCCAGAGGTGTTCCCTGATTTCATCCTCCGAATCAACCTGCTCAAAGGGTACCTGTACCAGGCATGTGTGCTCGACCCCGTTCTCGATGAGTTGGCTGCAGGCCCGCACGAGATCAGCCCAGCCAGCTTGTGCACGAAGCGTATCCTGCCGGGTTCTCCGCTGTGTATGAAACAGGGCCAGATCACCAGTCGACAGTGCCTCCAGGACTTCTGAGGGGTGTGTTTGCCCGTCCCCCCCGGGATCAAGAATGACAGCAGCAAGGGAATGATCATCACCACCAACGTCACGGCTTGCAATCGAACCAGGTATGGAATCGGGGAGGCTGCCTATGACGTCCTTGACCGGCTGGAAACAGATTTGCATGCCTGGACCGATTTCCATGGGTGTGCCCGCACCCGGCAGGTCGATCTCGAGAGACATTGCTGCAAGATTTCCAACCAAGTCCACGGCTTCAGCAGTACGTGTGGCTGGTACGCCGATGCACTCAAGTTCAGCTCTTCCACATCGGACAAGGCCGGCTGTCCGGATCCATCGACCGGATTCGGGTGATGATTCAGATTCAATGACATCGATGCGCCAGAGAACATCCTCCGCAGGTTCGAACTCATCTCCCATGAATTCCTCGTCGATCCATGTTCGTTCAAGCCAGTGCCCGCTGCTGGGATCGAGCATTGCAGGGGACGTGCCCATGCAGGCTGAGGCGAGGCGAACAAGGTTGATGTAGCTCGTGAGTGGGTCTTTCTCGGAGAGGTGAACCTGGAAGGCGGCAAGCCATTCGTACCCCTCCCCGACAACCTGCTCGAAGTGACTTGCAAGGTCACCAGTCGGCTCGCACCAGAGTGTCAACGGGCCGCCTAGTCCCTCTACGTTGCAGCCACAGAACCACTTCATTTCCGGATCTGGAGGATCACCACTGCGTATATCGAGGTCCTGGCCCGTGTAGTCGGCAAGTGCCTGGAGGATCATCTGTAGTTCCGGGGGATCCACTCCCTGCATGGGAAGCAGGAGCAATGTGGCAACAGGGGAATCCTGTTTCCATGGAGCCGTCCTCTTCGTGTTGTCTGAAGAGCTGCTCACGGATTCACCTTGGGATGATGTTGATGATTCTGCCTGGAACGACAATGACCTTCAGTATTTCCGCATCACCAAGCAGATCGACGATTCGTTCATCCGAAAGAGCTGTTTCCCGGAGGGCTTCTTCGTCTGCGTCGGCCGCGACCAGGATCTTGCTGCGAATTCGTCCCTTGATCTGCACCGGCATCTCGATCATCTCTTCCCTGAGCAGTTCGACATCATGGCTGGGCCACGTTGCATGCCCGACCGTCGTCTCATGTCCCAGCTTGTGCCAGAGTTCCTCTGCAACATGAGGTGCAAAGGGAGACAGGATTCTCGACAGCCGGTCAAGTTGGTCCTTCGTAATGCCACCATGACCAGTTGCCGTGTTCGTGAACTCGATCAGTGCAGCAATCGCTGTATTGAACGCCAGTCGTTCAATATCTTCCCCAACCTTCAATATGGTCCTGTGAAGTGCCTGTTCCACGGCCTCAGCGACTTCATCAGCAAGCTGAAGCTCTCCCGTATCCTCGTTCACTGCAAGACGCCATGTTCGCTGAAGGAAACGATGGACTCCAACGATGTCACGTGGATTCCAGGGTTTGCTTGCTTCAAGTGGACCCAGGTACATCTCGTAGAGCCGACAGGTATCAGCTCCATATTCGGCAATGACGTCATCCGGATTCACGACATTCTTGAGGGACTTGCTCATCTTTGCCGTTACCCGTTGAACAGCCTCACCGGTCGCTTTCTCAATCCACTGTTCCTCGCCGACCTCTTCGACCTTGTCAACGGGTACGAGGGTCGTATCGGACCGCTGGTAAGCGAATGATGTCAGGATGCCCTGGTGAAACAGCTTCGAAAAAGGTTCCGATGAGGATACGAGTCCCAGGTCGAACAGGAGCTTGTGCCAGAACCTCGCATAGAGCAGATGCAGTACGGCGTGCTCTGCGCCACCGATGTAGAGATCCACTCCACCAGGCCCGTCCTCTCGAGGGCCGAGCCAGTAGGACTCGGCTTCACTGGACACGAATCGATCAGTGTTGTGTGGATCACAGTACCGAACGTAATACCAGCAGGAACCAGCCCAGCCGGGCATCGTGTTGACTTCACGTCGGACAGGAGCCTCCGGCTCGAGTTCGTCTGCAGGGACACCTGCATCGCCTGCAGTCGTGTCAAGCCATTGAACCGCCTTGGACAGGAGAGGGCTCGGCTCACTCGATTCGACTGGTTCGTAATCCGCGAGGGGAGGAAGTTCGACAGGCAGTGACCCGTCTCCGATTCCATAGTGATGCCCCTGTTCATCGAAGACGACCGGGAACGGTTCCCCCCAGTATCTCTGTCTCGAGAAGAGCCAGTCACGCAGCCTGAAGTTGACCTTGCCACGGCCGATCCCATGTTCTTCAAGCCATGCGATGACACGGGCCTTGGCTTCCGCCGTATGCAGTCCATCGAGCGACAGGAGATCGCTGGAGGAGTTCATGTTGATGCCTTCACCGGCATGACATTCGGTTTCGGTTTTTGTTGAAGGTCGTACGACTTCAAGAATCGGCAGTCCAAACTCATCGGCAAAGGCATGGTCACGAACATCGTGCCCCGGCACCGACATGATCGCGCCATGTCCATACTCCATGAGCACATAGTCCGAGATCCAAACCTGGAGTTGCTCACCGTTGAGGGGGTGCAAGGCATGGATGCCGCTGAATACGCCTGTCTTCGCTCCGGAGTCCGAACGGCGATCGAGATCCGAACGATCCTTGGACGTCGACACGTAGGCCTCGATGGCATGGATGTCCACTTTCTCCGGTGGATTCTTCATCAACTGGTCCACGAGAGGATGTTCCGGGGCAATCACCATGAAGGTTGCGCCGAAGATGGTGTCTGGACGAGTCGTGTAGACGACCAGGGATTCATCGAAGGGCTCTTCAAGCCTGAAATGAATCTCCGCACCCTCGCTTCGCCCGATCCATTCAGTCTGTTGCCGTTTCGTGGATTCAGGCCAGTCAAGCAGGCCGAGGTCCTTGAGGAGGCGATCGGCATAGCAGGTAATCCGGTACATCCACTGACGCAACGGTCGCCTGTGGACGGGATGTCCACCTCGTTCACTTCGACCGTCAATGACTTCCTCGTTGGCAAGAACGGTTCCCAGTTTCGGGCACCAGTTCACGGTCTGTTCGGAGAGATAGGCCAGCCGCCGATGCTCGATGGCTGTTCGCTGCTCGTCATGGTTGAGATCATCCCAGGATCTCTGGCCTTCCCGGGCAGGGGCCTCGACGATTTCCAGGTCTCCTGTCACCGAATATTCACCGCGTTCAAGTAACTCGACAAGTTCCCCAACCGGCCTGGCCCGGTCTTCATGGTGGTCATACCAGGATCGGTACGCCTGCAGCCAGATCCACTGGGTCCACTTGTAGTAGTCCGGATCGATCGTTGCGAACTCACGCGACCAGTCGCAGGACAGGCCGAATCGCTTGAGTTGGCTCCGGAATGTATTGATGGCATTCCGCGTCGTCTCTTCCGGGTGAACGCCTGTCTCGATTGCATATTGTTCTGCAGGGAGCCCAAAGGCATCCCAGCCCATTGGGTGGAGGACGTTCCGACCCTTCATCCTGTAGTAGCGGGCAACGATGTCATTCGGGATGTAGTTGGTCAGGTGGCCAATGTGAAGCCCGGCACCCGACGGATATGGAAACATGCCCATGCAGAAGAAGCGGGGCTTGGTTGCATCGAAGTCATCATCACCGGGATTGGGTGTTCGAAAGACGTCCCGCTCGTTCCACCAGTCCTGCCATCGCGATTCAATATTCTTTGCGAGAGCCGCACCGTATCGGAAGGGGGCCTTCGCAGCGGAGACGACTCCCGGCTGATCTGGCTGGCCCGATGGCGTGGAACTCGACATGGCGTGGATGTCCATGAAAGGTGGCGCGGTGGAGTCTACAACGTCAGCGTCCCGTTCGTCCGTCCTACTTCACGGACCGTCGCTTCGCCTTGAGCTTGGCGAGGTGTGCCATTGTCTCACCTGCCAGGTAGAAGGAGCCCGTTATGCAGATGAGGTCATCCCTGCTGACTGCTCTGGCAGCGATTTCAAGGGCTTCTTCGATCCCGGAGGCCACCTGGCAGGACTTGCCGCGCTGTTCCATGAATGTCCGGTTCAGCTCATGTGGATCCATGGCCCTTGGCTGCCCCTTGGCGGCCGTGAAGATGATCTTGTCACCGCCTATGGCCAAGTTGTCCAGCATCGTCGCAACGTCCTTGTCTTCACAGCAGCCGAAGATGCAGACCATCGAATCGTAGGGAATATGGGAGCCGACGCTCCGCATGAGAGCCGTAAGCGAGGCCGGGTTGTGGGCACCATCCACGATGATGCGAGGTTGATTCCAAACCAGTTGCATTCGACCTGAAATTTTGGTCTCAGCAAGCCCCCTGTAGATTCCACCATCATCTATGTCGGTCTCGGTCTTCTTGAGATGGCTGACGGCAGAGAGTGCCGCTGCGCAGTTCGCCGCCTGGTGTTCCCCGGGCAGGGGTACCGGCAGATGCATGAACTGGCTTGTTTCAGAGATGACACAGACTCGCGTGTGTGCCCCAAGATCATCGGACATCCCGATGCGGCTGCTGAACTCGATGTCTTCTCCGATGACATGGAGCGGGCAGTCGACCTTCTCCGCATGTTCCCGAAGCACCGCAGTGACCTCGGGGGACTGTGGTACCGAATAGCAGGGTACACCTGGTTTCATGATCCCGGCCTTCTCGGCAGCGATGGCTTCAACCGTCGATCCGAGAATATGCATGTGGTCCAGGTCGATTGTCGTAATCACGGTCAGTTCGGGAGTAATGACATTTGTCGAGTCAAGTCGACCTCCCAGCCCCACCTCCATGAGTGCCATGTCGACCGCCTGTTCCGCGAAGTACTTCAATGCTGCAGCTGTAAGCAGCTCGAAGTAGGTGGCATTTCGATCCGCCTGGTCGGCTGCCTGAATGACTTCACGCATGAGAGAGGTGAAGGCTGATTGTCTGATCGGCTCGTTGTTGATCGATATTCGTTCCGTGACTTCAACGAGATGGGGGGAGGTATATGCTCCGACCGTGTATCCACAGTGTTGAAGCATGTTCGAGATCATGCTGCAGGTTGAACCTTTGCCTACGGTTCCGGCAACATGGATGCAACGAATATCATCCTGGGGATTCCCCAGTTTCTTGAGCAGCTTTCGCATCCGATCCAGTTTGAAGGTCTTCTCGTCGTACTTGACAACGCGAAGCCGTTCGTAGTTCGTACGATCAAGCAGGTGCCGGACCACCGTGGAATAGGTCCTGGGGAGCGTGGTCGTCTTCGACGTGCTCTTTCCAGATGCCTTTTTCCCGACTTTAGGGGTCCCAGCGCCACCGGAGGTCTTCTTTTTACGGGTGGTTGCCATGGGGTGGCCATTGTATCAAAAAGAGGCCCAGAGATCAAATAAACAACTGTAAACACTTGTACTACAAGAAGTTACATCATACCCAGGCCACGTATTCTAAGGCCGGCCAAAGGGGTAGAAGCCTCCTGCAGGGCTAAATCTTCTGCTGATAAGTACACTCCGGCCCGTGCCTGAAGATCTTCCCGCCCTTGAGCCAGATCGACCGGATTCCGCCGTGGAGCAGCGGGTCGAGGACCTGATTGCGCACACCATTGATACACAGGTTCTTGCAGAAATGGTGGAGCGGCAGGCTCCTCCAGATGCAGCCAATACGCTTGAGCGTCTTGATGAAGATGATGCCGTAGGTGTGCTTGCGGTCATGAATGACCAGGCCGCAGCCGATGCACTGGTCGAAATGGAGCCCCACCTGGCGGCGGTCATCCTCGAGGATCTCGTCGATGCATCACATGGAGGTGACTTGGCGAACATGATCAGCCTTCTTGCGCCAGATGATGCGGTCGGTCTCCTGAGGCAGTTGAATCCAGACAAGAGAGAGCCGATCTTCAGCGCTCTTGCTCACGAGTTGTCCATTTCACTTCGTGACCTGATCGGGTACGAACCCGATACGGCAGCAGGCATCATGACGACTCGCTACGTTGCGCTTCCAGCTGATGGAACCATTGGAGAAGCAACGAGTGTTGTCCGGTCCTCTGAAATCCATGATGATCTCCAATACCTGCCTGTCGTCGATGAAGGTGGATGTCTCGTCGGGCTTGTCGCAATGCGCGACCTGCTTGTTCATCCTGATTCCCTGGAACTCTGCGAGGTTACGGGTCGATCAGTCAAGGCGGTTCGAGCCGAGGTGGATGATGAAGATGTTGCGCGCGAATTCCGACGTCATGACTACACGATGATGCCCGTCATCGACGGTGACGACAGGCTCCTCGGGGTCGTGACCGTCGACGATGTACTCGACCTGATCCAGAGTGAACAGACTGAGGATGTTCAGCGATCGGTAGGCGCCGGAGCCGGGGAGTCCGTCTATTCCGACCTCTCGGAGAAGATCCGTGGTCGACTTCCATGGCTGTTCATCAGCAGCTTGCTGATGGTTCCCGCCTCGATCGTCGTTTTGCAGTTCGATGGATTGATCGAGCAGGTTGCATTCCTGGCTGTTCTCATGCCGATGGTTGCAGCGCTTGCCGGGAATGCGGGCCACCAGTCGTTGGCGGTTACCTTGCGAGGCCTTGCCCTCGACGAGGTCCATGGCGAGCGAATCGGATCGCTTCTCTTGAGGGAGGTATGCACTGGACTCCTTTCAGGGGCATTGATCGGAATGCTGTTGTTTGGAATCGTGTTTCTCCTCTCGCTGGTAGTTGAAGGCGCATCCTGGTGGGTTGGGCTGGTCATGGCGATCGCACTGGTCTTCTCGATGGGGATTGGGTCATTGACCGGAACAGCTGTCCCGCTCATTCTGAGACGGATTGGAGCAGACCCGGCACAAGGTTCGTGCATTGTCCTGATCATGATCACGGATGCCGTGGCATTCAGCCTGCTCCTGGGGCTGGCCTGGCTTGGATACGCATGGATTTCTCCCTGAGGCTACACCGTCTACACTGCGTGCATGGACCAGGATCTTGAACGCATCCTGATTGATCGAACGGCTATTGCCGGACGAATCGCAGAGATCGGCCGTGACATCGTCTCCGACCTTGGAGAGGATTGTGAATCCGATGGAATTGTCCTCGTGCCGATCATGACTGGCAGCATCACCTTCATTGCCGACCTGATGCGGCAGCTTCCACTGCGGGTCCGTATCGGCCTCATTACGGCCTCCAGTTACAGGGGAACTGCCGTTGAATCCAGTGGGGAAGTGCTCCTGGAGGGAGAACATCTCCCCGAATCGCTTGAGGGCCGACATGTGCTCATTGTCGATGACATCCTCGATTCAGGCGGGACCATACGACGTGTCCGCGAGGAAATCGAGTCACGGAAGCCCAAGTCGGTCAGAACCTGCGTACTCCTGAGAAAGAAGATTGAATCAGCGATGGAGACACCATGTGACTACGTCGGCTTCGACATCGAGAATGAGTTTGTTGTCGGATATGGTCTTGATTTTGATGACTACTACAGGAACCTGCCTGACATCGGTGTCCTGAAGCCCGAGATCATCGAAATGCACCAGTCCAACGCAGAATAGATCCCGGTTGCGTAGAGAGATTCAGGCCGGGCTCGTGATTGTCTCAAGCACCTGCTGCATGATGCGCCTCGTCGTCGTTGTATCGCCATCGTGCAAGGCGGTCTTGCTGATGATTCGATGAGCACAGACGGAAAGTACATTCGAGACGATGTCTTCAGGCACGCAGTAGTCGCGATCGTCAAGCAGGGCGGTTCCGCGCGCAGCCTGTGCAAGTGCGATCGAGCCTCGTGGACTGACGCCGACGAGTAGATCGTCATGGTCCCGTGTTGCCGTGGCCAACTGCAGTACGTACTCGACCAGTGACTCGTCGAGTTTCACCTCGTCGGTTCTTGCCTGGAGGTCAATGACCGCCTGGGAATCGATGACCGGTTGAAGGGAACGCAACGTCGTCCTGGCAGGCTGCTGGTTGATGATTCGAGTTTCATCACCTGGGGCCGGGTAGCCGAGCCCGAATCGCATCAGGAATCGGTCAAGCTGATTTTCGGGCAGCGTGTAGGTTCCCTCGAACTCGTAGGGATTCTGTGTTGCGATCACCATGAATGGCCGAGGCAACTGGTGTGTCGTGCCATCAATCGAGACTGTCTCCTCGTTCATGGCCTCGAGAAGTGCTGATTGGGTTCTCGGCGTGGTCCTGTTGATTTCATCTGCAACAACGATGTTGTTGAAGATCGGCCCGGGTTTGAACTGGAACTCCTGGGTTTCACGATCGTAGACCGTCACTCCGGTTATGTCGGAGGGCAACAGGTCTGGGGTGCATTGGATGCGGGCGAAGTCACCCTCAAGCGATCGGGCAAGGGCACTTGCCAGGACGGTCTTGCCCGTTCCCGGTACATCCTCGATGAGGATATGACCTCGTGCGAGAAGACAGACAAGGAGTCGATCTACCGCTGTTGAATTCCCCATGTACACCGAAGTGATATTCTGACGCAGACGCTGAAGTATCTTGTTCGTCATGATGCTTGACCCGGAGTTCTTCCTGCAATCGAGGGAGCGAGTCTAGCACACCGGGCAGACAGCTATGGAAGGCCCTCTCATGCTGGTTGCCACATCTTGAATCCTGATTCCTCAAACCCGTTTCTGCAGGGCATTGACGGCCCGGAGCCACTCTCCGGCCGCACCGTTGTTTCCCATGTTCCATGTGCTGGATGTTCATATGAACTTCGGGGACTCCATGCCGACAGCTCGTGTCCGGAGTGTGGCCGGCTGGTACGCGAATCACTGGCGAGGTGGATTGATCCCGAGGTTCACCGTCATCCAACCATCGCGAATCCCCGGATGGTGGCGATTGGTCTTCACTGGTTCACCCTCATGATGTGCCTGTCGTTTCTCAGTTGGGTGGTGGGGATGGCCTTTTTACACGCACCATTCGGTTGGTTTGACGTTCCATCAACACCCCCGTGTCCCTCGTGCTGGCCGAGTTGGGTTCGCGGCACCGTCCAGATCGGCAACTGGATTCTTCTGGCTTCGATCCTGCTGGCAATTCTGTCTATTCCTGCGATCGCTGCCTTGACGCCATTGCGACGATCGCAGCGACGGAAGCAGGCATGGAGCATCATCACCATGCTTGGTACAGGGTTGATTCTCTGGACCTGTGCAATGATTCTCCAGTTGTACATAGAACCTGGCTATTCACTGATCGACCTTGCACGGGAAGCATCCGATTTCGGTCAAGGTGGCCAATGGTCGACGCGCGATTTGATCATTACCTGTTCTCCACTTCCGGGAGGATGGCTTCTCCTGCTGGGCATTCGCTCCCTCATGTCGGAACTGGGTCATCGAAGCAGAACGTTCAGGACTTCAACCACCAAGCGTCAATACGTGCTTGATGTTGTATGGGCGACATTCTTCTGGGCCTCCGGCACACTGCTTCAATACGTTGGTGGTGGTCTTGGGATTCCGTTGCCTGTGACATTCGGGATGATCCTGAGACTTATTTCAGGGGCCTTCATTACCGTAGGGGTCCTCTATCTCGTGATGAACCTGTCCTGGATTGCCAAGGCCATGGGGGCGCCTCCACCGAGGCTTCGATCACTCCTGAGCGAGGTTTCAGACTCCCAATAGTCCTTCGTAAGCCTGCCAGTTCGGCAGGAAATGAGTAGCAATCGGCTCCTGGTTGTCATAGGCAGGCTTGATGCAAACCTGGAATTCGCCCCTGGGAGCCCCTTGGAGAGGGGCTGGGGTGATTGAAGGGCATGTCCAGGCTGGCGCGGGGTTTGATCTCCTTCAGGAGAGCGTGGATGGTGCGCCGTTCATGCTCGTGGTGGCTCCAGACCCTGCAGATCGCCGGGGTGGAGCCTTGGGAAGAATGAGAAGTCCAAAGCAAAGCAGGGAGTTCAATCATGGCCGTCAAGGACATTGCCTTCGACAGGGAAGCCCGTACGTCCCTCCTCAATGGAGTTGAAAAACTGGCTTCAGCTGTGAAGTCAACCCTCGGTCCTCGAGGTCGCAACGCCGTTCTCGACAAGAGTTGGGGTGGCCCGACCGTCACGAAGGACGGAGTCACCGTCGCTGAAGAGATTGAACTCAGGGACTCGTTCGAGAACATGGGCGCCCGCCTTGTTCGTGAAGCTGCTTCAAAGACCAGCGATAAGGCCGGAGACGGTACGACGACCGCAACCGTGCTTGCCGAGGCGCTGTTTCGAAATGGGCTGAAGTATATTGCGGCAGGCGTTGATGCCAATGCTCTTGTTCGAGGCATGCGAGAAGCGACCTCTGCTGTTGTTGCGAACATCGAGACACTCTCTCGACCTGTAGAAGACAAGATTGAATCTGTTGCAACCATCTCAGCGAACAATGATCCAGCCATTGGAGCCATCATGGCCGATGCCTTTTCGAAGGTTGGCAAGGATGGAGTGATCACCGTCGAGGAAGGCAAGGGCCTGGAGACCGATGTCGAGGTTGTCGAGGGGATGCAGTTTGATCGCGGGTATCTCAGCCCGAACTTCGTCACGAATGCCGAGAAGATGACCGTTGAACTCGAGAAGCCCTTCATCTTCATCCACGAGGAGAAGATCGACTCGGTCAAGCAGCTGCTCCCCGTCCTGGAGAAGATCGTCGAATCGAAGAAGCCACTGCTGATCATCGCCGAGGATGTGACCAGCGAGGCACTTTCGACGCTTGTCATCAACAAGCTTCGAGGAGTTGCCCAGGTCTGTGCCGTCAAGGCTCCCGGCTATGGAGATCGGCGGAAGGCGATGCTCGGAGATCTCGCTGTCCTTGCCGGCGGCGAAGCATTCATGAAGGATCTTGCTACCGAGCCGGATTCCATCACCCTTGCACAGCTGGGTCGAGCAAAGAAGATCATGATTACCTCGGACGAATGCACGATCGTGGAAGGTGCGGGATCGACCGAGAGCATCCAATCAAGAATCGCGCAGATTCGAAGCGAGATTGAGCGAAGCGATTCCGACTACGACCGCGAAAAGCTCCAGGAGCGACTTGCCAAGCTCACTGGAGGCGTTGCCCAGATCAATGTCGGGGCAGGCAGCGAAGCCGAACTGAAGGAAAAGAAGGCTCGCGTCGAAGATGCCCTTCATTCAACCCGGGCCGCTGTCGAGGAAGGTGTTGTTCCAGGCGGAGGCGTCAGTTACATCCGCTCCCTGGGAGTACTTGAGAAACTCAGGAAGAAGATGAAGAATGATTCGGCATTCGGGGTTGACGTGGTTTCGGAAGCACTCGTCGTTCCCCTTCGCACGATCGCCGACAATGCAGGTGAAAAAGGTACGGTTGTCGTTGCCAAGGTCCAGGAAGGTGAAGGGGCCTTCGGCTTCAACGCACTGACTCGTACCTACGGCGATCTCTTTGCCGACGGTGTCCTGACACCCGCCAAGGTCGATCGCTCTGCACTGGAAAATGCAATGTCGATTGCCGGCCTCCTTCTTGCAACGGACTGCATCGTCACCGAGGCTCCAGTCGAGGATGACGGGGATGCTCATGATCATGACCACCATGGTGGCGGCATGGATCCAATGGGCGGCATGGGTGGCATGGGTGGCATGGGTGGCATGGGCGGCATGGGCGGCATGGGCGGCATGGGAATGCCCGGAATGGGATTCTGACGCTGTTCAGCCTGAAGAACATAAACCTTACGGAGTCAACGGCTCCATCAAACGGAGAAGAAGAACAATGGAAGTCAAACCTCTTGAAGATCGCATTCTCGTCCGCCCGCTCGAGGCGGATGACAAGACGGATTCCGGCATCTATCTCCCCGAATCAGCCAAGGAAAAGCCTATGCGTGGCACCGTCGTTGCAATGGGGCCTGGAAGGTTGCTTGACAACGGAGAGCGCGTCTCACCTTCGGTGAAGAGCGGGGATGTCGTGGTCTACAGCAAGTATGCAGGGACGGAAGTCGAGATCAAGAAAGAGAATCACCTGATCATCCGCGAGAGTGAACTACTCGGCGTCATTGAATAACACGCGTGTATCCATGATCACGGAACATCGCTCAAGAAAACAGGGAAGAGTGACATGACTACCAAGCAGATGAAGTTCGACAACGATGCCCGCCAGGAGTTTATGGAAGGCGTCGACAAGATCACACGAGCCGTTGCGGTCACGATGGGACCCAGCGGAAGGAATGTCATCGTTTCGAAATCCTACGGTGGCCCGACCGTCACGAAGGATGGTGTTTCGGTGTCCCGCGAAGTCGAGTTGCCACAGTCCTTCCAGAACATGGGGGCCCAGATGGTCCACCAGGTGGCGAAGAAGACAGCTGACATTGCCGGTGACGGGACGACGACGGCCACGGTCCTTGCCAATGGGATCTTCAAGGCCGGCCTGCGACACATCAGCGCTGGAGCCAACGCCGTTGCAGTTCAGCGTGGCCTGACGTCCGCGGCCGAAGTCGCATGCAGCCACTTCGAATCAATGACGAAGAAGTGCAAGGGGTCCGATGACCTCCGCAAGATCGCGACCGTATCCTCGAACCACGATTCCGAGATCGGTGAACTCATCTCCCAGGCCCTCGATACGGTTGGAGCGGATGGAGTCGTCGAGATTGAGGAAGGGAAGACGGCCGATACAACAGTCGAATACGTGGAAGGGATGGCCTTCGACAAGGGCTACCTCAGCCCCTATTTCATGACGGATCCGAAGTCCGCCGAGTGTGTCCTCGAGGATCCCTGCATTCTCATCTACGAAAAGAAGATATCGAGTCTCGGGGATCTGCTCCCGCTTCTCAACAAGACCGCGGCCACCAGCCGCCCACTGCTGATCATTGCAGAAGATGTTGAGAACGAGGCGCTGGCGGCACTTGTCGTGAACAGGCTGCGAGGTGTCCTCAACGTCTGCGCTGTCAAGGCGCCCGGGTTCGGTGAACGTCGCAAGGCCATGCTTGGTGACATTGCTGCGACGACAGGCGGCCAGTTCTTCTCCGAGGATCTCGGTCAGAACCTGGAGGAGGTTGAACTTGAAGCACTTGGTTCCGCCAAGCGGGTCGTCATCAACAAGGATGGCACCACCATCGTGCGAGGGGGAGGCTCCAAGAAGGACATGGAATCCCGGATTGCACAGATCCGGGCACAGGTCGAACGGTCGACCAGTGACTATGACCGCGAGAAACTCCAGGAGCGGCTTGCAAAACTCACCAGTGGCGTCGCCGTCATCAGTGTCGGTGGATCGACTGAGGTCGAGATGAAGGAACGCAAGGACCGGGTGGATGACGCACTTTCCGCGAGCAGGGCCGCCGCAAATGACGGGTACGTTCCAGGTGGTGGTGTTGCATGCCTTCGGGCCAGGGACGCCGTGCTCAAGGCTGGCAAGGACATCGATGGAGATGAGGGCCTCGGGTACGAGATTCTCGCAGATGCTCTCGAGTCTCCATGTTGGCACATTGCGTCCAATTCCGGCGAGGATGGGGACGTTGTTGTCGAGAAGATCCGGGAAGGGAAGGGATCATTCGGCTTCAATGCCAGCTCTGGCGAGTACTGCGACCTTGTGAAGGAGGGGATCATCGATCCGACACTGGTTGTCCGTACGGCGCTTCGAAATGCCGCATCCGTGGCAGGGCTCATGCTTACGACGAATGTCGCTATCACGGATCTCCAGGATGGCGAGGATCCAATCCGGAACGCCATCGTCTGATCATGCTCAGCATGATGGCTTGAGGACAGTGCACCATGCCGACGACGCGATGCTACTACGAGATCCTGAACGTCGAACGTTCGGCGTCGGGGGACGAGATAAAGCGTGCGTATCGACGCATGGCCATGAAGCATCACCCGGACAGGAATCCGGATGATCCTTCAGCCGAAACCGCGTTCAAGGAAGCTGCTGAAGCCTACGAAGTGCTTTCAGATGAAGAACGTCGACGTACCTATGACCAGTTTGGTCGAGATGGACTTCGATCACGGCCCGGGCATGATTTCCGGTCGATGAATCCAGAGGACATCTTCTCGATGTTCGATGACATCTTCGGTGGAGCTTTCGGGGGCCGACGTTCCACCGGCGGGCGAAGAGCCCGTACCCGGGGCTTCGACCTTGAGACGGAAGTCGAGTTGACCATCGAGGAAGTCCTGACAGGCGCAACGCGTGAAGTGGCGTTTACTCGGCTGGATGTCTGTAAAGCATGCAACGGGAATGGTGCCAAGCCGGGTACTGAACCTGAACGATGCACGGGTTGCCAGGGTTCAGGGCAGGTGACCCAGGCCGGATTGGGAGGCATGTTCCGAATGGTGACCGCCTGTCCCGAATGCCAGGGGCGTGGCTCCGTAGTTCTTGATCGCTGTGATGAGTGCAAGGGTGCGGGCCGTATTCCGGTGGACCGCCGCATCGAAGTGAAGATTCCAGCCGGAATACATGATGGACAGGCAGTCCGAATAGCAGGTGAAGGCGAGCCACCTCCACAGGAATCCGATCCTGCTGGATCAGGCATCCGGGGCGACCTGCACGTAGTCACCCGCGTCGGGCAGCATGAACAATTCGAACGCGATGGGAATCACCTGCTCCTCGTTCTCCCAACGGTCTTTACTCAACTGGCCCTGGGTTCGACCGTCGAGGTACCGGGCATCGGTGAAGGCGAGGTGCATTCGCTGGAACTGCCACCCGGGACGCAGCACGGGGCACTCTTCAGGATTTCCGGTGGTGGGTTGCCTGACCTTCGAACCAACTCCCGGGGCGACCTTGTCTCGATCATACACCTGGTCGTTCCGAAGAAACTTGATACCGAGCAGCGTGAACTCCTGGAACAGTACGCCATGATGGAAGAACTCGACGTGGATGCCTCCAATCCCTCGTTGTGGAATCGCATCAAGGATGCCGTGACTGGTCGCGGCTGAGCAAGGAAGAGATGACAATGATGACTGACCCGAAGACCAACCCTGATACGGACAGTGAACCGTTGGATGAACAGACTTTCACCGATGAGGTGGTCGAGCAAGTGCCTGGAACCGATGAGACGGTTGATGCCACCGGAAACGGCAATGAGGCGATGACGCCTGCGGACATCGAGTCGCACCTGACTTCCGATGCATGTGATGAAGATTCACGTCGCTGCATCGAACAGTTGATGCAGGAAGTCATCGAGGCCAGTGAATCCAGGCAGCGTGCGCTTGCAGATTTCAAGAACTTCCAGAGGCGTTCCACCGAGCATGAACAGAGGATGACCCGTATCGCCTCTGCCGAAGCGTATCGTTCCGTTCTTCCGGTGCTCGACCAGTTGCGGCTTGCACTTGATCAGGATTCGACTGCGGCCAGTGGAGAACAGATTCTCGCGGGCGTCCGTATTGCCGGAGATGAACTCGAAAAAGTTCTGTCCGATCATGGAATCGACAGGATTGAACCCCAGTCCGGGGATGAGTTCGACCCGATCCGTCATGAAGCGATGATGAATATCGAGTCGACAGGGGTCGACTCTGGGAGGATCGTCGAAGTACTGCAGGCTGGTTTCGTGTTCGGGGAGCAGGTACTTCGTCCAGCCAAGGTCACGATAGCGACCTGACCGATCATGCCTACCTACGATTACGTCTGTAAATCCTGCGAACATCGATTCGAACTCTTCCAGCAGATGTCTGCGCCGCATGAACGGACATGTCCAGAATGCGGCAAGGACACGTTGAAGAGGCTCGTGGGTACAGGCGCCGGGATCCTGTTCAAGGGCACGGGTTTCTACGAGACCGATTATCGAAGTGATTCTTACCGGAAAGCGGCCGAGTCGGAAAAGAAGTCCAAGGAATCGGACTCATCTTCCGCATCTGGAACATCCGATGCACCCAAGTCTGGGAAGAGTGATTCTTCCGGAAACGCCTCGTCGTCGAGCAGCGATTCTTCCGAGTAGGAATCGCCCTGGAAGGAATGGAATGCCCGCAGCACTCGTGGAAAAGATACTCCGGGAAGTTGCCTCTTCGAGTGATTCTCCGCCATCGAAGAAGGAACTTGCAAAGCGCCTCAGGCTGGATCCTTCGGAGAGGGATCGACTTGAAGTGGCGATGGATCAACTCGTCAGGGAGTCAAAGGTGGTCATCGGCCACGATGGACGGGTCAGTCTCCCCCCGATGAAAGATGAGATCGAGGGCATCTTCCGCATGAATCGCCGGGGCTTCGGATTCGTCATCTCAGATACGCCGGCCAGGGAAGGCGATCTCTACATACCCGCGGAGAACACAGGTGGTGCGCTCGGGGGAGATCGGGTACGGGCATCCATCACGGGCCGTCGTCGCCACCGTGGTCGCAATCAACAGCCCCAGGGTCGGATTGATGAGGTCATCAAGCGAGCGAATACTGTATTTGCGGGACGCCTTGTAAAGAAGCGAGGCAACTGGATGATTGAACCTGATGGACGGAACTTGTATGGCGATGTGCTTGTACATGATCCGCATGCACGCGGTGCAGGAGAGGGTTCCAAGGTCGTCTTCGAACTTACCAGTTGGCCCGAAGGAGATTTCATGGCCGAGGCAGTCATCACGAAGGTGCTCGGCGTCGCCGGTGAGCCTGATGTCGAGACTGAGGCTGTGATTATTGCAAGCGGTTTCCAGACCGAGTTCGCCGAGGCCGCGATCGAGGAGGCCAGGTCCGCAACAGCGGACTTCAAGCCGGGTGATACATGGGATCCGGCGGACCGTGAATCACTTCTTGACGAATACATCTTCACGATTGACCCACCTGATGCAAGGGACTTCGATGATGCAATCTCGGTGGAGTACCACGAAAAGGACAACGAATGGACGCTTGGAGTCCATATCGCTGATGTTGCTCGTTTCGTGCCCGGGGGCGGGCCACTTGATACGGAGGCGATCGCCCGGGGTAACAGCGTCTACCTGCCTCGTCACGTGATCCCGATGCTTCCAGAAATTCTCAGCAACGGAGTCTGTTCACTCCAGGAGGGAGTTCCTCGATTCACGATGTCGGCCTTCATCAGATATGACGCGAAGGGCAACGTCATCGCCCAGCGATTTGCACGAACCGTGATTCGATCAAGGAAAAGGTTGACGTATCTCGAAGCACAGTCCCTCATTGACGGTGAACTCAAGCAGGCTGCTTCCCATTCAAGAAGCGAGCCTGTCTACGATGATGTACTTGTCGAGGCGCTCGGAAGAGCGGATGCACTTGCACGAATCCTTCGCAAGCGAAGGCATCGAGATGGGATGATCGTCCTGGAGCTTCCCGAATCCGAACTTGTGTTCAATGAGGAAGGAGACGTGGTTGATGTCCGGCCCGAAGACGGGGCATTCACCCATACGCTCATCGAGATGTTCATGGTCGAAGCGAACGAGGCTGTTGCCAGGCTCTTCGATGACCTGAACATTCCAATCCTTCGACGGATCCACCCGGAGCCGAGTTTCGATGATCTCGAGACGGTCCGCTCCATGGTCAGTGGGCAGGGAGTGAAGATTCCGGATCACCCGACCCATCGCGATCTGCAGCGGATACTTGATGCGACCCGCGACACCGATGCCGCTCGATCGGTGCACTTTGCGATTCTCCGTTCACTGACGAAGGCGACATACAGTCCAGCTCCAGTTGGTCATTATGCTCTCGCTTCGGACCAGTACGTGCATTTTACGAGTCCGATTCGTCGTTACCCGGACCTGACGGTTCACCGATCGCTCGATGCGTGGCTCGATGCGACGGAAAATGGACGAACGATTGGCGGAGGAAGGAAGAGGAAGTCACTCATCGACCATCTTTGCCATGACGAACGTGTTCTGGACGAATCGCTCCTGACGACGATTGGTGTGCAGTGCTCGATGACGGAAGAGCGTGCAACTGCCGCAGAACGGGACCTGAGGCAATACTTTGCACTCCGGTATCTCGAAGAGCATCATCTTGGTGATGAACTGCCGGGAGTCGTGACCGGGTTCAACCGGAGCGGTGTCTTCATTTCCCTGGACCGTATCCTGGTCGAAGGCAATGTCAGGTGGGGGGACGTGGGGGGACAGTCTGATCAACGAGCGGACCGCTGGGTTGAGATCCATGGAACAGGGCGAATCGTGGCCCAGCGGAGCGGAGCCATCCTCGCGATCGGTGATCCCGTGACAGCCCAGGTGGTGCTGGTCAATCCGGCGGCCCGGCATCTGGAACTGCGGATTACCGGCCGACCAAAGCGTTTCGCGAAGCGTTCAGACAAGAAGCAATCGGGGCCTGACTCTCGTCGAAAGCGCCGACGCTGAGAACCTCCTTCCGATCGGCTACCCTGATGCCCTTGCAGAAGGGAGCCAGTCCATGAGTGAACTCAACGACATTCAATCCGCCCTCACTGAGAATCGGATCTTTGATCCGCCTGCTGGATTCCAGGAGAAACTGGGCGGGGCCTGGGTCGAATCCATGGAGGCCTATCGTGATCTTCATGCCAAGTCCATTGCCGACCCGGCGGGCTTCTGGGAATCAGTGGCGTCCAATCTGCAGTGGTTCAAGCCGTGGGACACGGTCCTTGAGTGGAACCTTCCTGACGCCAGGTGGTTCATCGGCGGCACCATCAACGCGTGTTACAACTGTGTTGACCGGCATGTGGAGGACGGACACGGGGATGAAGTCGCCATCGTCTGGGAAGGCGAACCGATGGACAACGACGATCCGGATATCCGGCATCTCACCTATTCGGACATCCAGGACAAGGTGTCACGCTGTGCCAACGCGTTGAAATCACTTGGTGTCGGCAAGGGTGACGTGGTCACCATCTACATGGGCATGGTGCCGGAACTGTCGATCGCATGCCTGGCGTGTGCCCGTATCGGAGCTCCGCACTCCGTTATCTTCGGCGGGTTTTCATCGCAGGCCATCGTCGACCGGGTCGAGGACGCCGACAGCAGGGTGGTCATCACATGTGATGGAGCCTGGCGACGTGGCTCGGTTGTTCCCCTGAAGGCGAATGTCGATGCTGCAGCGGCGAAGACGAAATGCATCGAGAAGACCATCGTCTTCAAGCGATGCGACAACGAAATCGCCTGGGATGATGCGCGAGATCACTGGTGGCATGACCTGATGGAAGAGGTGGATTCGGAATGCCCCTGTGAGCACATGGACAGCGAGGACATGCTCTTCCTGCTCTACACATCGGGTTCAACCGGGAAACCGAAGGGGATCATGCATTCGACCGGCGGGTACATGGTCTACACGATGCTCACGAGCAGGTTCACCTTCAATCTGCGTCCGGACGATGGACAGGTGTTCTGGTGTACGGCTGATGTCGGCTGGATCACGGGCCACAGCTACATCATCTACGGCATCATGGCCAACCGTGTGCCGACTCTCATGTACGAGGGTGCGCCCAATCACCCCGAACCGGATCGCTTCTGGTCGATCGTCGATCGTCACAAGGTGACCCAGTTCTATACGGCGCCTACGGCCATCCGGGCCTTCATGAAATGGGGAGATGAGCATCCGGCAAAGCACGACCTCTCCTCGTTGGCGGTCCTTGGAACGGTTGGTGAGCCGATCAACCCTGAAGCCTGGATGTGGTACCACCGCGTCATCGGGCAGGAACGATGTCCCATCGTCGATACCTGGTGGCAGACCGAGACAGGCGGGCACATGATTACACCGTTGCCGGCGGCAACACCGACCATGCCCGGGTCCTGCACGCTCCCATTCTTCGGAATCGATGCAATCGTCTGTGACGAGCAGGGCAACGAGAAACCACCGAATACAGGTGGCCTCCTCTCGATTCGCCAGCCATGGCCGTCGATGCTCCGTGGAGTCCATGGAGACCGCCAGCGTTTTATTGATACGTATTTCTCGACCGTAGATGGCATGTACTTCTCCGGCGACAGCGCTCGGCGTGACGAACGCGGCTACTTCTGGATCATGGGCCGTGTGGATGATGTCATCAACGTTTCGGGGCATCGCCTGGGAACGATGGAGGTTGAGTCGGCTCTGGCGAGCCATGATGCAGTTGTCGAGGCCGCTGTCGTAGGCATGCCCCACGAGATCAAGGGCACCGGTATTGCCGCATTCGTCACACTTGGCGGGGGAGTCGAAGCCTGTGACGAGTTGAAGGCCAGCCTTCGTGAGCATGTTGCAGGCGAGATCGGCGCCATCGCCAAGCCGGACATGATCCGGTTTACCGATGCGCTGCCCAAGACGAGATCAGGGAAGATCATGCGGCGGCTGCTACGCGACGTGGCCTCGGGCAAGGAATCGACCGGAGACATGACGACGATCGAGGACTTCACCGTGCTTGCCAAGTTGCGCGACGACGAGGACTAGGCAAAGAAAAGCGGCGAAGGCCTGAGCCTTCGCCGCTTCAAGGCGAGAGTTGATCATCCTGATCGAATCAGAACTCGATGCGGAGTCCAAACTGCAGCGAGTGGTTGTAGATTGCCTCAGTCTTGATTTTGCTTCTATCAAAACCTACTGAACTTAAAGTCACGCCATTAAGATTGGGCTCACCAAAGTCTGCTTCAGTCAGACCAAGGAATCGATAGCCGATACTGATGAACCAGTTGTTCGAGATCTCGTATTCCAGTCCAGCCATGATCTGGTAGCCGAAGACCCAGTCATTGCCGCCGATGTGAATGGAGTTAGAGGTTCCTCCCACAAGGAGATCGAGCCCCAATCCTTCGAGTTTTGCATCACTGTCGAGGTAGACAGCACCAATACCACCACCGATGTAGGGACTGAATCGCCAGCCGGCCAGTGCACCCTTGTCAGTTCGGTCGCCATCACCGAGGTGAAACTCGTAGATCCCTGAAACCATGACAGGTACCTGCGTCAGGCTGCCGCTTTCTACAAGAAACAGATCTCCTATGTCACCAGAAGCAGAGGCTCCAGGTACACCGAAAAATCCAAAGGGGTCAGTAACTGTTCCGTGAATGGTGTTGTAACTATTGTCGAAGATCCCGGATTCCAGTTGAATTCGGAAGTTGTCCGTGAGTTCGTATCCGATACCGATGTCCCAGCGAACACCCATGTTAGTGGACTGTTCAAGGTTGGTTAAAGTGAGCAGATTGATACCCCCTACAGCGAAGTTGAAATCCTTGACCGTGAAATCAGGCACCCAGTTCAAACCGACATCTGTCGTGAAGTACAGTTTGTCGACAAATGAGGAACTGGCAGGGACATCGGCTTGAGCTGTGGCAGCAACTATCGCCATCGTCGATGTGGATTTCGTCGCAACTGTGGATTCATAGGCGGGCCAGCTAGGTGCGACGTCATTTTGGGCAGTGACAGTCGTACAAAGCCCCATGCCCGCAACAACACACATAAGTACGTTCTTGTTCATAGTAGAAAACCTTATTTGGGTGGAGAGGTAAGTTTGATCTTTGATCCAACGTCTAGGGGGAGTCTAAAGCAGTTGGGTGAAGCAGTACAATCCAACTTTCCAAAGGGCATTAACCCCACTAATAACGATGATTAAAGAAAAGCGGCGAAGGCCTGGGCCTTCGCCGCTTCAAGGCGAGAGTTGATCATCCTGATCGAGTTAGAAGTCGATGCGGAGTCCAAACTGCAACGAGTGGTTGTAGATGGCTTTTGACTTGACGTTTATGTTGCCATTCAAGGCAGTAAGCTCTGCACCGTTCAACTTCGGTCGACCGAAGTCAGCAGCGGTCAGGCCGAGGAATCGGTACCCGATGCTCAGGAACCAGTTGTCAGCGACCTGGTATTCAAGACCGACCATGGCCTGGTAGGCTAATACCCAGTCTCGACCACCCAGATCCAGTTCACTTCCAAGTCCCCTGACCTTCGAAGTGTTGTCGATATACACGGTACCGACACCTGCTCCGACGTACGGTCGGAAACGCCATGATGCTGAAGCACTCTTGTCCGTGCGGTCACCATCTCCGACGTTGAAGTCATAAATACCTGCAAACATAAAGGGGATCTGGACCATCTTGCCGCTGTAGGTGACTCCTGGGAGATCCGTGATATCACCACTTACGGTAAATGGGTTGAGTCCGAAGAAGGGGAGGTTTGCAGTAAGAGTCCCAGACCAGTTGTCAATATTGTTGCTCAAGATGCCTGATTCGAACTGCACCCTGAAATTGCTGGTGAAGTTGTACCCGATTCCATAGTCCCATCGCATTCCCACTTCAGTCTTGTACTTGAGATTGGTGAATGTGAAAGCGTTGACTACTCCATTTAAGACAGCTGAGTCGCCGATGTCGTCCAACTTGACATCAGGCATCCAGTTGATGCCTACATCTGTCGTAAAATAAAGTTTGTCGACGAAACTTGAACTGTCAGCCTTCCACCCGGGGCGACCATCGTTCTGGTTCGCCGCCTGCTTTGAAGGACCGGCTGGCCAGCCTGGGCGTCCCTCGTTCTGGGCATTGGCAAGTGAGCAGAATGCAAGGCCTGCTGCACATGCACACGTGACTATGAATGAAGTTCTCATTGCGGTGTCCTTTCTCTCCCTGATCCCACGGGCGATCCTGCTTCGACAGGACAACCTGGCAACTGGGGAGAGTACAACAGCAGCATGCAGGTAGCCAATTGAGGGATTTTGACCTCTTGCGAATGGCTCTGAGTGCACGTACAGTGCCTCGTTCCGACAGTTCCAAGGCCGATTTACAAACTTCAGGAGGGGAAAGCCATGTCGCTGAGAATTACGTGTACTCGTCTTGTGTTCGCCATCGCGGCACTGTTCATCGTTGTACCAGGAGCATCGGCTCTCGAACTGGAGGCTTCTCCGAGCGTACCCAGCGAAGTTGCCCGACTCATTCCCGAGGATGCAGTTGTCTTCATCTACACCGCGTCTACGACCGAGTTGACGAAGTCGTTGTCCACGCTTGCCGCATCAGTAGATCCCCAATATGCCGGCATGGTGGCCTTCATGGGTCCACAGGCAATGCTTTCACAGACTGTTCGAACAAAGGCCAAGGTCCTTACAGACCAGCCTGCCGCAATCGCGGTGGCTCCGGGAAAGACGCTCGAGGACTTTCCGATCGTGACATACATATTTGCCGTTGAAGGGGCCTCCTCTGAGACGGTCAAGCCGAAGTCCCAGGGCGATACGCTCATCTTCCTCGAAGGAACGAACTGGCTGGCTACGACAAATGGACCACGCTATGAGCCTCGTGGAGCATCACAGGCTCCTTCGTCACTGACGACGAACATGCTTCCAGGCATTGCCAGCCTTTCATTCGACCAGGCAGCTCTTGCAAGGACCCATGGGGCCGAGATGGAAACGCAGGTCACGGCAGCACTCAAGGCTCCGGACTCCCCGCTTCCATACATCGTCGGTGGCGAATCAGCAAAGACCATCGTCGATGCGATCAGTCGCTGGAATTTTGCCCTGGGGATGAAGGATTCCCAGGTCGACGTGCTCCTCCAGTACATGGCGAACAACCCATCCTGGGCTGTGAATGCCGAGAACGACCTGTCTCCATTGTCCAACAGGCTTGCTGGAAAACATCCAATGAAGATGGTCATCAGCAAGCAGATCATCAAGTGGTACATGGGACTTGTTGACGCTGTCATGAAGTCCGTGGTGGCAGGCGACAAGAGCCCCGGGGGCATGGCGAAGGTCACAGAATTGCTCGATGACGCGATCAAGATTGTCGATGAGATGGAACTTGGAGCTGGCCAGTCCATTGGCTTCGGCGAAAAGGGCATGGATCTCGTCCAGGTATTCAAGGTCAAGGACCGCGATACGGCCTTCTCGCTGTTTGATGACTATGTCGCCAAGGTGAATGCATCGAAACTGGGCTTCGAGGTGGAGCGCATGCGCGTCCTGGTCGGTGGGGAAACCGCCCGTGCATTTAAGGTGAAGTTCAACCAGGAAGAGTTCAACAAGGCATTTCCCGGGCTTGCTTCAGGCATGGAAGGTGGCCCCAACATGTCCGACATCATGGGTCTCTATGGTGCCACGGACGGTTTCATCTTCAGGATCATCAGCAATGAAAACTGGATGGCCGTTGTCTCAGGCGCCGAGAATCTCGGGAGAACACGGCATGCACTTGCCCAGCCGTCCAAGGCGCAAGCCCTCAAGGACATGATTGACAGCATCACCAATGGCAACATTGCGATGGGCATGGCCATGGACTACAGGGCATTCATGGTCGGCATGATGAACAGTGCTGAATCCATGAAGGATTCGGCCCTTGCACAATCAATGGGCGGAGTTGAACTCAAACCCGGCCCGCCGGCCATGCTCGACATGGCCGTGAGTGCTCAAGGAGAGGCTACGCTCCTGAGTGTTCATGCAGATGTCGGCCGTATTGCCAAGTTGTTCATGGAGATGAACGAAGCTTCCCTGAAGGCAGCCAGGGAGAAAGCTGAAAAGGCACACGAGGAGCAGCATGATCAGGGCAATGAACATGGCCATGGGTCAGATGGGAAGAAAGACTCGGACGGGAGTTGAACTTCCCCACATGAAAACAAGACCGGCCCTGGCGATTCAATCCTCGCCAGGGCCGGTCTTGTATTAACTGGGGATCAAGGATTCGAACCTTGACTAACTGATTCAGAGTCAGCCGTGCTACCGTTACACCAATCCCCATGAAGCCTTCCGGCTGGATGGGCATTCTACCTGCAGGGGGAGGGGCATCAACCAGTTCGACTTCAAGCGAGAGAGTCCTCGTACTGGTAGAATCCCGCCCTTTCCAACCACGATGGGAGATATCGATGAGCGAGTTCGTGACAGTCGATGGGGCCTTGGTCGGGGTGCTGATGGGCAGCGCATCCGACTGGCCGACAATGGAAAAGACGTCCCAGACGCTTGAGTCACTCGGGATCACGCACGAATGCAACGTTATCTCGGCTCACCGTGCTCCACGCCGCCTTGAAGCCTATTGCTCGACGGCTGAAGACCGGGGCTTGAAGATCCTGATCTGTGCCGCCGGGGGGGCGGCTCATCTTGCCGGTGTGGCTGCAGCGTTGACACATCTACCGATACTCGGCTGTCCGATGAATGCATGGTCGACCGAGGGACTGGATTCGCTGCTCTCGATGGCACAGATGCCTAAGGGCATCCCGGTAGGCACCCTGGCGGTTGGTTCGGCAGGTGCTGTAAATGCCGCGATTCTTTCGGCGGAGATTCTTGCACTGTCCGACAGTGGGATCAGGGAGCGGCTGCTCTCCTTCCGAAGTACGCAGTCGGCAGCCACGTTCGAACTGCCCGGAGCGCCAGGACACTGAGCATGATGGACTTCACGAATCCGCCTCTGGATCCTGTACCAGCCTGCGAGGCATGGTTTCGTGAAGCAGCGGAGCAGACCAGTCTTCCAAATCCAAATGCAATGACTGTTGCAACGACAGGGGAGGATGGCAGGCCTTCTGCACGTATTCTCCTGTTGAAGGGATTCGATGCAAAGGGAGCGGTGTTCTACACCAACAGCGAAAGTCGCAAGGGCCTTGAGCTTGCGATGAATCCCAGGGCCTCACTGCTGTTTCACTGGGATGAACTTGAACGGCAGATCCGCATCGAGGGCGCGGTGACGCATGTTGATGAAGCTGAGTCTGACGCCTACTTTGCAACACGCAGTCGTGAAAGCCAGTTGGGAGCCTGGGCAAGCCAACAGTCAAGGCCATGCCCGAGTCGTGAAGACTTCAAGCAGGCCTATGCTGACATGGAACTGCGTTTCGAAGGCGGCGATGTTCCCCGTCCACCACACTGGTACGGGTACCGGGTTGCTCTCGAAACCGTCGAGTTCTGGCAAGGCCGAGACGCTCGGCTGCATGACCGGGTGCTGTACCGTGCCAAGCCAGAGGGTTGGGACATCCAGCCTCTCTATCCCTGAACTGATCAGGCATCGTCTTCCTCGAGCATGCGCATGGCTTCCTCGATGATGTGATCGGGCAGTGAGGGTTCTGCCTGTACACGGGGTGTTTCAGGTGAAGGCGGTGGAGTTTGGGGGGCATGGTCATTCGTGTTCTTCACCGGTGCCCGGGAGGCTTCATCCAGTTGAGTGAACTCAGCAATGTCATCCCCATCGATGTCAAACTGGGTACGCCAATCATCAACCGACTTGCGACTGAGTTTGCCAGCAGGCCGTGCTGCATCCTTGCGGCGATTCCCTGCTTGAATAGTTTTCTCGTGGTCATGGGTGAGTGTGCGGAGGAACACCTCGGAGGACATCGTCCGGCACTTGCGCTTCCTGGCCGCACGTACAACGCGATGATCCGAACTGATGACGAGCATCCTCGAGGGAGCATCGCTGCGTGCAATGATCTCCTCGATGATGTCATCGGCCTCCTTGTCGGCCCCGGAATGGATGGTTCCGATGCCTCCACGCCTGGTGTCCCGCTGGCCCCTGGGAAGCACACCGTCACAAACGAGAAGCACCTGATTCCGGCTCCACCTGCCATGGGACATGAGGTCGACCAGCCCAGGGGCATCAAGTCCAGCCAGTTCAGGGGGGAGGATCCCTGTCTTGTGCAATGCGTTGTAGGTATCGATAACGACCTTCATCCACCCTACTCCTTTGATGACCACCGGGCATGGTAGAACAGTTGTGGTCGGATTCGAACCTTCCTGTTGGCATTGTGGAGGCAATATGCCCGATTTTGAGGTTCAAATGCAGTGTTTACACTCGGGACCCCCTTGCGGCCCACCCCCAAAAACGCTCTAATACGCGGCTCATTTGAACCCCAAAGTTGGATCAAACACCCAATATGCCGATTCGAATCAAATCCAGGCAGGGCGAATCAGTCAACCAGATGCTCCGGCGCTTCAAGAAGCTCTGTGAGAAGGAAGGTTTGACGAAGGACGTGAAGCGCCGTCAGTATTTCGAAAAGCCATCAGAGCGTCGCCGACGTGCCATGAGGAAGGCGATTTCGCGTGCTGCCCGATTGGCTCTGCCCGGTGGTGGTCCAGGTAATAATCGTCAAAGCAGCGGCCCCGGCGGACCCGGTGGACCACGTCGTAGCGGTGGCGGAGGCGGAGGCGGAGGCGGCGGTGGTGGTGGACGTGGCGGCAGTCGTTGATCCTGAAAGTTCTCTCCCGGGCACGGACCGGTGTATTGAAGGAATGGACACGTGACGATCATTGATCGACCCTCTTGCCTTTCCCTCTTCCGGACAGCACAACCGAAAAAAGTCTTGCATGCACCCGATGTCGTGATCGGCATCGTTGAAATCCAGGAATGACCTTGAGTCAGCATTTGAGGAGTTAGTGACGTGACGGCACTTCAATTGGCGAATATTCAGAACATTGTCGACAACGCATGGGTCTGGTTCATTGCACCTATTGGTGCGGTGTTGGCGTTGATCTTTGCTTTCGGTTTCAGCCGCAGCGTAATGAGCAAGAGTGAAGGTGAGCCGGAGATGATCCGGATTGCCGAGGCCGTTCGCCAGGGAGCGATGGCCTACCTCGTACGCCAATACAGGGTCGTGTTCATCGTCTTCGTGGCACTCGTTGCGATTCTTGTCGTTCTGGGCTCGCTCAATATCCAGCCGCTCTGGACTGCATTAGGTGTTCCGGTTGCCGGCCTCTTCTCAGGGCTGTGTGGCTGGTTCGGCATGAAGATGGCTACAAATGCTTCAGCTCGAACGACATGGGCTGCCAAGCAATCATTGAATGAAGGTCTCACGGTCGCGTTCCGTTCCGGTGCCGTCATGGGCCTGGTGGTCGTCGGGTTCGCCTTGCTCGATGTCAGTGCCTGGTACCTGATTTGGAACCAGTTCATTCCCAACTCTGGCCTGGAGGAGATTACCGCCATCATGTTGACGTACGGCATGGGCGCTTCGACGCAGGCACTCTTTGCCCGTGTTGGCGGCGGCATCTACACGAAGGCTGCTGACGTTGGTGCAGATCTCGTTGGCAAGATCGAAGCCGGCATTCCCGAGGATGATCCTCGCAACCCTGCTGCGATTGCCGACAACGTTGGTGACAATGTCGGGGATGTTGCCGGCATGGGCGCCGATCTCTACGAGTCCTACTACGGTTCGATCCTCGCCTCGATGGCCTTGGGAGCAACCGCCGCACTGTCCGGATCTTTCGGTGATGAATCCGGAAAGATGGCGTACATCCTTGCGTCAGCGCCGATGGCGCTGGCAGGGGTAGGCATCATCTGTTCATTGCTGGGAGTGTTCGTGGTTCGTGCAAAGGAAGGCGCTTCCTTCAGCCAGCTTCTGAGGGGCCTGCACATGGGAGTCTGGTTCGCTTCAGCCCTGGTGGCTGTTGGTGCTGGCGTCTTGTTCTGGCTTCTTCTTAAGGACCCTGCTGTGGCGGCACACTACGCCTGGTGGCAGCCGACGCTTGCAATCGTAACGGGCCTGACTGCAGGCTTGGTCATTGCCTTTGCAACCGAGTATTACACCTCGTATGAACATGCTCCAACGCAGCGCATCGCCGAGCAGACCCAGACCGGCCATGCCACCGTGATCATTGCAGGCATTGCAGAGGGCATGAAGTCCACGTGGGCCCCGCTGATGGTCATCGTGGTCGCCATCCTGCTGGCATTCGGATTCAGTGGCGGCAATGACAACTTCCTGCTTGGCCTCTATGGCGTTGGCATTGCTGCCGTCGGCATGCTGAGCACGCTTGGCATTACGCTTGCAACCGATGCCTATGGCCCGATTGCGGACAATGCCGGCGGCAACGCTGAGATGTCCGGTCAGCCTTCGTTCGTGCGTGAACGCACCGACATGCTGGACTCACTTGGGAATACGACCGCGGCAACGGGAAAGGGCTTTGCCATCGGTTCGGCGGCCTTGACGGCCCTGGCCCTGCTTGCTGCCTATGCCATCGTGGTCAATGTTGCTCTCGTCAAGAAGCATGCGGTGGGCCAGTGGGATACGCCGGTTGCTGATGTTGGTGGTGCAGATTTCGATGAGACGAGTATTTCAACGTTCAAGTCAAACAGGCCAAGATCCTCCAAAAGCACCAATCTCAATCTGCTCAACATGGGGCATGGCGAGTTCCGCCTCGTTGCTGATGTCAATGGAGACACGACTGCAGGTGGCGCACTCATGCTTGGTTCAAGAAAGGTCGTCACTGGTTTCGCTGATATCTGCCCCGTAGGCGATGAGATTCGTGTCAGGGGTACCTGGGACAAGCACAACGGTGTCTACGATGCTGAAGCCAGTGGTAATGGCGAGACCTACAAGTTCGACCTCATTCCTACAGACGTCGCCACGCTCAAGCATATGGCGGCGTTCTACGACATCTCGATCATGAACCCCCGTGTACTCGGCGGACTGTTCCTCGGTGTCATGCTGGCATTCGTCTTCTGTGCAATGACGATGAATGCCGTGGGACGCGCTGCCTACCGAATGATGAATGAATGTCGTCGGCAGTTTGGCCTGATGCGTGACAAGTTCAAGGCAGACGGCATGAGCAAGAAGGATGTCGCAGATCCGATGAAATGGCCTACGCGGGTCGATATTGATGGTGTTGAATACCCCGACTACCAGGAATGCGTGTCGATATCGACGGCCGGTGCCCAGCGTGAAATGATCGTACCTTCAGTGCTTGCAATCATTACGCCGATCATCGTTGGATTGATCCTCGGTGTTGGAGGGGTCATGGGACTCCTTGTTGGTGGACTTACAAGCGGCTTTGCCCTGGCCATCTACATGGCAAACTCCGGTGGCGCATGGGACAACGCCAAGAAGTACATCGAGGCCGGTCATCATGGTGGCAAGGGTTCGGATGCTCACAAGGCTTCCGTGACCGGTGATACGGTCGGTGATCCGTTCAAGGACACCTCCGGACCATCGCTCAACATTCTCATCAAGCTCATTGCCGTGGTCTCCGTGGTATTCGCCGGCCTGGTGGTGTACTTCGGCCCGACGGTTTCAGCAGCGTTCGGTCTTGGCTGATCCAGGAATGAACCATGACGGGTGCTGAAAAGGTGAAAGCTGGCAGCAGGCGGAGTGAAGAGGGTTCCCTCTTTGCCCTGGAGGCTGCTCGCCTCATGGGGGATCGTCATTGCACCGACGTGCAAGTGCTGGACCTCAGGGGCATCAGCCAGGTCTGTGATTTCATCGTCATTGGTTCGGGAACGAGTGATCGCCAGATGCAATCGGTCTCGGAGGAAGTAGGCAAGCTGGGCAAGGAAACCGGGTACCAGTGGTTCCGCACGAATACCGATCCTTCATCGACCTGGATCGTTGTCGATTTCATCGACGTGGTAATTCACCTGTTCGAACCCAGCAGGCGTGCCTACTACGATCTTGAGGATCTCTGGTCCGATGCCGTGCAGTTGGACTTCTCGCAGCAGGGTTGAGACAGCGACCCGCTAGAATGCGATCAGGAGATCCCCTGATGCGCTTTGCACTCTTCCTTGCTTCCTGTGTCCTGGCCTTTCCTTGCCTTGGCGAGGTCGAGGGGCGCTGGGCGGGCCAGGGCACCTTTCCAGGCTGGCCGTCCATATTCTGTGTCCTGGAATTCGATGGGGACGACTCTACGTTGTCGACCCTGCCTGCGCAATTGCTCGATGAGCCGATCACTGGCTGGGAATCGACTGGTGATATGTTCTCCTTCGATGTCGACGTTCATGGAACGGCGTTTGCCTTCTCTGGCACACGAATGGGTGAATCAATCTCTGGTTCCATTCACAAGGAGGGCGAAGAAGCAGTTGGATCGATCGCACTGATTCCCTACCCCGAGGTTTCCGCCCTGCCGAACAGAAACCGGTGGTCTTCAGCACTTGATGTGACAGGCGTCATGGAGATCCCGATGATCCTTGATACGGCAACCGGGACTGATGGCCGCATTCACGCGGACCTGTCCATTCCTTCACAGCAACTCATCGAGTTCCCGTTGGAAGTGGTTTCGGGAGATGATGGCCTGGTCCGCATGACGCTGCATGCAGGTGCAGGGGCGGCTGTCATTGAAACGAGGATGTCGGACAAGGAGTTGGCCGCGAACTTCCAGCAGGGTGCCTTCCAGCAGGATCTTGTCTTCATCCTGGATGCCGATGCGACAACGACCTACAACAGGCCACAGGAGCCGAAACCGCCATTTCCCTACGGTTCCCGGGAAGTTCTGCTTGCACACCCGGATGGTCACTCGATCGCCGGTACGTTGACCATCCCCGAGGGGCCGGGTCCGCACCCTGCCGTCGTGCTCATCTCCGGATCGGGACTCCAGGATCGCAACGAGGAAATCATGGGCCACAAGCCCTTTCTCGTTCTCGCAGATCACCTGACACGCAACGGGATTGCTGTTCTTCGTGCCGATGACCGAGGAGCAGGGGACTCCTTCGTGCCGGATCGATCGGCGCTTCTCAACGTGACATCACTTGATTTCGCTACCGATACATCGCTCCAGGTTGATCATCTTCGCAAGCAGCCCGAGATCGACGCTGACTCCATTGGACTGATCGGCCACAGTGAAGGAGGCATCATTGCACCGCTCGTTGCGGATCAGCGGGACGACATTGCCTTCATCGTCATGATGGCCGGTCCATGCCGTCCGGGTATTGAGATGCTGGCTGATCAGAATCGTCGATTGATGGAAGTGGCGGGCCTGGAGGCAGAGACCATCGACACCGTCGTCGAGCAGTTCATCCTGGTCATGACCATGGTCAAGGAGGGGGCTTCGAAGGAAGAGCTCATGGAGCCCCTGAGGCGGCTCTCCATCCTGCAGACGGAAACAATGGGACTCGACATCGAGGTCGATGACACCTTCGTAGAGGATGCTGTCAGGCAGGCACAACTTCCCTGGCTCAAGTGGTACCTGACTCACGATTCCGCAACCGTTCTGTCCCGCCTCGACATGCCGATCCTGGCAATCAATGGTTCTCGTGATGTGCAGGTCCTGGCCGAGCATGAACTGTCGGCCATCGAGCAGGCTGCGTCTGCAAATCCCGATCTGACGACCAGGAGTTACGAAGGGCTCAATCATTTATTCCAGCCTGCTGAGACCGGTGCCGTGTCTGAATATGAACTGATCGAGATAACCATCGATCAAGCTGTTCTTACGGACATGAGCAACTGGATCAATGAAAGGAGGGTTGCAGATGACTGAACAGATTCGAAGCTTGCCAGATCTTGTCTTTACTTCCTTTGGCAATCAGGTATTTGCCTTGGATCGATACACGGGTGAACTGGTATGGGAGTGGAAGAGTCCCGATGCTGGATACCCGGCTCTTCTGGTCGATGGGGACCGTCTCATCGTGTCCTTCAATGGCTACACCTACTGCCTCGATCCTGTGACAGGGGCCGAGGTCTGGAAGAACCCCTTGACCGGCAAAGGCGTTGGTGTGCCTATCCTGGCTTCCCTCCGAGGCGGATCGACGAACTCTACTGTTGCAGAGAAGGCGGAGATGGATGCTGCTGCCGCACGGAACTCGAGTACGCTTCCATGAGCGCCGGCCTCTCCCGCAGGCGTTCACTCGACCCGGGTGATTGGGAGCATGTGCTGACGGACCTGCCACAGGCATCCGAGGGACATGTTGATCCACGATATTGGTTTGATGACCCTTCAAAGCCATTTGAACTCGAGATCGGTTCGGGGAAGGGCACCTTTCTCGTTCAACAGGCGGTGCTGCAGGGAGACACCAACTTCCTGGGGATCGAGTGGGCAGGTGCCTACGCACACCATGCCGCCGATCGCCTGCGAAGACACCAGTTGGAGAATGTACGCATGCTCCTTGGAGATGCGACGGAGTTCATTACCCATTGGTGCCCCGATTCCTTCGTCAATGTCGTACATCTCTATTTCTCCGATCCCTGGCCCAAGACGAGACATCACAAGAGGCGGGTGATCCAGGATTCGACCCTCACCCAGTTTGAACGGGTTCTTGTTCCCGGGGGTGAAATTCGGATGGTCACGGATCACGATGATCTGTGGGAGTGGTACGAGGAACATGCCACGCGACATGCGGACCTGTTTGAACACCTCGATTTCAACGCACCAGGGTCTGCGGGGCCTTCCGAACTGGTCGGTACGAACTACGAGCGAAAGTTCCGACCAGAAGGCCGGGCATTCCGAGCCATGACTCTCAGGAAGTGGGCGTGATCACATGCACCGTGACGGCGTAGACCCTGAAAACGTGCAGCCGGAGGATATTCTCTGTGATTTCTGTCACAGGGCAGCATGGTCCAAGGGCCTGCCATGCATCGAGGGACACCATGGCTCGGTCATCTGTGGTGATTGTCTGAAGGTCGCATGGATGGAGATCGTGGAACTTGACGGCGGTGAATTGCAGGACGGCCGTGACTGCACGATGTGCCTCTCGAACCATGATGTGCCGACCTGGTTGAGCCCGATGGGCGAGGCACTCATCTGCCGTCGCTGCGTGAAGATGGGGGGGGTGACGCTGCGTCGTGACAAGGATCACCAGTGGGATACCCCTGGGTAGGGAGAAGCCATCGACTCAGCTCATCAGCGATTGGGCTTTCGGTGGTGTGTACGTAACTGGAATGGTGACGGAGAAGGTGGATCCGCAACCAGATGTGGATTGGACTGCAAGTTCGCACTGGAGCAGTTCGGCAAGTTCCCTGCAGATGGCGAGTCCCAATCCGGTCCCGGTAAACTCGCGTGTATGGCTGGCATCCGCTTGTCGGAACTTCTCGAAGATCAGGTCCTGCATGTCGGGTGCGATTCCAGGCCCTGTATCCGAGACGCTCAGGAGCACATGCTTGCCGGCACCTTCGGCCATGATCGTCACCTGCCCGTTGTCGGGCGTGAACTTGATGGCATTGCTCAGGAAGTTGTACAGGATCTGCTGCAGTTTTCCCGGGTCGGTTTCAAGCTGGGGGAGATCATCCTCGACCTGGCAGTCAAGCTCGATGGATTTCGCCGTGGCCTGCGGCGTCATGATTCCCGTCAGTCCTTCGAGAAGGTCCTCGATGCAGATCGGCTCGAGATTGACTTCCATGCGACCCGCTTCGATCTTTGCCATGTCGAGCAGATCGTTGATCAACTCGAGAAGTGATCGACCGCTTGTAAGTATGTTCGAGAGGTGCCGAACCCGCTTTGGATCTGCATCATTTGCCGTATCCGCCAGGAGCAGCTCGGTAAACCCGATGATCGAGTTCAGTGGCGTCCTCAGTTCGTGGCTGACATTCGCAAGGAACTCCGTCTTGAAGTTGGTCGATTCCCAGAGGCCGACATTTGCCTCGGCCAGTTCGGCAACCTTCAGGTCAAGGTTCTCGTTCATGCGCTGCAGGCGGGATTGCGTCTCCTCGACCTGGTCGAGCATCGCATTGAAGTTGCTTGATAGTTCCTCGAATTCATCACCGGTCCTGATCGTAGATCGTGCCGTGATGTCACCACTGCTGACACGTTCAGCGGTATCTCGCAGTCGGCGAACGGGTGAGAAGATGAGTTTCGTCAGGATGAAGTAGAACACGATGACTGCCAGGAGGCCTGCCACGATTCCCGTGATGATGATGTACGACCTCGACAACTGGAGCTGGGTTTCACCGAAATGCGTTGCTCGCTCAACGACCAGGACTGCACGGAGTGGATCGGAAACGGTAGGTTCGATGACCCCGGGCTTGAAAGTCGTTGCTGTTGGATTGCGAAGCCTCTGCAGCCGAAGTGCCCGAATCGGCATGGCATAGCGGAAGATCTCCTGCTCGTCCTTGACGGAGGTCGTTTCGAAGTAGGCCAGGTCCGGATCAGCTTGGAATGCTGAGATTGCAGACGAGATGAACGGAGTCGTATTCGGATCGCCGAGCATATAGAAGGAGATCGCCAGTCCCGGGAACTCGTCCAGGGCCACGTCTGCCGCGAGATCTGGATTCTGTGTGAAGCGTGCTTCGAGCCACGCCTCGGTGATCTGGTCAGCAACTTCAACCTGGTACTCGCGAACGAGTGAATAGGTTCTGAACCATGGAACAGACAGCGCAAGGATGAGAATGACGACGATCGCGCACCCGAAGAGAAGGAGGCACTTGTTCGCCAGGCTGATCCTGTGTGATTCGTGATTCAGATCACTGTTGGTCATGTTTCCTCGCCATGGAGATCATCGAGCGTGTCGAGGATCTCCTCGAGCAGTTTCAACGAACGTTGTACCTGTTGACGAACCTGGGTCCATTTCTCCCGTGAAGGCCAGCGTTCCTCGTCCCATTCCAGTGCAAGAAATCCTGAATCCATCGACATGACCCCGGAAATGATCCGTCGAATGGCTCCTGCATCTGCAACCGGGAATCGCTCTATGGTTCGATCGACGCCGGCTGTCTGGAGCGAGGAACGAAGGGCGTTCCCAGCAGCATTCGAGGCTGCCAGGAGAGCCCGGTCAACGACGGTTACTGGATCATTGATCAGGAGTGAGCAATGATCGAACCAGGCATCACAGGCCCACCAGAGGGCATCACCCTGGTCTCGTGTCAGTTCTATGAAGTCGGTTGGCAGAGTCTTCATGAATCCCTACAGCCTACCTCTTTTCGTGCCGGCTACTCGTGGCGAAGCGCAACGATCGGATCCTGCCTGGAGGCCACGATGGCTGGATAGATGCCGAAGATGAGTCCGGTCATGGAAGCTACAAGGAACGAGGCGATGATCGACCAGCCCGTGATCTGGGTTTCAAAGCTGATATCGGTTTCGATGATGTTCTGGATGGCTGGTTGACTCATCAGCCATGGAAGAAATTCAGCGACCGAGATGGACAGGCTGATGCCGAGCAGGATGCCCAGGAGACCACCGACAGCGGACAGGGTCCCGGTTTCGACAAGGAACTGGGAAATGATGTGTTTCCGCGTGGCACCGAGAGCGCGCCGGATGCCGATTTCCCTCGTCCGCTCGATGACGGAGGCGAGCATGATGTTCATGATTCCGATACCACCCACCAGCAGGCTGATGGCAGCGATGCTTGTCAGGAGCAGATTCATCGCGAACGTGGTTCGCTTGACGTTTTCGAGCAGTTCCCAGGGCACGATCAGGGCGACATCATTGTCTTCGGAGTGTCCGACAGCGATGATCTTCTCGATCTGTTGTGCAACCTTGATGACCTCGTCCGTTGAAGCAACGGTGATGTACAACTCGGAGAACCGAATCTCCTCGCCGGAGAATGAGCCTGAAACACGACGTACGACAACGTCTCCGAATTGCATCTCTGCGGTAGAAAGGGGAATGTGCACATCCTGATTCAGGTCCCGACCAACGAGTGCTCCCCCGGCACCACCCGAGAGGCCTACGGGATCAAGTACACCGACGATCGTGAATACGCTTCGATCGATGCGCAACTCCTTGCCAACGGGGGTTTCAAGTGGAAAGAGTTGATCGGCAACACCCTGCCCTATGACCGCCACCGGCCGGCGAAGTTCCAGGTCCTGCTCCGTGAGGTACCTCCCGCCTTTTTCAATCTTCAGATTGAGTACTTCTCTCAATGCGGGAAGAGTCCCATAGGTCTGACTGGTGACTCGCTTGTGCTTGTAGGAGACCTCGGATCCCACTGTCTTCAAGGGGATGATTCGTTCAGCTTCCGGCACGAAGGCGGCAAGCCGTTGAAGGTCTGCATCAAGAAGACCGTATGAAACGAGAAATGACCGACGTTGTGATCCGAAGGTGCTGGACTCGGGCGGTTTCCTGGAACGCACGATGATGTTGTTTGCTCCAAGCTGCTTGATGTCACGCAGTGCAGTCTGCTTGTTTCCTTCACCGATCGACACCATGAGAATCACGGCTGCGACGCCGAGGATGATGCCGAGGCTTGTCAGGGTCGATCGGAGCAGGTGCAGTCGCAGGTTCCAGAGACCCAATCGAAGTGTTTCAAGGAAAAAGTTCATCGTAGTGCTAGGCTGTGCTGGTCAGGGACACGGGATTGCCCATCAGGCTAACGTGTTTGCCTTCATTCTGCGCATAGGAGCCGTGCATGCAGGTCGAGGTCATTTCGGAACTGGAACAGGAGAACGGGTGGAAGTTCTCCGTCACCTTTGGTGAACAGGTGTGTGAACTGTCCCTGTCGTGGTCTGACTACAACTTCTGGTCGCCGGGTGGAACACTTCCACCGGTGAATATCGCTGATGCCGTGGCCAGGGTCATGCTCGAGCATGGCCCATCGGAGATCCCGATTCGTCTTGACGCGTCGCTTCTCCGTCGCCTGATCGACGGGGGAGATCAACTGGTACATCAACAACTCGGCAGCGAGCGTCCCTGAACATTCGATTTCTAGGGTTTCTTCATGTCTTCCAGATCACGTTCCCGCTTCAGTCGTTCGGATAGTGGAACAATGACGGAGATTCCATCCTGTTCATAACTGAGACTTCTGTTTGAAGTCGAACCTGCAGGGCGAATCGGCTCAAAGGGATAGCCTTCAAGTTGGCGTTGAACGAAATCCGGCGCACGGATGATGAGTGAACCACGGTATTCACGAATGCTGGCCCAGGACCCCCCGTTGCGATTCCATGCTGTTGGTTCAACGAAATCCACGATGATCTGGATCAACTTTTCGATGCGTTCTTCCTCATCGGTGGGGCTGAGTGATCCAGGATTTTCGCCACCGCCACCGCCACCGCCACCCCCGAGGCCACCGCCACCCCCTCCGGAGTTCCCAAGATCGAGGGTCGGCGCATTGTCGAAATCGGGTATCTCGAAGATGAGGTTCTCGATGTCGTACGTCCTGATGAGTTGAGCGGATTTGCGACCCAGCCATTCCTTCGGACCGATCTCGAGGATGCCATGGTGGAGCTGCCATGAGAACTCCTCTCCATCCAATGAACTGGAATCGAGAATACGTTCCAGGACATCAAGGGCCGGCTGGTGGTCGATGCTCATCGTGACGGGGAGTTCCGGGTTGAGCCCGGTCGACGACAAACCTGTCAGCCACTTGATGGTCATGTTGATTCCCGTGGAGTCCTTCAGGAACTGCATGACGTCCCGGAGTTCGGTGTTGTTGAATTCAGCGGTGAGATCGGTGTAGACGAGAGAACCGAGAATCCTGGCCTCGGCCTCGTGCATTCGAGTTTGATTCTGGAACTGTCCTCGCATCTGGGCGTCGGTTGTTCCAGCAAGCGATGCGACAGCCATGAATGAACACAGGCAGAGTCGAAGAAG
>Ga0315339_1000571_pt1 | contig 43843 bp, 43 predicted proteins | sample ASW17metaG_FD_204514 | JGI IMG/M metagenome (GOLD analysis project Ga0315339, IMG submission 204514) | Ammonia-oxidizing marine archaeal communities from Pacific Ocean, United States - ASW #17 | ecosystem: Environmental > Aquatic > Marine > Oceanic | place: USA: California | collected 2016-12-05 | reverse complement strand
GGTCCACCACCTCCTTCTGGCGTAACCCAAGTAATATTTTGTGACGGTTCTTTAATATCGCATGTTTTGCAATGAATACAATTTTGAGAGTTTATTACAAATTTATTTACATTATTTTCTATTTGAACTTCGTATACGCCTACTGGACAATATCTTTGGGCAGGTTCGTCAAACTTTTCTAAAGTATAATTAATTGGCAAATTTGGATCTTTAAGTTGTAAATGAACAGGTTGATTTTCTGCATGATTAGTTCCTGTTAAATAAACAGAGCTCGTTTTATCAAAAGTGATAATTCCATCTGGTTTTGGATATTCTATTTTTGGCATTTCGTTAGCTGGTTTTAACGTTTCATGATCAGCATGTTTATGTTTAAGGGTTAAAGGTAATTTTCCCCTAAATAAAATTTGATCAATTCCAGTAAATATAATCCCAAGAATCAAACCCCAACTAAAACTTGGTTTAACATTTCTTGCTGCATGTAATTCTTGGTAAACCCAACTTTTTTTAAACTTATTTTCATAAATTGATAAATCTTTATTTTCTTTTAAACTTTCAACTATAGCTTCTGCTGCAATCATTCCACTTTTCATTGCTGTATGTGAACCCTTAATTTTAGGCATATTTAAAGTCCCTGCATCACAACCAACCAATAAGGCTCCTGGCATAAACATTTTAGGTAAACTTTGCAACCCACCTTCAATTAAAGCTCTTGCTCCGTAAGAAATTCTTTTTCCACCTTCAATAATTTTTTTAATTGCAGGGTGAGTCTTAAATCTTTGAAACTCATCAAAAGGGGATAAGTGTGGATTTTTATAATCAAGACCAATTACATAGCCTAAAAAAATTTGTTTATTTTCAGCATGATACATAAAGCTTCCACCGTAAGTACTATTATCTAATGGCCACCCAGCGGTATGCATTACTAAACCTTCTTCATGATTTTCTTCATTAATTTCCCAAATTTCTTTAAATCCAATTCCATACTGTTGAGGATCTTTATCTTTATTTAAATTAAATTGTTTTATAAGTTCTTTTCCTAAGTGGCCCCTGCAACCTTCTGCGAACACTGTAACTTTTCCAAGTAGTTCTATCCCAGGCTCAAAACTATCTTTTTTATTTCCTTCTTTATCGATTCCCATATCTTGAGTTGCAACGCCTTTTACTGATCCATCTTCGTTATATAAAATCTCACTAGCCGGAAACCCTGGAAATATTTCTACACCTAAAGCTTCCGCTTGTTCAGCTAGCCATCTACACAAGTTAGCAAGACTTATAATATAATTTTTATGATTTTGTTGTACTGTAGGGAGCAGCCATGTTGGCCAACTCAATGATTTAGTTTTACTTAAAAATAAAAATTTTTCTTTTGATACTTTAGTTTTAACTGGTGCATTTAATTCTTTCCAGTTTGGAAGTAGCTCATCTAAAGCTCTAGTTTCAAAAACATTTCCACTTAATATATGTGCACCAATCTCAGAAGCTTTTTCAAGCAAACAAATATTTAAATTTGAGTCTAATTGTTTAAGTTTAATTGCTGTAGATAATCCAGATGGTCCACCACCTACAATTACAACATCATATTCCATTGCTTCTCTGGACATATATTATTTTTTTACAGTATTTGTTATTTTTGTATAGTATTTAATTTATTTAATTCTTCTAAGAATTGTGGAAGAGCTTCAAATAAATCAGCTTCTAACCCATAATCGGCAACACTAAAAATTGGTGCCTCACCATCTTTGTTAATTGCAACAATAACTTTGCTTTCCTTCATTCCCGCTAAATGCTGAATAGCTCCTGATATACCAACTGCTATATATAAATCTGGTACAACCACTTTTCCTGTTTGGCCTACTTGATGATCATTGCTTATATAACCTGCATCAACTGCAGCTCTAGATGCACCAATAGCAGCGTTTAATTTGTCAGCAATAGCAGAAATTAATTTAAAATTATCACCGCTTTGCATTCCTCTTCCTCCAGAAATAACAATTCTTGCCGTTCCAAGCTCCGGTCTATCTGATTTAACTTCTTCTCTTTTAATAAATTTTGATGAAAGAAAAGCTTCTACTGGTTCAATTTTTTCTATTGGTGCAGAACCGCCTGATGTAGAACAAATTTCAAAAGAAGTAGGTCTAATCGTTATACATTTTTTTTCATCAATACTTTTAACAGTGGCAAAAGCATTTCCAGCATAAATTGGCCTTAAAAATGTATCTGAGGATATTACTTTAATAATATCACTAACTTGTGAAGTATTTAAAAGAGCGGCAATTCTTGGCATTAAATTTTTCCCAAATGTATTAGCTGAGCTAATTATATGTGAATAATTTTCAGAAACTTTAACAACTAAAGGTGCAAAATTTTCTGCAAGAAAATTTTCATAATGATCAGCTTCAGCGTGTAGCACTTTTTTTACTAATGCTATTTTAGATAAAGATTTAGCTACATCTCCACAGTTATGTCCGATTAACAAAACATGGACATCAGGATCGATTTGTGAAGACGCTGTAATAGCATTTAGTGTAAATGGTCTTAGTTCTTTGTTGTTATGTTCCGCTATTAATAAAACTGGCATTATATAACCTTTGCTTCATTTTTAAGTTTTTGGACTAATTCCGCTACACTAGCCACTTTAATTCCTGCTTTTCGTTTTGGAGGTTCTTCTACTTTAATTTGTTGAACTCTTGGCGTTGTATCCACACCTAAATCTGAAGCGCTTATTTGTTCCATTGGTTTTTTTTTAGCTTTCATTATATTTGGTAATGAGGCGTATCTCGGTTCATTTAACCTAAGATCACAAGTTACAACCGCTGGCATATTAATTTCTATAGTCTCTAATCCTTCGTCAACTTCTCTTACTACTTCTAACTTTTTATCTTTAATTTCAATTTTTGATGCAAAAGTTGCTTGAGGCCAATTTAACAATGCACTTAACATTTGACCTGTTTGATTACAGTCATCATCTATAGCTTGCTTGCCCATAAAAACTAAATCTGGTTTTTCTTTATCAACAATTTTTTGTAAAATTTTTGCAACTGCTATTGGCTCTATAATTCCATTAGCCTTTACATGAATTCCCCTGTCAACTCCAACTGCTAAAGCTTTTCTAATTGTTTCTTGAGATTTTTCCTCTCCAACAGTAACAGCTATAACTTCTGTAGCTTTACCTAACTCTTTAATTTTTACCGCCTCTTCAATAGCGTTATCATCTGGAGGATTACTTGACATTTTAACATTATCAGTAACAATTCCTGTTCCATCTTCTTTAACTCTGATTTGAACATTGTAATCAATTACTCTTTTTACAGCTACTAAAATTTTCATTATGCTCTTATTAAATTATTTTCTGGATCATAAGGACTCTCTTCTAAAATTGTAGCATCATGCATTTTTCCAAGGATATCAATTTTTAATTTTTGACCTGGTGTCGCAATCTCTGGCTTGACCATTCCTAAAGCGATTGATTTACCTAATCTAAAACCAAAATCACCACCGGTTGCTCTTCCCACAACTTGTCCATCACTATAAATTGGGTTATTGCCTAATACATCAGCATCTTCAATACTATGAACTTCTAGAGTTACTAATTTATTAGCAAAACCTTTTTCTCTCCATTTATTTAATGCATCTAGTCCAATAAAATTTCCTTTATTTGGGTGAACAAATCTATCCAAACCAGATTCATATGGTGAATATTCAATTGATAATTCGGTACCAACTAATTTGTAAGATTTTTCAACTCTTAAGCTATTCATTGCTCTAATGCCATATGGTTTAAGACCTAAGTCTTTTCCGGCAGCCATCAATTTATCAAAAATATGATTTTGATATTCAATTGGATGGTGCAACTCCCAACCAAGTTCTCCAACAAAATTTACTCTCATTGCATTAACTGGTGCATTTCCAACGTCAATATTCTTTGCACTTAACCATTTAAAGTTTTCATTAGAAAAATCATCCCTTGACACTCTTGTCATTAATTCTCTAGCTTTAGGACCGGAAACAACAAGAACACCCGTGCTATTTGTTAAGTTTTCAAATTGAACACTGCCATCAGTTGGTATCCATTTATGAATCCAGTCATGATCTAATCTTTGAAAAGCACCTGCTGATACTAAATAAAAACTATCTTTTGCTTCCCTCATAATAGTAAATTCTGAATGAACTCCACCTTTGGTATTAAGAGCATGACATAAACCTATTCTTCCTATTTTTTTTGGAAGTTTATTTGCTACTAAATAATCCAAAAACTCTTCAGCTTTTGGTCCTTTAATTCTACATTTTGCAAATGCCGTCATATCTAATAGACCAACATTTTCTTTTACGTTCTTGCACTCTTTTTCTATTGCTTTAAACCATTTTGATCTTCTAAATGACCAATCATCTTTTTGTTCCATTCCATCTGTTGCAAAAAAATTAGGTCTTTCCCATCCAAATTTTTGACCAAAGACAGCTCCTAGCGCTTTCATTCTATCATAACAAGGTGCTGTTTTTAAAGGTCTACCGGCTTCTCTTTCTTCATCTGGATAATGAATTATGAAAACCTTACTATAAGCTTCTTCATTTTTTTCTTTCAGATAAGATTTTGTTGCATAGTCACCATATCTTCTAGGATCTACACCCAGCATATCAATTGTTGGTTCACCATCTACAATCCATTCTGCAAGTTGCCACCCTGCTCCACCTGCTGCTGTAATACCAAAACTGTGTCCTTCATTAATCCAAAAATTTTTTAAACCCCATGCCGGACCAACTATTGGATTTCCATCTGGAGTATAACAAATTGCACCATTATAAACTTTTTTAACTCCTACTTCTCCAAACGCTGGAACACGATGTATCGCTCCTTCTATATGTGGAGCAAGTCTATCTAAATCCTCTTGAAACAATTCATACTCTGAATCTTTTGATGGTCCATCAACGTAACATGCTGGAGCCCCATCTTCATATGGTCCTAAAATTAATCCACCCGCTTCTTCTCTCATGTACCATCTATTATCACTATCTCTAAGCACTCCCATTTCAGGTAAGCCTTCTTTTTTTCTTTTTAATATTTCAGGATGTGCTTCGGTAACTATATATTGATGCTCAACAGGTATTGCGGGAATATCTAAACCAACCATTTTTCCAGTTTGTCTTGCAAAATTTCCTGAACAAGCAATTACATGTTCGCATTCTATTGTACCTTTGTCAGTTTCAACAGCCCAGCCATCTTTAGTTTGTTTAATTCCGACAACTGTTGTGTTTCTATAAATTTCTGCTCCTATGTTTCTTGCACCTGTTGCAAGCGCTTGTGTTAAATCAGCAGGTTGAATATAACCATCTTCAGGGTGTTGAATTGCTCCAACTAAATCTTCTACATTACATAAAGGCCAAATTTCTTTTACTTGTTGTGGTGTTAAAAATTTTACATCCACTCCAATAGTTTGAGCGACGCCGGCATATTGATGGTATTCATCCATTCTATCTTTTGTGCTTGCTAAACGAATATTTGATACAACACTGAAACCTACATTTTTTCCTGTTTCTTCTTCTAATTTTTTATAAAAATCTACAGCATACTTATGAAGCTGCCCAACAGAATAGCTCATATTAAATAAAGGCAATAAACCTGCGGCATGCCATGTAGAACCCGAGGTTAATTCTTTTCTCTCAACAAGAACAACGTCTGACCAACCTTTTTTTGCTAAATGATAAAGTGCACTAACTCCTACAACTCCACCACCAACAACAACTACTTTAGTTTTAGTTTTCATTTCGTCAATACCTACTAAATTTTTAATACTTACGAAACAAAATTCTATTAGTTGCTAAGTTAAATAGAGGAACTTAAGGGTGTCGGGGAAGATACCATTGTAGTTAACCAACAGTCTTTAAGGGGGCCATTTTTTGTGTATTTTTCAACTTGCCAATTGAACTTGTAGTAAGTTTTGGTTTTATCAAGAACAGTTACCTCAAATAAAGCAACGAATTCTTCAGACTTGATTAAAACAACTTGATGATCTAAATGATTCAAGAGCATCTCGTATGATTTGCCTTTAATCATGAGCTTAAAACGGTCTAATGGGCCTGTATTTTTTTGATTGTTGGGATGTGCAAATTTCCATGTTTGCTCGATTCCATTATCTTTAGTGGGTTTATCATTTTGTTTTAAGCTTCTTAATTGAATTTTAACAACTTGGTAAGGCTCAATACTATTATTTGGTTTAATTAAATCTGCTTTAGCAGTAGCTATAAACATTACTGCAAGAAAAAATATAATAGCTAAATAAATTAATCCATATAAAGAATATTTAACAAATTTTTTCATATATTTAATGCTGTTTTTTTAACATCTTCTAAAAATTTTTTTCTTTTTTCATCGGTTACAAATGGGACAGCAAAATATCTTTTATAGGTAATGTTAAAAATACCACACATATGAAAAACTCCACGTTTTAATCTTCTAATGGGTAAATTTAAAAAAAAAGTAGTAACTGCTAATCTTGGTGAACCATATGTGCAAAATATAATTGCTTTCTTATCCTTTAAATGTCCTTGAGGATATCCATAATTTCCAACTAATCTTTTAAAAGAAAATGCCCATGGTGGAGCTAACACTTTATCTATCCAACCCTCGACAATAGCTGGCATTCTAAAATTCCAAATAGGAGCAATAAGTACAATTGTATCGCACTTTTCTATTCTTTGCCTGTGTTCTGTAACATCGGCTCCCGGTTCTTCACCTGCAAAAATAGGATTAAATTTTTCTTTATAAAGATCAACACTATCAACTTGATTCCCATTTTCTTTAGCAGTTTTTATAAATGTATCTCTTATTGCTGCATTGAAAGATTTGTCATCATAATGACCATATACAAGAAATATTTTTTTCATTTAATTCCAAATTTTTTTAAGTGTTCTTTCTCTTCCACAGCCATTTTTATACATCAAATAATTAACAAAATTTTCTTGATAATAATCTTGATGATAAGATTCGGCTTCATAGAATTTATCAAACTTTCTACTATAAGTAACAACCTTTTTACTAAATTTTAATTCAATATCCTTAATAGATTGTTCAATTATTTTTTTTTGTTCAGTGCTTTTGTAGAATACTACAGATCTATAACTATACCCTTTGTCGCAAAATTGACCTTCGGAATCAAAAGGATCTATATTTTTCCAATAAACATCTAAAACTTTTTTGTAACTGATAATTTCAGGATTATAAGTAATCTTAACAGTTTCAAAATGCCCAGTGTTTCCATATGTAACTTCTTTGTATGTGGGATTTTCAGTACTTCCTCCTGAGTAACCAGATATAGCCTCTAAAATACCTTCTGTTTTTTCAAAAGATTCTTCCATACACCAAAAGCAACCACCAGCAAAATAAGCGTTAACTAAATTCTGGCTATAAGTAGGTGTTTGAAAAAGTAAAATTATAATTAATAATTTTTTCACCTAATTTTTTAATACAGGAAATACTGGATTAGATTTTTCAAATAATTTTTGGTATTCTTGTTTAATACATTTGTTCTCAATATATTGCACTTTTGCATCTTCGGAAATTTTTTTAGCTTTCTCATGTTGAATTCCATACTGTAACCATAGTACTTTGGCTCCAACTTTAATTGTTTCCTTTGCAAAACCAGGTGTTTCTTTCGATGGACGAAATACATCAACTATATCTATTTGTTCTGAAATTTTTTCTAAACTTCCAACTACTGTTTCTCCATTTATCATCTCTCCCACAGCAAAAGGATTAACTGGTATTACTTTATATCCAAAACCCTGCATATATTTCATGACTACATTAGCAGGTTTTCTTTTTAAATTTTTTGGATCTTCGCCCTTTTTTTCAGAACTTATTCCAATCATTGCAATTGTTTTAGAATTTTTAAGAATTTCTTTTATTTGATCGTCACTCATTTATTTTTCCACTTAGGTTTTCGTTTTTCTAAAAATGCAGATATACCTTCTTTTGCATCCATTGCCATCATATTTAATGTCATCATTTTACTGGTATATACGTAAGCTTTTCTTAAAGGCATTTCTAATTGTTTATAAAAAGCTTGCTTACCAATTTTAATTGTTAAATTTGATTTTGACGCAATAGTTTTTGCTACTTTTAAAACTTCTTGATTTAATTTTGATTTGGAAAAATGATCATTAATTAAACCAATTTCTTTAGCATAGTTAGCTTTAATTGGTTCGCCTGTTAAAAGCATTTTCATTATTCTCTTTCTATTAACTTTTCTACTTACTGCAACCATGGGTGTGCTACAAAATAATCCAATATTTACACCTGGCGTAGCAAACATTGTGTCATTAGTGCTATAAGCTAAATCACAACTAGCAACCAACTGACAGCCAGCGGCGTAAGCAGCACCATGAACTGCAGCTATAACCGGCTTTCTACCTTCAACTATTTTTAACATTAATTTTGAACAAAGATTGAATAACTTAAGATATTTAGATCTCTTTTTTAAGTTTCTCACTTCTTTTAAATTATGACCAGCACTAAAACCTCTGCCAGCACCTTCAAGAACTATAACTTTAGTGAAATTGTCTTTATCTAGTTTTTGAAAAGCACTTAATAATGAATTTATAACAGCAAAAGATAAAGAATTATAAGTTTTAGGATCATTAATAATTACTTTTTTTATTCCTGATCCTAAATCTTTAATTAAAACATTTGAAATTGTTTTCATATCTTTTTAATCCTACTGCTAATACCCTCTTCTTCTTTTAAATTAAACTCTTTAGAATTCAAATCGTACAATTCCTTTATTCTTAATCCTTTAGTATTAATAGTTGGTATATTTTTTTTTCTCATTCCTTCATGTCTTGCATAAACTGCTTTTTTTTTATTTACCTGATGAGGTTGAAAATCATCAATATCATCAATTTGTAATTCATTTCCAATTTTAATATATCCAGCTTTTGCTGCTTCATTTAATAAATCTAATCCTTTTTTTGTTCTAACTATTGCTGCGTTATATCCTTCATCTTCACCTTTAGGAGATCCACCTCTCCAAGTATCTAAAGCAGCTATGTCTGAACTGTCGCCAATAGCATCTGGACATATTTTGCATCTAAAAGGAACTCTCCAAGTTGACTCTTCTCCCCAAAAAGAATTGTATTCCCTGTCATGTTCTCTACCCTTTTTTGTTTTAATATACATTCTTCCTGGGTTTCCAAATCCTCTGTATCTAAAAATTGACAATTCATCTTCTCTCACTTTGAAACTTTCAATAAAGTCTTGTGCTTTTGTAAACTCAGCAAAACCTCCACAAACTAGGGTTAACATATATTTACACATTTGATTTACTCTCTTATCAGTTTTAGATAATTGTCTAATTGCACTGATATCACAGGGTTTACCAACAAAAGCAAAAGGTTGGTTTAAATTAAGAGCTTCATGAAATTTATCTAATGGTGCTGCTGGCCCGTATCTTGATCTACTTTCGCCACCAATGAGTTCTTCTTTATTATAACTAAATTTAGATAAACTTCTCATTGGTTTTTTTGGATCAGCTGCAGTATGTAAAATAAATTTAACTTTTTTAGACTCTAATAAATAAATCGATAAACCATTTAATAACCCTCCCGTTGAACTCTCAAATCTCACTTTCTCATCAGTAGACCATGCATAACAAAGTGATAAATAATAACCCCAAACTAAATTATGACTTGTATTTGTATCAACTTGTTCTTTTGGAAGTCCTTCTACAATAACACCAGGACAAACATTTAATATTTTATCAAATATTTCGGTTGATATTTTTTTTATTTCTTTGGGTTCAAGTCTTCCTTTAGATGACATTGAAACTTCAATTTTATCTTTTCCTGCAATACTTTGACAAAGACCACAGCCTATACACAAACCATTATCAACTATGTCAGTTAGATTTTTTACAGTAGCCATCATTTACCTATTCTTTATAAGTAGGGTCAGTTACATCACATCTTCTTAATAAAGCTGGCCATTCATTTGGTCCTGGGAAAAAAGCATCATATTGTTTTTGAGATTTTTCCCATAAATCTTTTGATGCAGTCTCTAATTTTAATCCAGAAACTTGGGCTTTCACCGCAACTTCGCACATTCTCACTGCATAATACATATTCATGAATGACTCTCCTGCGGTTTCTCCTACAGTTAACAGTCCATGATTTCTCATAATTAAAACTTTATTCTCTCCAAGATTTTCAGCTATTCTAAATCTTTCATCTTTATCAACTGATAAACCTTCCCAATCATGGTAACCAACTTTTCCATAAAGCATTGAAGAGTCTTGAACTAAATAAGGAATTCCATCTTTTAATGCTGTTGCAGCTAACGCCATTGGTGGATGAGCATGAAAAACAAATTTATTTTTTGGATGATTTAAATGAACTGCACTATGAATTATAAAACCTGCGGTATTAACATCAGATGGTCCTTCTAAAACTTTACCATCTTCATCTACTTTGATTAAATTTGATGCTTTTACTTCTTCATATAATAAACCAAATCTATGCATAAAAAAAGTATGCTCTGTACCTGGTGTTCTAGCTGTAATATGATTCCAAACAGTATCATCCCAACCCATCATATGGGTTAATCTAAACATTGCAGCAAGATCTACTCGTACTTTCCACTCAGCTTCATTAATATTTTTTTTCATCAGTCTGTTAATCCATCCCCTTGAATTTTCTCTCTTTTAAAATGAATTGGCAAGGCTTTTCCATAAACTTGTTTTGAATGTTCGGGCTTATTGATTTTTAAAGGATCTTTCACATAACAAGGTAAAGCAATATATCTGGATGTTTTACCTTCAATCTTTGTTACTCTATGCATTGAAAATCTTCCTTTAAAAATCTGTAGATCTCCCGGTTTTAAATCAAAAGATTCAACTCTTGTTCGATCACCTTTTAAAACTTTGGCAACTTCCTCAAAGTTTTCATTATCTTTGGTTCTTATATCTGAAGCGTATTCAAAAAAGCCTCCTTTTTCAGCCTTTTGAATCAAAACACTTAAAGTAAATTCATTTCCATCGAAGTGCCAAGGAAAATAGTGATCAGTATGCATAACGCTGTATGGATTTTTCCCTAAAGGATCTGCCCACTTATAAAGAGGGAATACTTCAAGACTGTCTGATACAAATTTTAGCATTTCTTCTAAATCATAAAATTTATTTAGATCTGAATCTTTTTCTAAATCATTTGAGTTTAAGTAACCACTTTGTCTAACAGAAAATATTCTTTTTGGATGTTTTTCGTGAAGCGTTTTATCATCTTTCGTAAAGTATGGATTATGTTTATCGCTTGTAAAATGAATTTTACTTAAGTTTCTATCAACTTCATTTTTCATTCTTCTAATAGAATCTGATTTGATAAAATTATGAAGCACACAACAACCATCTTCATTAAGTTGTTTTCTAGTATAATTAGTTAACTCCTTATACTTTATAGAGCCAGTATCGTTTATAGGATATTTTTCTAAGTTTATTATCTGTTTTAAATCTTTCATGTTTAATCAGCTAAACCATCTGATCTAGCTTTATTTCTTTCTATATGGATTGACAATACTTTTCCATAAATTGCTTCTGAGTGTTCCGGGGTATTTACTCTCCAAGGATCCAAAACGTAAGCTGGTATACAAATATATCTTGAAGTGTTTCCTTCTATTTTTGTAACACGATGTAATGTAAATCTTCCTTTAAATATTTGAAGATCACCTGGTTCTAATTTTAATTGGCGAACTCTTGCGCGGTCACCATCAAGTACTTTTTTAACCTCTTCAAAATTTTCATTTCCTGGTTCACGAATAAATGGACAGTATTCAAATATTCCACCTTTTTCAGGTTTTTGTATCATAAAGCTTAAAGTAAATTCACAGCTATCAAAATGCCAAGGAAGAATACCTTCTGGTTTCATCACGTTATAGGCATGACAAGCTAAAGGGTCGGCCCATCGATAAATTGGAGATACACCTAAACAAGCAGATACAAACTTTAAAAGTTCTTCCTGCTCATAAAGGAATTTCATTTCCGAATTTTTTTCAAAAAGGTCTGAATTTAAATATCCATTATCACGTTTCATGAATGTTCTTTTTGGATGATCTTTTGCTAATCCAGGATCATCTTTAGAATATAAATATGCATTTATACTTTTTTTGGACATATAAACTTCACCTATTTGTTTTTCTAACTCTGCATTCATGATTTTTAAAGATTTACATAAAATAAAATTTGGTATAGTTGCACAACTAAACTGATCTAAATCACTTTTGCATTTTTTTATTATTTCTTTTATCTCTGGAGAATTTAAATCTTGAATTGAGTATTTTTCTAAGTCGACAATAGTTTTAAGTCTATCGTTCATTTTTTTACTCTAGTTTTCCTTCTTCTCTCATTTTGGCTCTGATTTTTGTTGCAGAGATTTTTTGGATTTCTTCTGGAAGCACAACTTCTTCAATTTTATAGCCTACACCTCTACCATAACTAATATTAGTAATATTAGGTACTAACATTATTTTAAATCTACCTTCAAATTCTGGATTTAATTTACCCTCTATATTTTTTTTAACTGTTTCAAAATCAAATGGATTATCATCTACTCCTTGAACATCTCTTATTTGAATACAAACTTGTCCAGTAATTTTTACAATTTCTTTAAATAAAACAAAATGACCTTCATGAAAGGGTTGCCATCTACCTAACATTTGTGCAGTTGGTTTTCTATTATCCCATTTGTAAGGCATTATTTTATCTCCTTTAGAATTATTGGCGCCCAACGTTTAGCGTCTTGTGTTGTTACATGATAATCAAATTTTTCAGGTTTAACAAACATCTTATTGGTATCATCAAATCTACCTTCTTTTATCGTATCTACCCAAATAATGTAATCTGAAGGAAAAAGACTTCTTGCTTCTGGAGTTGGGCAAATAAAATCTGCAACTACATAGCTTCCATCCTCATTTGATTTTTTTGCTAAATCTGCCATACGTTTAGATTGTCTAGATCTTCCTTCTTCTGAAAAATCCCAATCATTTGCCTCTTTTCTAACTTCATCCGCATTAATTCTTTTTGCATTTATTAATGGAGCTAGTTCATTTGCTAAAGTTGTTTTGCCTGATCCGGGTAGACCCATAATTAAAATTATTTTCATTAAAGATTTTCTAAGGGATGATGAGACATGAGCTCAAGTCCATTTTCGCTTACTAAATACTGTTGTTCAAGTTTAATACCTTCTTTTCCACCCACTTTTCCAATGTATGTTTCGACAGTAATGGTCATATTTTTTTCAAAATAACCTTCTCTTTGACCTCCATCAGTTGGGTATCTAATCATTGGCCATTCATCACAAAGACCAATTCCATGCACCATACAAGAATATCTATTCCCATAATATTCTTCAGGGAGGTTCCAGGATTTTTCAGTAAACTCTTTAAATGACAGCCCAGGTTTAATTAATCTTGAATTATGATTAATTTGATCTACTCCCATTAGATATAATTTTTTTTGTTCTTCGTTAAATTTATTACCTACAACAAATGCTCTAGATATATCGGCACAATACCCATAGGGTCCGACCATATCTGTATCAAAAGATACTATTTCGCAATCTTGAATTACCTTATTGCTACTTTCTTGCATCCAAGGATTTGTTCTCGATCCTGAAGATAAAATTCTACACTCGATCCATTCACCACCATGTTCAATATTTGTTTTATGTAAAATTGACCATAATTCATCCTCTGTCATTCCTGCTTTTAATTCCTCACGCATTTTAGCAACACCAATTTCTGCAACTTCTATAGCAGCTTTCATGCATTTTAATTCTTCTGGTGATTTAATAACTCTAGCTTGTTCAAGAATTAACTTTGCATCTACTACTTCAATTCCTTTTTTATTTAGTGCTGTTACCGCTGGTCCATTCAGTACATCAATTGCAATTTTTTTACTTTTAAAATATGAATTTGACAAGTCTTTAACTTCATTAATCCATTTTTCTAATTGAGCTCCAGCTTTATCTCCATTACTAAAATAATCCCAAGTTATAGATGGTCTTATCTCGTCTATCAAATTTAAATGTTTAGATAATCCTTCACAGTTAAAATATTCATAAAGTATTACTGGTCCATTTACTGGAATAAAACAATAACGAGTTAAATTATGCATATTATAAATACTCATGTTAACAGTGTCTAATGCATACCTAACGTTAACTGGATCAAATAACATGCATGCTTCAAGGTTATTTTTTTTTAATTCCTTTTTAACTCTATCTAATCTATAAGATCTAAGTTTATCAAAATTGATTTCATCTTCTTTTAATCTTTTCTTAGTTATAAAATTTGGCTTAGATTTTGTATCAGGAAAAATTTTTCTCTTAAGTTTCATATCAAACTATATTTGTTGCAACCCACTTATGAAAGTTATGAGTTGGATTATCCATGATAGGAGAAAAATTTCCACCGTTATAAATTGGTGAATTACGGCCTTCTTGCATTCCCTCAATTATATTTAAATCTTCTGTTTGTATTTCTTTCCATAATTTAAAATTTTGTTTTCGAAGAGATTTAAATTTTTTTGAATTTGCAGCTTTTTTTCCAACATAATAAATCTCCATATGTTCTTTAGTATATTTATGATCAACTGGCTCTAGCCAGTAAGCGTAAAAATGATCTTTATGAATACCTAGCATTACATTTGGAAATAAAGCTACATATTCGGCTATATGTTCTTGATTTTTTGGCCAGTTAGGAAAACAAGGAAATTTTTCTTTTCCCTTTAATTTTGGATTATAAACTTTTGTTCCTTGGCCAGCAAAGCGATTGGGTAGTCCTTGAATATGGTAATGATCGTCTATTTTTGAATAAGAATTTAAACTAGGATGAACCCATGGCAAGTGATAACTTTCACAATAATTTTCAATTGCAAATTTCCAATTACATTTTACATTTAGATTAAAGTATCCATAATCATTTGAGTAAACCATTAACTCTCTATCTTTTTTAGACCAAAATTTTTCCCATCTATTACTTAGTGGTTTTATATATTCTTCAAAAGAAATTTCATTTTCACTAATATTAACAAAAATCATGTCAAGCCAAACAGTTGACCTAATTTCTTTTAATCCACTTTTAGATTTATCAAATTTATTACATTCATGTTTATTCATTCCACCGATATGGGGTGTTGCAATCAATTTACCACTCATATCATACGACCAAGAATGGTACGGACACCTAATTACACTTTTGATTTTACAGTTTTTTTGCAAAATTTTATAACCTCTATGACTACACACATTATGAAAAACTTTAATTTTATTATTTTTATCTCTTAGAATTATGATTGGAACTCCTAATAGGTCAAAAGTTTTTGCATCACCTACGCTTGGAACAGAGCTTGCAACTCCAATTACAACCCATTTATTTTCAAATAATTTTTTTCTCTCAATCTTAGTGTATTCTGTGTTTGTATAACACTCATTTGGTAATCCATGTGATGTTTCAATAGGATTGCTTACAACGTCTAACTTTTTCTTATCAATGATGTTGTAAATTTCTGACATTATTTAATTACTTCATAAAGACCAAGCCAAGCATTTACATCTTTACTTGCAATATAATCTGATTTGAAAAATTCTATTTTTTTCCATTTATTTTGTCTTGCTAATTCTTCTATTTTTTTATCAAAACCATACTCTTCATGAATGCCCTCGTTAATAGTAAAACAAATTAAACCTTTATTTTTAGTAATTCTTATAAATTCATCCAATGCTTGAGGCTTTACATGGCCAAAAGTAAAAGTTCCAACACACATTACTGCGTCATAAGTATTATCTTTAAGATCTATGGGTTTATTTAAATCTACTTTAGTTAAATTTTCATAAAGACCTTTAGGAACTAAATCTAATAATTTTTGAGATAAATCCGCACCATCATATTTATTAAAACCAAACTTTTTTAATTCAACTCCAACTAAACCAGTTCCACATCCAGCATCATATATTTTAATATCTTTATTTTTTGTATATTTTTTAAAAATTTCAACTGTCTCCTTGGGTCCAGAATACTTCCAGTCAATCATGTCTTGATCGTATTTGTTTTTTATTCCCCATTCGTCATAATATTTCATGACCTCTTCAGTTTCTTTTAGTTTGTAAATTGGAATTTTATTTCCTACGTCTTTTTGTGCCATAAAGAATTAATTTCATGTTTAAAAAACAAATCAAGATCAAACATTATTAACTATATTTACTTAAATACCATAAAACATGCGGAAACTAAGTGTTTATTCGCGCTTGAGTTGTATACAATAATTTTATAAAAGATTCATTAGGAGGATAAGGATAGGGATGAAAAAGATAATAGTAATAATAATTAGTTTTGTATTTTTGGGTGCGTGTGCTCAATCCACTGTTTTTCTTGGTCCAGCAATTTCTGTGGGATCTACTGGAAACGTTATGCAAGCTGGCTTTTCTTATGGAACAAATATGGTCGTAAAACAAACAACGGGCCTAGTGCCCGGTGAACATGTTTCTTTATATATTAAAGAGAAAAAACAAGAAAAAAAACTTAAAGAAAGAGACGCAGAAATAAGAAAAGAAATGGTTAACTATTTACAATCTCACATTAAAATAATGAGAGATAAGCTAAATTTAAAGAATAAACTTTAGTTTAATTCAACTTCAAATTGATTTAATTTTATTTTCCGCCCCTTTTTGTGTCATCTTAACCTCTCATTTTTTCCCCACTGGAGTCATAAAGTGGTTCTAACTGTACACTCGCTTTATAAAGATCTCCATTAATTTCTATCTCTATTTCAGATCCATTTTTTGCTAAATTAACAGGTAGATAACCCATGGCCATACTTTTTTTAATATGATGGGCATATCCTCCAGACGTTATATATCCCACACATTTCCCGTCTTTCATAATTGCTTCATCTCCTGTTACATCAATATCTTTAGTCTCTATTGTCATTGTAACTAATTTTTTTTTAGGTCCGTCTTTTTTTTCTTTTAAAGCTGCATCTTTTCCTAAAAAAACTTTATCCCAATTAATAAAAAAATCTAAACCAGACTCTGCGACTGTAAAGTCTGGTCTAAAATCTAATGTCCAGGCACCCCAATTTTTTTCTAACCTCATTGACATTAAGGCTCTACTACCAAAAATTTTGAGTCCTAAATCTTTTCCATTATTTTCAATTTCTTCAAATAGTTTTATTTGAAACTGAGGTGCGGTATAAATCTCATAACCAAGTTCGCCAGTAAATGAAATTCTGTTTACAATAGCTGGCACACCTCCAATAAAAGTTTCTCTGGTATCCCTAAATTTAAATCCTTTATTTGAAAAATCGTCTCTGGCTATTTTTGATATTAATTCTCGTGACTTAGGACCTGATATTGCTAAACCATGATAATCATCCGATCTATTTCTATAAGATACACCAGTTTCTGGTAAATATTTTTCAAACCATCTTCTATGCATTTCTTGGACTGCACCTGAACCAAATATCATAAACTTTTTTTCGTTAAGGCAAGCTACAGTTAAGTCACCGTAAAGTTTTCCTTTTTCAGTAAGCATTGGGTTTAGTGTAATTCTTCCAGGTTTTGGAATTCTGCCAGCTAATATAAAATCTAAAAATTTACGGGCACCAGTTCCTGTAAATTCATGTTTAGAAAAATTTGCAATTTCAGATACTCCAACTTTAGTTCTTACAGCAGCAACTTCTGACCCTACATAATCATGAGAACGTGATCTTTTAAAAGTTGGGTCTTCAAAAGCATCTTCTTTGTCTTTTGCAAACCAAAGAACTTGTTCTAATCCAAATCCATCTCCCATAACAGCGCCTTTATTAATCAATCTATCATATAGTGCTGTTGTTTTTTGTTTTCTTCCCTTGGGTAAAGTTTCATTTGGAAAAGTCATAATAAATCTTCTTTCATAGTTTTCGGAAGATTTTATAGTCCCATAAGCAGGAGAAGCATAATCTCCAAATCTTGCGACATCCATTGCCCAAACATCTAACGAAGGTTCGCCATCAATAATCCATTCAGCAATACATTTTCCAACACCTCCAGCTTGACAAAAACCTGCCATGACGGCAACAGCAACCCAGTAATTTTTTTTACCAGGCACCGGACCTATTAATGGACTTCCATCTGGTCCAAAAGTAAATGGTCCGTTAATAATATTTTTTATACCAGCTCTTTCTAAAGCTGGTATTCTTTTAAATCCTATTTCAAGGCGGTCTTGAATATTATCTAATTTAGGTTCAAGCAATTCATGACCAAAAGCCATGGGTGTTTGTTGAACTTGCCAAGGTGTTGATTTAAATTCATAAGTTCCTAGCAACATTCCTTGGGCCTCTTGTCTAAAATAAATATTACCCTCAAAATCTGTTCCTATTGGAAGTCTTGGTTCATTTTTTCTTTCTTCAATTTCTGGAATTGTCTCTGTTATTAAATAATGATGTTCCATAGGTTGAACTGGTAGATTAATACCTGCCATTTTACCTACTTCTCTTGCCCATAAGCCTCCTGCATTAATAACTATTTCAGCATTAATGTTTCCTTTTTCAGTTACAACTTCCCAAGACCCATCTTTTTGTTGGTTTGTTTCTATAACAGGTGTGTGAGTATAATATTTTGCTCCATGAACTTTTGCAGATTTTGCATAAGCATAAGTAACTCCAGATGGATCTACCTCTCCATCAATCGGGTCCCATAAAGCTGAAATATAATGTTTTGGATCGATTAATGGATGTTTTCTTTTAACTTCTTCTAGAGAAATAAATTCTTGATCAAGACCCATATATCTTGCTTTAGATCTTTCTCGTTTTAAATAATCGGCCCAAATCTCATTAGAAGCTAAATAAAAACCTCCACTGGGTTTAAAGCCAACAGAGTGTCCTGAGGTTTCTTCAATCTCTTTATAAAGATTAATAGTATAAGCCATTAACTTAGAAATATTAGGATCAGATGATATTGCATGCACTGATCCTGCGGCATGCCAAGATGAACCTGAGGTTAGTTCGTTTCTTTCTAATAGAATACAATCCTTTAATCCAAACTTTGCAAGATGAAAAAGAATTGAACAACCTACAACTCCACCTCCGATTACAACTACCTTGGCATGTTTTTCCATTAATTAACTTAAAACGTTTTTGCTACATCTGTATTAATTTTTTTCAAAGTTTTATCCGTACCATGCGCATAATGTTTAGACATGTCTGGATAATACTTATAAGAAATTGGTTTTCTGCCAAGTGCAACTGACATTTCTCTTACATGGTGTGGTTCTGCTCCACAGCAAATTCCAATAAAGTTTACACTCATATCAGCGGCTTCTTTAGCAAATTTTCCCATTTCAAATCTATTGCAATATTTGTTATCTAGAGCAACAGGAAAAGCATTACCTCCTGGTATGCAGTCACAACCTTCGTCAGTTTGATTTAAAAATCCAGGTTCTTTTTCAGTCGTTCTATAAGGAACAGGTAAAGCTGCAACATGACAAGAAACACTTTCTCTTATGTCTTTCAAAAGTTTCATAGTCATTTTTGGTCCTCTAAAGCAATTTAAACCAACAACATCAGCGCCAAGATCTTCTAAAATTTTACATGCTTCTCCAGCTGAATGACCCTCTCTTGTTTTCTCATCTTTTCTAAATGCATAATTACAAACAGCAATTAATCCAGCATCTTTTATAGCTTTAAGCGCAATTTTCATTTCTTCAGTCCAAATAATAGTTTCTGCTACTACAAAATCAACACCGGCTTCTTTTGCCCAAGAAACTTGTTCTTCATACATTTTTTGACATTCTTTATTAGTGCTCTTATCAGATGGATCATAAATGTTTGTATTAGCAACATCACCACAAACCATTAAGTCTAAATCTTTAAACTCATTTCTTGAGTCTTTTGCAATTTGCAATGCATTTTTTTGCAAAGGTTCTAGCAGATCTTCTTTGCCAATTAGGCGAAGTTTTTCTCTATGTCCATAATATGTAAAAGCTTGGATTACGTCAGATCCAGCCCTAATAAACTCTCTATGTAATTGTGAAACTACTTCTGGATGTTCCAAAACAACTTCTGGAACAAATGATCCAGCTTGTAAATATCCTCTTCTTTCCATTGCAAATAAATATCCTTCTGCACAAAGAACAGGTCCTTCATTAAGTCTTGTAATTAAATCTTTTTTCATTTTTTATCCTAATTAATTTTTTTTAAATTTTAAATTTGATTTTAATTAATTAGTAACTCTGAAAAGAATTTGATCTCAGGCGATAAAAAAACCTGTTTAAATAAATATGATTAAAACGTGAATAACCCATTACAATAAATTTTTTTATAAACTTATAATTAATAGTTAGCTTACACATCGTTTGAATTTATATTTTATTAAATATGTAAGCAAAGACAATTTTACTACAACTAACAGTTGAAACAAATTTGCTTTTTTTTCCTCAATATGTTGTGATGCTTTTAAATAAACACAGATGGAATAAAAGGAAATATATGAATATAAAAAAAATATTACTTTCTACATTGCTAGTTTTGGGTATCGGTTCTTTTTCTGGTATCGCAAACGCAGGATGTGGAAAGGTTGTTATAGCTAGTCAAAACTGGGCATCAGCAGAACTGATGGCTGAGGTTGATAAAGCTATATTAGAAAAAGGTTATGGTTGTGAAGTTGAACTTATACCTGGCGCAACAATGCCAACGTTTGCTTCAATGGATGAAAAAGGTGCTCCAGATATGAACCCTGAACAATGGGCTAATGCTGTTTACACACCTTTAATTAAAGCTGTTGATGAAGGTCGTTTAGTAATTGCAAACGAAGCACCTATTACTGGTCTTGGAGAAGGTTGGTGGTTAACTCCTGGTTCTATTGAAAAACATCCAGAACTAAAAGGTATGACCGCAATGGAAATTTTAAAGCATCCAGAATGGTTTCCTTCTAAAGAAGATCCTTCAAAAGGAGCTTTTGTAGGTTGTCCTGCAGGTTGGGGATGTCAGTTAGCTAATGCAAATCTTTACAGAGCTTTTGAAATGGAAAAAAAAGGTTGGGTATTAATTGATCCAGGTTCTGCGGCAGGTTTAGATGGTACAATATCTAAAGCAGCTGAGTCAGGAAATGCTTGGTTTGGTTACTACTGGAACCCTACGTCAATTGTTGGAAAATATAATTTGCAAGCAGTTCCTTGGGGAATTGATTTTGCAGGTAGAGATAATTGGGATAACTGTATAACAAAAGCTGAACAAGATTGTGCAGATCCTAAACCAACTGCTTGGACTAAATCTGAAGTAAACACTATCATTACATCTAAGTTTGCAAAACAAGGTGGAAAAGACATTGTTAAGTATATCGGAAAACGTACTTATCCAGGCAATGTTATGAACGGTATGCTAGTTTGGATGGCTGACAATCAAGCCGGTGGTTCTGATGCAGCAATTGAGTTTTTAAGTAAACATGAAGGTGTTTGGACTAAATGGGTATCTTCTAAAGTTGCTAAAAAAGTCAAAGCTGGTTTATAAATCATAAATTATTTTAACGAGCCTATTTAATAGGCTCGTTATTAATCTAAAAAAATAAAATGGAATTTTTTACTAAATTTCCCGTAATGGAAAGAACGGCTCTTATGGAGCTGAAGAAAGGAATTGATTTAAGTTTTAGATTATTTTCTCGAAAATATGGTGATGCCATAGAAAATTTTTTTGACCCATTGTTATTTTTTTTAGTCAAATTAGAAAAATTATTATTAAACACTCCTTGGCCAATAATTATATTAATAATAGGAATTTTAGGTTGGCTTGGTTCTAGAAGTTGGAAATTGGTAATTGGAAGTGCTATAGCTTTTATGCTTATTGGATACTTTGGTATGTGGAATGACACCATGGCAACAGTTGCAATAATAAGCGTATGTACTACTGTTTGTATAGCTGTAGGAATTCCAATAGGAATTGTAATGTCAAAATCTAATAGAGCTGAAAAAGCTATTCTTCCAATTCTGGATATGATGCAAACAATTCCCAGTTTTGTTTATTTAGTTCCAATTTTAATGCTTCTTGGTATAGGTAAAGTTCCTGGTTTAATTGCTGTTTGTATTTATGCGCTTCCACCCGTTATAAGGTTAACAAATTTAGGTATAAGAGAAGTAGACAAGGAAGCATTAGAAGCAAGTGAAGCTTTTGGAGCAACTCCATTTCAAAAATTAAGATCTGTTCAAATACCCTTATCTTTGCCAACTATTTTTGCAGGTGTTAACCAAACAATAATGATGGCTTTAGCAATGGTTGTTATAGCTTCAATGATAGGAGTAAAAGGCTTAGGCGTTCCAATATTAAGGGCTATATCAAATCAATATTTGGCATTAGGACTTATGAATGGATTGGCTATCGTGGCACTAGCTATAATATTTGATAGAATTACCCAAGAATATGGACGTAGAATCCAAAGACATCGGGGACAAAAAAAATAATTCTAATTGCTCTTCAGGCTTATTTTAAAGATCGATTTTTATAGACAGAGTTCATAAAATAAATAAAGTCCCCAAATGAATTTTTCATTAGAAATTGGTCCTCATACGGACCTAGAAACATTACCTCCTGTAAAGGATATTTATGTAACTTTATTGCCAGGTGGAGACTATCTAAAAACTGCTGAAAAAGCTGGAAATTTGATTAAAAAAGGTTTCAACCCAGTTCCACATTTTCCTGCGAGATCAATTGCTGATGAAGCTCAATTAAATGACTATGTATCTCGTTGTAAAGATTTAGGGGTAAAACAAGCTTTAGTAATTGGGGGTGGTCATGACCAAGTTGGAGTTTTTGACAGCTCAATTCAAATATTAGAAACAGGATATTTTGATGGAATTAAGATAGGAATCGCTGGACATCCAGAGGGGAGTCCTGATATATCCGATTCAAATTTAGAAAAATCTATGAATGATAAAAAGCCCTACGCTGACTATATAGTGACTCAATGGCTATTAAATCCTCAGCCAATCATAGATTTTATTTCTAAACAATCAATACCAGTGCATGTAGGAATTACTGGGCCAATGAAAATAACTAGCTTAATAAAATTTGCTAATATTGTCGGGGCTAAAAATTCCATTAATTTTCTTAAATCTAATTTTAGTAAGGCGTTAGATTTATTAAAACCTAAAGACCCTAATGAATTAATTGGGAAAGTGAAAAAGTTTACAGATAACTTCCACATTTATACATTCGGCGGCTTGAAGGAAACTAACAAGTGGTTGAAGGAGAACGGTTATGTCTAATGAATTTGACTATACTAAACTAAAACATGTTACTTCAGTTGATCAATCAGATCGAGAAGTACCATACAACTTAAGACAAAGCGGACCTACAAAAGTTGAAATGTTAATTTCAACAAGAGTAAGAAAATCGCCATATTGGCATTTATCAATGCAAGCTGGTTGTTGGAGAGCAACAGTTTATAATCGTATTTATCATCCTAGAGGATATGTAAAACCAGAAGATGGTGGAGCGATGGTTGAGTACGATGCAATTGTTAATCATGTTACTATGTGGAACGTTGCTGTTGAAAGACAAATAAGAGTTAAGGGCCCAGATGCAGAAAAGTTTACAGACTATGTAATAACTAGAGATGCAACTAAAATCTCACCTATGAGAGCAAGATATGTAATTTTATGTAATGCTTATGGTGGAGTTTTAAATGATCCAATTCTTTTAAGAATTTCAAAAGATGAATTTTGGTTTTCATTATCAGATTCTGACATAGGTATGTATCTTCAAGGTGTTAATGCTGATGGAAGATTTAATTGTACTGTAGAAGAAATTGATGCTTGTCCAGTACAAATTCAAGGACCAAAATCAAAAGCCTTAATGAGTGATTTACTTGGAAATCAAGTTGATTTAGACAACATGCCTTTTTATGGTTTGGCTGAAGTAAAAGTTGCTGGAAGAAGTTGTGTTATTTCTCAATCTGGTTTCTCAGGAGAAGCTGGATACGAAATCTATTTAAGAGATGCTACTTTATATGCTGATGATATGTGGAATGCCGTTCTTGAAGCAGGTAAAAAACATAACTTAATGGTTATTGCTCCTGCTCACCATAGAAGAATTCAAGCTGGAATTCTTTCTTGGGGACAAGACATGGATCAACAACACAATCCTTTTCAGTGTAACCTTGGTTACCAAGTTTCATTATCTGGTAAAGGTGAATGGAATAAAAAATCTGACTATGTTGGTAAAGCTGCATTAGAAAAAATGGGTGCGGAAATTAAAGCTGGAAAAAAACCATATAAACTTCAATTAGTAGGTCTTGAATTAGGTGGAAAACCTATTGAAGAGTATGCTCCTGATTTTTGGTTGGTTTCACCTGAGAGCGGTGGAGATCCTGTTGGATTTATAACATCTCCTTGGTATCATCCTGAGAAAAAACAAAATATTGCAATGGGATACGTGCCATTTGATGGAGCACTAAATGCTAATGGTTTCCCCAAAGGTAAAGTTGGAAATAAATATAAAGTTCATTTACCAGCTCAATATTCTGACACTCCAGGAACGCCTGTAGATGCAGTAGTGGTGGATATACCATTTAAAGAATCTTTTAACGCTAATACAAGAGAAGTTGTTAAGGGTTAAGTTTTTTTCTGGGGGAGATATAATCTCCCCCAAAAATGACAATAAATAATTAATGTTTACTGAATTCTTAAATATTATAATTAGATCATTAAAATTAGATAAAAATCTATATAAAGATAATAGAAATTTTGGTGAGGCAGCAATATATTTTGCAGGCTTAATTATGATTTTAGATGGCGTTGCTGGTGCAGTAGCCGCTAATACAATAATTAAAACTGCAATTGGAATGTCAGGATTAACAGCAATACTTACATGGTTAGTTTGGGCTATATTCATATATGTGGTTGGAGTAAAACTATTTCCAGATAAAGAAAAAAAAGTTTCATTTAAAAAAGTATTAATTGGAGTGGGTTATGCTCATTCTCCAGGGTTAATTAGATTTTTTGCAGTAACGCCTGACTTAATGATACCTATTATTTTTATTACACAATTTTGGATTTTTGCAGGATTAATAATATCCACTAAACAAATCTTAAATTTAAAATCTAATTTTAAATCATTTGGAATAGTTTTTTTGTCTTTTTTAATTATTGCTTTTTTGTCAATATCATTTGTGATGAGTAGAATAAATACACTGCCAATTAGTGCTATTAGCTAGATTGGAAACACAGTCTTAGAAACTCTACAAGATTTACAAATTTTAAAACCTGTTAATATTAAATTTTGAGAAACACTTTCATCTTCTTTTTTACATTCTTCACAAATATTATTTAATTCTTCTAAATTTTTTTGTTTTAAGTTTTTATAATAAAATTTTTTAATCATTATCTGTTAAACCAGCTCCCGCTCCAACTTGTTTAAGGCTTTCACTTTCTTCAACAAATGTTTCTTCAGAAAGTTTATAAAGATTTTCCCATTCTTTTTCAGAAAATGAATCTGAATTTTCTAAAAATTTTATCAAAATAGTATTTGCAGATTCTACAATTTCATTTTGTAAAAAATTTGAATAAATATTTAAATTAAAATTTAACAAAAACTCTTTATTATCAAATTTTAAGAATATTCTTTTTCCTATAATCTCTGAAGCTCTACTTACAAAAGGTAAAAAAAGTAAAGGATATGCTATTTTTTCAAATTTAATTTCATTAAATTTTTCTAAAGATTTTATTTGATCTATAAAATTTGTACCTAATACAATTGGACAAAATTCAGAACTAGCTTTTTTATTATCTTTAGAAATAAAATTTAAATTTTCAAATTTTTTTATTTTTTTATTATTAAAGAAATTATTTAAATTTTTAATCCCTGGAAGTCCGAACATTTCAAGTATTTTAATATTTTTCCCAACTTCTTCTGAAATGCCCCATGAATATCCTGCAGCTCTACTTGCTCTTTTTGAAGTTGTGTCTATTTCGCTTAATGATCTCATTTAATTTAACGAATTATAAACCCAATGATCATCATAATTTTTTAAATCTTCGGGCAAGGGCGCTCCTTGAAACATGCATATTCTTAACCATTTGTCTGATCTTGGATCAAATTTTAATGCCCCAAAAAAAGATAATTTTAATCTCAACATATCTATTGGTACTATTGATTCACCAATTGTATTATCCTGTATTTCTGAGTAAGGAAATTTTTCAATTATGAATGCTCTTCTTATAACGTGTCTTAAATTTTGATTTTTAATTAAAAATTTATCAATAGTAGAGCTGCTTTTAAATAAAGACAAACTTTCATAAAGCATTTTAATATCTCTAGCTATGGCTAGTGGTTGCTCTAGTTTAGATCCATCTTCTTTGAATCTATCAGCCATCCTAGGTTCTTCTTTATTTTTAGAAATAAACCAAAAATTTTGGTTATTTTTTTTCAGTGAAAAATCTATTTTTAAAATTGATGGATATTTTTCTTCTAAAATTTTTTTTAAGTCTGATATAGTTCTTTCTGTAGGTATATTAAAATATTTTTCCTCATCAGAGCTCATTTGATTAATTAAAGGATCAACAATATCATCATAAGGTTCCATCATCATTGAAACAACATATTCAATACATTCTTCGCAAGTATTTTTTTCTAACCATAAGTATAATTGATTAAAAGAATACTTATTTGAAAAATCGAATTCTTCTTCAAGAAATTGAATAAATTTATTTAAATTATTTAATAAAGATTTAATTTTTTTTTGTTGATATGAGCTTTCAGTAGTCCAAGAAGTAATATTTTTAATAGACTTTTTTAAAAATTTTTTAAAGATATTGCTGTCTTCAATTTTTACAATTTTTATTTCTCTTATTTTTTTTAAAGCTGTTTCTCTTGATAAAATCCAATTATTTAAAAGTGTAGGATGATTAACTATAAATGGCGCCATTCCTAGACCTGTCGAATTACCAATGCCAAGATTTCTACAAATTTCCAGATCTAAAGAAACAGCTTTTTTAGGATTTTTGCTATGAGCAACATGATTAACTTGATCAAAAGTAAACTGTCTAACAAAATAAACTAACATCATTTCAAGTCTAAAAGGTCCATAAATCTCCTCTCTATCTTTTATTCTAAATCTATCAGCTAAACCAAATTTTCCTGATCCGTAGACTGCAGTTGTTCTGTATAGATAGCCAACCTTTGAGAGCAAATTAACATCGGGCTGTCTCCCTTCGCTTAAGTTATGTACAACGTGATCAAAAATTCGAACAGATTTATTTGCTCTTGATAAAGTTAGCTCTTTGTACGACAATCTGCCTATTTCTTGTTTTGGAACTTCGTTTTTTAATCTTTTTAAATCTTGTTTAGTTGGAACGCCATCATGCAAAGTAAATGCAGCATCCCATTTACTCGCAATAACTCTATCAGATCTTTCATTTTCATTAAGATCATTAGCAAAACATACTAAAGAATAAATTCTCTTATTTTTTTTAAACGAATACACTGCTGTGCCATAACCAAATTCATCTAATTCAAATAAATTTCTTTTATATTCCCAGTTCTTAAATTCTTTTAAGAAACTTCTCAAAAAAGATAATTTTGATTGATGAAAAGACCCAAGTCTTGATAATTTCATCACAACATTAGGGCTTCGTAACTGTACTTCCATTAATTAATTCCTTTATAAAAATTATACCAGTTATTTCCTAAAATCCCACTTACCTCTTCTTGATTAAACCCAGCTTTTTTTAAACCATTTTCTAAATTTTTAAAACCTCTCGCATCAATAAACCAATCAGGTTGCTTTGGAAAACCAGGTTTATTTTTTGTTCCCTCGCCATAATTTTTAGCTTTTGCCCAAGTTCCATTTCTCATCCATTCGACGACCTTATTTGGTTGATTCAGACATAAGTCAGATCCAATGCCTATGTTTTTGACTCCCATAATTTCTGCTGTCTTCGCTGTCATCTCACAAAAGCTTTCAAGTGTACAATTAGTACCATCTTTTAAATGGTGTGCGTACAATGACAGGCCTAACATTCCACCGCTATCAGATAAATTTTTTAATAATTCATTTGATTTATTTCTTTTTGCAGAGTGCCAAAAAGATGGGTTAGCATGTGTAATTGCAATTGGTTTTTCACTAATTTCAATTGCGTCTAAAGTGCTTTTTTCTGCTGAATGAGACATGTCAATGACAATCCCAACTCTATTCATTTCTTTAATTGCCTCTTTTCCAAAATTAGTTACTCCACTATCATTTTTTTCATAACAACCTGTGGCCAATAATGATTGATTATTGTATGTAAGCTGCATAAATCTACATCCTTGTTCATGAACTTTTTCTATTAAGCCTATATCGTCTTCAATAGGTGAACAATTCTGAAAACCATAAAAAATTGCCGTTTTGTTTTCAGATTTTGCTTTTTCAATATCTTTAAAATTTTTACCTAAAAAAATTAAGTCGTGATTTTCTTCAAAATGTTTATTCCATGTATTAATAACCACTTGAAGTTCGTCAAAATCTTCATGGTACACTATAGTTACATGCACTGCATCAAGTCCCGCTTCCCTATTGATTTCAAAGATTTTTCTTGACCAATTAGAGTATTGTAAATTATCAATTTTAAAATTCATTTAATTTTATTAAAAAATAAGAATATCAATAAGACAAGTAAATTCTATTAATTTTATTGAAATTTAAGCTTTAATTTGAAATAACTGTTTAGGTGATTAAAAATTAACACCTAATGTCTAAAATTATTTTAAATAAAGTTTCAATCGTAATGGGTAGTCAATCAGATTTCAAAACTATGAAACTGTGCCAAAAAATTCTCAAAAAACTAAAAATTAAATCTGAGACTAAAATAGTATCAGCTCACCGAACTCCTGATCGTATGTTTAAATATGCAAAAAATGCAGAAAAAAATAATATATCTGTAATTATTGCAGGAGCTGGTGGATCGGCTCATTTACCAGGAATGATTGCTGCTTTAACTTCATTGCCAGTTTTAGGAGTTCCTATCGAAAGTAAAAAACTTAAAGGTATAGATAGTCTTTTGTCGATCGCACAAATGCCCAAGGGTATCCCTGTAGGAACATTGGCAATAGGAGATGATGGAGCCATTAATGCTGCTTTATTAGCGGCCTCTATAATTGCAACTAATAATAAAAAAGTTAAAAAAAATTTAAATAATTGGCGGAACAATCAAAGTCGAACCATTAAGAAAAAACCTAAATAATAATAAAAATGTCTAAACCGGTTCTTGGAATTATTGGCGGTGGTCAATTAGGTAGCTTGCTAGCAGAAGCTGCAAAAAAAATAAATATAAAAACTATAATCTATTGCGATGATTGCGATGCGCCTGGACAAAAGTTTTCAGATGAATTTATTAATGGAAAATATGATAATGAAAATTTAATTCTTGAGTTTATTAAAAAAGTTGATTTAATAACTTTTGAATTTGAAAATATACCGTATAAAACTCTTAATAAGATCAATGAAATAAAGTCTGTTATTCCAAAACCATCTATAAATAAAATAATTCAACATAGATTAACAGAAAAAGATTTTATAAATAAACTAAAAATTAGAACTACTCAATATATTCCAATTAAAAAAAAATCTGAAATAGAATCTGTACAAAATCTTTTACCGGGATTACTTAAAACAACTACGCTAGGATATGATGGAAAAGGTCAATATTTAATTAATTCAATTAAAGATTTAAAAAATATTAATATTGATTTTTCCCATGAATATATTTTAGAAAAACTTGTTAATTTAAAAAAAGAAATTTCCGTAATTCTTACAAGATTTAGTTATGAAAAATATGAAATCTATGAGCCCATTGAAAATATTCATGAAGACCAAATCTTAAAAAATTCGAAAATACCAGCTGATGTTGATAAAAAAATTTTAGAACAATCAAAACTATGGGCTACTCAAATTGCAGAAGAATTAAATTATATTGGAACTTTATGCGTTGAATTTTTTATTGATAAAAATAATAATTTATATGTTAATGAAATAGCTCCAAGAGTTCATAATTCTGGACACCTAACAATTAATGCTTATAACGTCAGTCAATTTGAAAATCATATAAGAGCCGTATGTAAATTGGATCAAATTCCTCTTAAGAAAATTTCAAATGCGAAAATGATAAATCTTATAGGAGACCAAATTACTTTTTACAGAGATAAAAAATTTACTCCAAATGAATTTTTCTACGATTATTTAAAAAAGGAGATTAAAAATAATAGAAAAATGGGCCATCTAACAACGCTAGTCGAATAAATAACTTTCCGTATAATGCTAAAATTTATTGGTTTCTTAATTATAATTATTAATTATAACTCTTTATCGATTGCTATGAATAATAAACCTTATCATCATCTGCCAGATGGAACATTTAGAAATCCAGAAGGATCTCCAAAAAGAAGTGAAAATGTAAATTGGTCTTACAGAACATTCAATAAAGAGAAAAAGAAATTAGATATGACTATTCCAAAAGATCATACTATAGATAAAGAAAAAATTTTATCAGATTTAGAAAAATACAAAAATAGTGATTATATTGCATGGATTGGTCACGCTACTTACTTAATAAAATTGGGCAATACAATAATTATTACTGATCCAGTTTTTTCTAAAAATGCAGGACCATTGATGTTTGGCCCTAAAAGATATGTTGAGCCAGCTTTAAAATTAAATGAAATTCCTAAAACTGATTTATTTTTATTAACTCACAATCATTATGATCATCAGGACATGAGAACTATAAAAAAGTATCCGTACAAAAATTCAAAAGTTTTAATTCCATTAAAGCTTGGTAAATATTTTACAAAATATGGATTTAAAGATGTAAACGAAATGGATTGGTATGATGAAATTCAGGTTAAAGAAGATTTAAAAGTGACTTTGTTGCCTGCTATTCACTGGTCAAAAAGGAGTCTTACAGATACTAACAAAACTTTGTGGGGCAATTTTTTAATTGAGTATAAAGACAAAAAAATATTTTTTGCGTGTGATACAGGTTATGGAGATATTTATAAGGAATTAGGTGAAAAATATGGACCAATAGATTTAACCATGATTAATATTGGTGCCTATAACTTTAAACCAATGTTTGAAAAATCAATTTACCATACTACCCCAGAAGAAGCTTTAAATATTTCACAAGATCTAAAAAGTAAAAAAATTATTGGAATGCATTGGGGTACTTTTGTTTTATCTCTAGAACCTATTATGGAGCCGCCAAAAAGATTTAAAGATAATGCTGAAAAATATGGTTTCAAAAAAAATGATGCTATTATTTTCAAGATTGGTCAAATAAGTCCGTTAAAAAATATAATAAATTAAACTATGAAATCAATTGAAGGAAATTTTGATAATCCTGAAGTTTATGAGCTGTTAATTAAACATTTCATTGAGCTTAGTTCCGTTTCTCCTGTGTGCAAGGGACATGTTTTAGATATTCCTGGACTTAAAGATCCAAGTATTAAATTTTGGAGCTTTTGGAAAAATGATCAATTAATGGGTTGTGGTGCTTTAAAATTTTTAGATACAGAACATGGCGAATTTAAATCTATTAGATTAGCAGATAAATTCAGAAAACAAGATAATGGCATCAAGGTAATTAAAGATTTAATTTATAGAGCTAAAAAACTTAATATTAAAAAAATAAGCCTAGAAACAGGATCTGGAAACTTCTTTATTCCTGCTAGGAAACTCTTTATCAAGTGTGGGTTTAAAGTTTGTAAACCTTTTTCTCATTATAAAAAGGACAGCGAAGCTTGTTATATGAGCATGCTAATTAGCAACTAATCTAATTTTTATTAAGTTCTCTTATTTATTTTAGTTGACAAAACCTTAATAAATCTAAACAAAGTCAAAATTACTTAATTATAAGTAATAAAAGTTAACATAACAATAAGTAAGAAAAAATATGAGTTTAAATGGTAAAGTAAAATGGTTTAACCCTACCAAAGGTTTTGGGTTTATTGAAAGAGAAGATAAAGAAAAAGATGTGTTCGTACATATATCTGCAGTTAGAGACGCTGGCATGAACGGTCTTGATGAAGGTCAAGCATTGACTTTTGATGTTGAGGATGGTCCAAAAGGTCCAAACGCAACAAATTTAAAAACTGCGTAAATTTTCATTAAATATTGGCTGAGATTTTTAATTAATTATTTTAATTATTTCAGCCAAAAAAATAATTATAAACTAAAAATGGTTTTAATTATTGGAGTTTATTAATATAGTTTTTTAATTTTTTTTTTTCTTCTTCTATATTATTATTTACGGCTGAAACAAAATCACTTTGCTGTTTTTTTATTTTTGATTTTGTATTTTTTATATTTTCTTTCGCAATAGTCACTAAATTACCTTGGTGCTCATTTTGAGGATCTAAAAATTCACTAATATGTTGTATTGGACTTTTGCCAGTTGTTCTTTGCACAACTTGGTTAGTTCCGTACGATAAGCCTGCTTGATAAATATTTCCACTTGTGCCTATGGTAATTGCAGGACCCATAAATGCTGTTGCTTCAATACATCCATTTAAAAAAAAAATACTTAACAATAATAACTTTGTTTTTAAATTCATAAATTTATTTCCCTGCTTTTTAATATAATATAAACTATTACAGCAAGTAATAAGCAGAGCAATAAAAAAGTTAACAAAAAATATTTTTTCAAACTAACGCAAGACGCGAATTATAGTTTCTTTAATATCTAATTTATCATTTAAATTGCTTTATTTTAAAGACTTTTGTAGCCAAATTCTAAACAAGCATCTGTAATAGAATGATATAATGACTCTCCAAAACTTCTAAGAGCAAATAATCTTATTTTATTTGGATTTTCATTAACCAAATCAATGGTAATTGTTATGCCATTAAATACAGAGTTCACACAATTATTTTTTTTTAATTGATCAAAATTAAATGGACATCCTTTCTTTAATATTTCTTTTGAATTTTTTCCTTCTATTTGAATTATTGTTCTTGAATGAGATAGGTCAGTAATTGCAAAATCATTTTCTTTAAATGATTGATTAATCATTTTTAATAAATCTCTATTTGTAGATATTAAAAGCCAATTTTTAGGACCACACCATAAAATTCTGGTTTCCTTATTACTGCTAACTTGTAATGATTCATCTTTTAAGTTAATGCCTTCAATATTAATATCACTTATGGAAATAGAAGAATTTTTATACTGAACTATTTGAACAATTAGTAAATTTTTTATCTCTAAAACTTTTATTAAACTTTCTTCATTTTTATCTTCATAGTCACCAAAAAGACCCTTTTTGTGGATATTATTTAACGCGGATATTGATGTCATGATCTAACCCTCTCACCTTTTGGATCAACATAGTGTGATGAAACAATTTCAACTGGTATTGATTTGTTTTTAAGTGGTGACAAAGCAAAAAGTTTTTGACCAACCATATTTTTTCCATCATGAAGAATAGCTAGTGAAAATGGATTGTCATACTCAACGCTCCAGCATGAAGCTGAGATATGGCCTAATTTTGGATTTGGAAGTTTTGCGTTCGCATTTTTAACTAAATAGGATCCTTCAGGTATACTTGTTTTTTTATCAAGTGGAACAACACCTACTACTTTCTGTCTATCTTCAGCAATAAAGGCTTTTTTATTTAAGGATCTTTTTCCAATAAAATCCTTCTTTTTGCTAACCATTCCCTCTAAAGAATTGTCATAAGGAATAGTTCTTCCATCCAATTCAGACCCAGCAACATGACCCATTTCAATTCTCAAAGTAGATAATGCTTCTGTTCCATATGGTTGAATTTTAAAATCTTTCCCTATTTCCATTATTTTTTCCCACATAAAGTTACCATTGTCAGATTCAACATTAACTTCATAAGCCAACTCTCCAGAAAAGGAAATTCTAAAAATTCTTGCATGAACGCCAAATAGATTGCTTTCTGTATATCCCATAAATGGTAAAGCTTCATTTGATACATCTATTTCTGGAAATAATTTTTGTAATAAATCTCTTGATTTTGGTCCTGCAATTGCTGCTCCTGCCCATTGCTCTGTAGCTGAAACTACATTTACATTTAGTTCAGGCCAAACTAATTGCAGATAATATTCAAGATGAGATAAAACATTTGCGGCTTGTGCGGTTGTAGTGGTCATATGATAATGGTTTTCTGAAATCCTAGTTGTTGTACCATCGTCCATTACAATTCCATCTTCCCTTAACATTACTCCATATCTTGCTTTTCCGATAGGCAACTTTAACCAAGCATTCGTATAAACTCTATTTAATAGTTCAGCTGCATCAGGTCCTTTAATATCTATTTTCCCTAAAGTAGTTACATCACAAACCCCAACATTTTTTCTAACATTGAAAGCTTCTCTTTTTGATGCTTCAAATAATGTTTCATTTTCTTCTTTATAATATCTTGGTCTTAACCAAACACCAGCGTCCACAAAAACTGCATTATTTTTTTCATGCCATGAATGCATTGGTGATTTTCTAGTTGGCTTAGAATGTTTACCTATTTCTCTACCAACAATTGCTCCAATTGTAATTGGTGTATATGGTGGTCTAAATGTTGTGTGTCCAACTTCTGGAACTATTTTATTTTCCATATTTGAAACAAGTTGTAAACCATTAAGGTTACTTGTTTTGCCTTGGTCAGTAGCCATACCTAAAGTAGTATATCTTTTAACATGTTCAATTGAACGATAACCCTCTCTCAAGGCAAGTTCTACATCTGTTACGGCAACATCGTTTTGAAAGTCTAAAAATCTTTTATAATTTTTTCCTTTTGGAAGTGGCACGCACCAAAATTTATCATGATGAGCTGATTTCTTTTCAACAACCGATGGTATGGGGACCTTATTATTATTTGATGTCACTTTTTGAGATAACTGGTAACCAGCTTCAAAAGATGTTTTTAAAGTTTCTTCCAATGTAAATATCCCATTGGCAGATCCAATTGTTGTTTCTTCTTGTTTTGATTGTCCAGGAACAAAGGCATCTATATCTTTATTAAATTTAGTTTTATTTCCTGATTGTGAAGCTAAATGAATTGTTGGTGTCCAAAAACCAGAAACACAAATGCAATCACATTCCATATTCTCAATAGTACCTAAATCTTTTTTATCTTCTGAAATTTTTGAAATTTCAGCTGATCTGACTTTTTTATAACCTTTTGCAGCAACGACAACATAAGAAAGCTTAATATTAATATTTAAACTTTTTGCTTCATCTATAATGTCTGATTTGGGATCTTTTCTTGTATCTAAAATGGTAGGGTCAATTCCATTTTTTTTAAATTCTATTGCTGTTTCATATCCACTATCATTATTTGTAAATATTATAGGTTTCTTTCCCACTAAAGCTCCATAAACTTTTAAATATTCTTTTGCTGCAGACGACAACATAACTCCTGGAGTGTCATTGTTCCCAAAAACTAAGGGTCTTTCGATCGATCCAGAAGAAATCGCTACTTCTTTTGCCCTGATGTACCAAAGTCTTTGCTTTGGACTGTATTTTTTTGTTTTTGGTAAATGATCACTAATTCTTTCTGACATCACTAACATATTGTGATCATAATATCCGAAGACTTGAGCCCTATTTTTTACTATCACATTTGGCATCTCTTTAAGTTCAGTTATAATATTATCTGCCCATTCTTTTCCACTCTGGTTTCCAATATTGACTTCTGTGGTTAGTAAGCTTCCACCAAATCTTGGTTTGTCTTCAGTTAAAATTACCTTAGCTCCATTTTTTGCTGCAGCATACGCGCTTGCCAGACCTGCTGGACCTGAGCCAGTAATTAATAAATCACAATATTCATATTTATGCTCATATCTTTCTTGATCGTGTTTTGTTGACGCCACACCAAAGCCTGCAGCTTTTCTAATAAATGGTTCATAAATTTTATACCAAAAACTCTTTGGCCACATAAAAGTTTTGTAATAAAATCCTGCTGGTAAAAATATTTTTAAAAAATTATTTATTGCGCCAATATCAAAATTTACACTTGGCCAACAATTAACACTCTTTGCTTCTAATCCTTCAAAAAGTTCTTGTTCTGTAGCACGAACATTGGGTTCTGTTTCGTTATTTCTATATAATTGAACTATCGCATATGGTTCATCTACGCCTACTCCAAAAAAACCTCTAGGCCTGTGATATTTAAAACTTCTACCAATAAGATGAACTCCGTTAGCAATTAATGCGGAAGCAAGTGTATCGCCTTGATAACCAAAATAAATTTTTCCATTAAATTTAAACGAAATTTTTTTATCTCTATTAATTAAACCAATATTATCTAATCTAAAATCTTGTGACATAATTAAATATCTTCTTCCGCTTTTAATGTTTTAAATATTTCATGAGTAGCTGTATCTCTTTGGACTTTAAACCATTGTCTGCAACCAGAAATATGGTGCCATAACTCTAAGTGTTTACCTCTTAAACTTTTTCTTAGATAAACAAATTCATTCCATTCTTTATCTGTGACTTCTGAATTTAACTTTGGTCTTTTTATGCTTGCGTCACCACCATATGCAAACTCATTTTGTGATCTCATTCCACAATAAGGACATTTAATATGTAACATTTATGAAATCCAAGTTTTTGTTCCAAGACCTTTTTCGTCAATTAAATTGCCGGTATTAAATCTATTTAAACTATATCCTGCATTTAATTCATGAACTCTATCTTGGGCTATTGTGTGTGCAAATGTCCAACCAGAAGCAGGAGTTGCTTTAAAGCCTCCGTAACACCATCCACAGTTTAAATAGAGTCCCTCTATATGAGTTTTGTCTATAATTGGTGAGCCATCCATTGACATATCCATTATCCCACCCCACGTTCTAAGCATCTTTAATTTACTAAGAAAAGGAAACATTGCAATTCCTTCTGTTAAAACATGTTGAAGTGTTGGTAGATTTCCTCTTTGAGCATAACTATTATATCCATCTAAATCTCCTCCCATTACCATTTCACCTTTGTCTGATTGACTACAATAAAAATGTCCCGCACCAAAAGTAACCACATTATCCAAAATTGGTTTAATTGGTTCAGAAACACATGCTTGCAAAAGATGTGTTTCCATTGGTAGTGTCATGTTTAATTTTTCTGCAAGGATGGCAGTACTTCCAGCTACACACAGACCAACTTTATTTGCTTTGATTTCTCCTTTTGAAGTTCTAATACCTTTGATTTTTCCTTCAACAACATCAAATCCTGTAACTTCACAATTTTGAATTATATCTACACCCATTGAATCCGCTTGGCGTGCATACCCCCATGCAACTCCGTCATGTCTAGCGGTGCCAGCACTTGGTTGCATTAATGCACCGAAAATTGGGAAACGAACATTTTTTGAAAAATCAGCCATAGGAATTATTTTTTTAACTTCTTCTTTTTCTAATAAAACAGCATCGATACCATTCAATCGCATTGAGTTTCCTCTTCTAGAATATACATTCATTTGTGCGTCAGAATGAGCAAGGTTAATTATTCCTCTTGGAGAAAACATTACATTAAAATTTAGTTCTTGACTCATAGTTCTCCATAAATTCATTCCAAATTCACTAAATAGAGCATTTTCATCGTGCATATAATTGGATCTAATAATCGTAGTGTTCCTTCCTACATTTCCTCCACCAATCCACCCTTTTTCTATAATTGCAACATTCGTAATGTTGTGTTCTTTTGCAAGATAGTAAGCAGTAGCGAGGCCGTGACCTCCGCCACCTATGATCACAACATCATATTCAGTTTTTGGAGTAGGATCTTTCCATGCTATCTCCCAATCTTTATGACCTTTGAAGGCATTTTTAATTAGGTTAAATACTGAATATTTTTGCATACATTGATTTTACAACAACTAATATAAAAAGTTCTTATTTTTTTTATATATATTTTTTAGAACTTTCAAAAATTGATAAAAAAGGATAATAATCCAATTTCAAAGTAATTTGAATATATAGAAAGCGTCAAAATGAGTACAGTCAAATCAGATATAGAAATCGCAAGATCTGCTAAAATGAAGCCTATTCAGGATATTCTTAATGGAATAAATGTTCCTGATAAGGCTAATGTATACAGCCCAATGGGGAGATATATAGCAAAAATTAAACCTGAATATCTAGAAACACTTAAGAATAAAAAAGATGGAAAATTAATTTTAGTTACAGCAATTACTCCTACCCCAGCCGGTGAAGGTAAAACTACTACATCTGTTGGTTTAACTGACGGCTTAAATAAAATAGGAAAAAAATCTATTGTCTGTCTCAGAGAGCCAAGTTTAGGACCATCGTTTGGAATGAAAGGTGGGGCGGCTGGTGGTGGATATGCGCAAGTAGTACCTATGGAACAAATTAATCTTCACTTCACAGGAGACTTTCATGCAATAACTTCTGCTCATAATCTTCTCTCTGCTTTAATTGACAACCATATTTATTGGGGCAATAAATTAGACATAGACGTAAGGAGAGTTCTTTGGAAAAGAGTAATGGATATGAATGATCGTTCATTAAGATCAATCAATATAAATCTAGGTGGAGTTGCTAATGGTTATCCAAGAGAAGACGGCTTTGATATCACTGTTGCCTCTGAAATTATGGCAATCTTCTGCTTGTCTAATGACTTAAAAGATTTAGAAAATAGAATTGGAAATATTACAATTGCTTATACAAGAGATAAAAAAGCAGTTTATGCAAAAGATTTAAAAGCACACGGACCAATGACTGTTCTTTTAAAAGAAGCGATCAGACCAAATGTGACACAAACTTTAGAAAATAACCCTGCAATAATCCATGGTGGTCCTTTTGCAAATATTGCTCATGGCTGCAATTCTGTTATTGCAACAAAAACAGGTTTAAAGTTAGCAGATTATGTTGTAACAGAAGCGGGATTTGGAGCAGATTTGGGAGCTGAAAAATTTTTAAATATCAAATGTAGAAAATCAAACTTAAAACCAAATTGTGTTGTAATAGTTGCAACAATCAGAGCATTAAAAATGCATGGAGGTCTACCTAAAGATGAGCTTAAAACTGAAAATGTTGAAGCTTTAAAAAAAGGTTTGGTAAATTTAGAAAGACATATTCAAAATGTTAAAAAATTTGGTCTACCCGTAGCTGTTGCTATTAATCACTTTATTTCTGATACTGATAAAGAAGTAAAAATAATAATAAATTTTTGTGAAAATCTTGGTATAAAAGCAAGTCTATGTACACACTGGTCAAATGGTGGAGAAGGTACAAGAGAATTAGCTACTCATGTTTCGGAGTTATGTGAAAAAAATGAATCTAAGTTCAAATTTTTATACGAAAATAAAACACCATTATTTAAAAAAATTGATACTATTGCTAAAGAAATTTATCATTCTAGTGAGGTAGTGGCTGATACTAAAATTAGAGATCAACTTAAAAACTTTGAAGAAAATGGATATGGAGAACTACCTATATGTATTGCAAAAACCCAATATAGTTTTTCAACAGACCCTAGCCTAAAAGGTGCCCCTTCGGGTCATGTTTTGCCTATAAGAGAAGTTAGACTTTCTTCTGGCGCAGAATTTATTGTTGTTGTTTGTGGGGCTATAATGACCATGCCAGGATTGCCAAGAGTTCCAGCAGCAGATGCTATTAAACTGAACAAAGATGGTGAAATAGAAGGCTTATTTTAAATTAAGAAATTAATTCTAACCAATTTTTTAATTCTATCATTCTAGAAGTTTTTTCTGAAATATTAATTTCTTCTTTAATAAAATCAATATGATTTTTAATTTCCTCTTCATCTTTAAATCGACCTCTTTCATTTATTAATCTATCTTTTCTAAATTCAATGATGCTAATCATTTTTTCATAAGTAATTTCAGGATGGTATTGCAATCCCAATATATCACTTACCCCTGATTTAAAATGAAGGCTTTGAATCTTGTTAATTTTGTTTGATGCTAAATGAATGGCTCCATCCGGTATTTTCACAACTTCATCAAAATTAAATGCTGGTGAATTAAATTTTTTATTTTTTTCTTTATAAAGTGGATGATTCAAACCATCCTTTGTCAATTCAATATCATTTGCTATTCCAATATGCGAACCCTTAACTCCTTTTTTAACTTCACCACCGGCAGCAGTAACAGCTACTTGCATACCCCAGCATATAGCTAATATCTTTTTAATACTTTTAAAACATTCTTTCATAAATGAAATTTGTCTTCTTATTTCGATCGTATCATTATAAATATTTAAACTACTTCCTCCCCAAACTAACCCATCATATTTTTTTAAATTAGGCTCAATTTCATTTAAGTTTAATTCTAAACAAGGATTCAGCACATCTATATTCAGGCTTTTATTATAATAAGAAAGACTCTCTTTTAAGCTTATTGTATGAGTGGCTATTCCTACATCGTGAAAATTTTTTCCTTCTTCAGGGGTGTTTCCTTCACAGATTAAAATATTCAAATCTTTCATTTTTAAAATAATTTCCCAGAAATACTATGTTCATACATAATTTTCATATCTTCTTTTGTTAATTTTTTTGGGTTTCCTCCTGTAGATGGGTCTTCAAATGCCATTAATGAAAGTTTGTCTAAATCTAATTTTTTTTCATCAATAACATCCGAAAGTTTGTGCGGTATATTAAATTCTTTTCTAAGATCCATTATCCATTTTATAAAACTATCAAATGATTTATCTAAAGTAAGATAATCACAAATTGCAATTATTCTTTCTGATATTTCCTTTTTATTAAATGTTAAAACATAAGGCATAAAAATTGCATTGGATAAACCATGATGAAGATTAAATTGAGCATTTACCGGATGACTTAAAGAATGTATTGCTCCTAATCCTTTTTGGAAAGCCGTAGATCCCATACTTGCTGCAGCCAACATTTCAGATCTTGCTCTAATGTTTTTCCCATCTTTAAATGCTACAGAAAGAGAATTTTTTATTAACCTCATGCCTTCTAAAGCAATTCCATCTGCCATTGGGTGGAATCCAGGCGCACAAAAAGCTTCTAAATTATGCGCTAACGCATCCATTCCTGTTGCGGCAGTAATTCTAGACGGTAAATCTACTGTAAGTAATGGATCTAAGATAACTATAGTTGGCATTATCTTTGGGTGAAAAATTATTTTTTTTACACCTGTTTCATGATTAATTATTGCTGAAGCTCTACCCGTTTCAGAGCCTGTGCCAGCTGTTGTGGGTATAGCTATTACAGGCGAAATTTTAGTTTCGTCGGCTTTTTTCCAATTATCTCCAACATCTTCGAAGTCCCAAAGAGGTCTAGTTTGACCACGCATAAAAGCAATTCCTTTTCCGACATCTAAAGCACTGCCACCACCAAAAGCTATAACACCATCTGCTTTATTCTCATTATAAATTTTTACACCTTCATCAATATTTTTCCCTAGCGGGTTTCCTGAAAAATTTGAAAAAATATTTAAGTTTTTAAAGTTTTTTTTAAGATTATTAATTATGTCAGTTGTCATTGGTAAATTAGCTAAATCTTTATCTGTAACAAATAGTGGATTTTTTATTTTAACTAACGAACAAGCTTCACTAATATCATCAGATCTATTTTCTCCAATCCAAACTGTTGTTGGATAATTCCAATTTGATTTCATTTACCAATTAATTTCTAATTTTTTATTATCACAAATAGTATTTAGCATACTAAACATTAATGGAAAATTTTTTGAACTAAGATCATTTAAAATTTTTGGCCCAATTTCTAAGGCAAGTTGGGCTCCTTCAACCGTAATATTTTTCATAAACATTTCTTTAGCATCTTTATAAAGATGTCCTTGCCCTAAATATTTACCCATTAAACTATTTCTTCCCCCTATTGCACTAACATATAAATCTCCTAACCCCGCTAAACCATAAACAGTATTTGGCTTGCCTCCATAATGAGATACAAACTCTACCATTTCAGAAATTGATCTATGGATTAATGAAGCTGAGGTGTTTAGATAATATTTCGATTGAATTTCTGCCGGTGCAGTAGAATTGCTTAATCCTTCAGATGCTCCTATCAACATTGAGTAAATATTTTTAATTGCTCCAGATAATTCAACGCCAGGTAAATCATTTGATATTTCAGTAGAATAATATTTTGTTGATATTATTTTTTTTAAAAATTGAGCTTCTTTTATATTTTCATTAGCTATTACAGTACCTGTTCTCATTTTATTTGCTAAACCAGCAGCTAAACATGGTCCTTTAATTGCTGAAATATTAATTTCACTATATCCCCTTTTTTTTAATAAGATTTTAATTTTTTCTGAAAGAGTTATTAGTTCATTATTATAAAGAGCCAAACCCTTTGTTAATAAAATAATTGGAAGTTTATTTTGATAATATTTTGAAATTTCATTAGTAAACCACTCTATGCCAATTGAACTTATTGCTGCAACAATTATATCAACACCGTTATCAACAACTGATTTTAAATTTTCAAATCTTTCAATTGTTAACTGTGATGGTAGTTTAGTTTTTAAAACTGGATGAAGGTATTTATTTTTTTTAATATTAATGATTAACTCATTTTCTAAATGCGTGCCAACTAAAGTGACTTCATTATCATTATCAGAACATGGTACAGTAAAAGCTGAACCCATTGCTCCAGCTCCAATTATAAGAATTTTTTTCATTTATCTGCCCGTCGAGAAATGAGGTAATTTTTGTTAATTTTCATAATAAATATTATTTATTTTAATTTTTAGCATTTTGTTAGTAAAGTATATTAATAAATTTATTTTAGATGGAGATAATTTAATGACAAAAGTAGCAATTATTGGAGCTGGACCATGTGGATTATCCACTTTGAGATCTTTTGAACAAGCTGAGAAAAAAGGTGAAAAAATACCTGAAATAGTTTGTTTTGATAAACAAGAGGATTGGGGGGGATTATGGAATTACAGTTGGAGAACAGGATCTGATCAGTACGGTGACCCTGTACCTAATAGCATGTATAGATACCTTTGGTCAAATGGCCCTAAAGAATGTTTAGAATTTGCTGACTATTCTTTTGATGAACATTTTGGTAAACCGATTCCATCATTTCCACCGAGAGAAGTTTTATATGATTACATACTCGGTAGAGTTAAAAAAGGGAATCTAAAAGATAAAATAAGATTTAATAATATTGTTACCAATGTTACCAATAATGGGAATTATTTTGAAATTACTTCTCTTGATAAAAAGAATAATAAATTTTCAAAAGATGTTTTTGATTATGTTGTTGTGGCAACCGGTCATTTCTCAGTTCCATTTATTCCAGAATATCCTGGTATGAAATCTTTTCCAGGAAGAATATTACACTCTCATGATTTTAGAGATGCAGAAGAATTCAGAGGTAAAAATGTTATTGTTTTAGGTAGCAGTTATTCTGCAGAAGATGTAGCCCTTCAGTGCCATAAGTATGGGGCGAAAAGTGTAACAATAGGTTATAGGCACAATCCAATGGGATTTAAATGGCCAAATGGAATGAAAGAAGTTTTTCATCTAGATAGACTTGAAGGCAGCAAAGCAATTTTTAAAGATGGGCATGAACAGGCAGCAGATGCTGTAATTTTATGTACAGGTTACCTTCATCATTTTCCTTTTTTATCCGAAGATCTAAAACTAAAGACAGGAAACAGATTATATCCACCAAAGTTATATAAAGGTATAGTTTGGCAAAATAATCACAAATTAATATATCTCGGCATGCAAGACCAATTTCATACTTTTAATATGTTTGATTGTCAGGCTTGGTTTGCAAGAGATGTTGTAATGGGAAAGATTAAAATTCCAAATAATTCAGAAATAGAAAAAGATATAAATAAATGGGTATCAATGGAAG
>Ga0315339_1000569_pt1 | contig 43941 bp, 38 predicted proteins | sample ASW17metaG_FD_204514 | JGI IMG/M metagenome (GOLD analysis project Ga0315339, IMG submission 204514) | Ammonia-oxidizing marine archaeal communities from Pacific Ocean, United States - ASW #17 | ecosystem: Environmental > Aquatic > Marine > Oceanic | place: USA: California | collected 2016-12-05 | reverse complement strand
TCTGAAACTCAAACCTTAAAGGCCAAAGTAGCTCAAGCCACTCGCATGTTAGTCCGAGAAGGACTGCTTGCTTCTTCAGGACATGTTAGTGCTCGAATTCCAGGCACCAACAAAGTTCTAATTGGCCCCAGGGACGTCAGTCGAGCCATTCTTCAAGCTGAACACATTGTGACTGTAGATCTAGACTCAAACAAGGTGGATGGAGATCGAAATCCTCCAAGAGAAACAGAAATCCATACCGGTATTTACCGGGCCAGACCTGATGTTATGTCAGTTATTCATACCCATCCTATCCATTCAGTTATTTTCTCTATCACTGGCAAACCAATTGTTCCAGTGATTGTTCACGGGGCTATCTTTGGAAAGGGGGTCCCGGTACATAATCATGTAGGGCACATTAATTCTCGAGAATTAGGGAATGAATTGGCTAGTGTATTAGGGGACAGCCAGGCCATATTAATGAAAATGCATGGGGCGGTCATTGTTGGACCCAGTATTGAACGAGCCTTTGCTTACTCTTTATATTTAGAAGATAACGCTGAAAAGCAGTTGTTGGGAGAAATTAATGGTTCCGTAATAGCTATGACCCCAGAAGAAGTTAAACGTTCTCTTAGAGTGGCTTTTGGTGATCTAAGTATTTTAAAGAGGTGGCAGTTTTACCGAGAAAAAGAGAAGAAGGCTCTTAGGAATGTAAATTAACCAAACTGGATGTATATTTATCTTTCTAAAATCTCTTTTATTTCTCTTAGTTTTTGACCTTCTCTCACTATATGCGGGGGAAAAGTAGTGAGATCAATCACTGTTGAAGGTTTTGTTTTTTGATTTACTTCCCCTCCTTCCAAAAAAAGATCTACCTGTTTTTCAAAAAGATACTTTAATTGTTTGATAGATTTTGGGAGTGCTTTTCCAGACAAATTTGCACTAGTAGAAACGATAGGACTGGAAATTTTTTTTGACCAAAGATTTAAAAATGGCAATGCAGGACAGCGAATGCCTACTTGGCCTTTCTTTCCTAAAATAGTATCAGGGAGGGTTTTCTTTCCATTTAGCAAAAATGTGACTGGACCTGGCCACAGTTTATCTGTTAGTTCATAGAATACTTCATTAAAATTGTCGGAAAGGTCTTTTATCATTTTCAGATCATGGACTATTACAAGAAACCCTTTACCTTCTGGACGTCCTTTGATCCGGAGCAGGCGATGCAAGGCCTGTTGGTTGAAAGGATTACATGCCAATCCATAAACAGTATCACTAGGATGAAGCACAATTCCCCCAGATTGAATAGTTTGTGTTGCCTTTTCTATAATTTCTTTTGGGGGATCGAAAGGATCAAAAAACATGTCTGGTAGAATAGCATGACTGAGACTGTCTTCTCTTCCATCGAAAGTCGACAAAATCCCAAATATAAACGATGGCGGGAGTACGCTTCTCACCCTGAAGACAATGAATGTCCATGGATTTTAGTAGAAGGTTGGAAAGCAATTGAAGAGGTTGCCTTTAAATATTCTCCTGAGCTTTTGCTTTTCTCAGATCCCCAGGATTTGAGACTTAAACAATTACTTGAATGTTCTCTTGATAATGTCCAGTTGTCATCGAAGTTGTTAAAGGGAATTTCGGCACTAGAATCTCCTCAGGGAGTAATGGCATTTTTTGAGAAACCTTGTTGGAAGTGGAAGGATTTAACTCCTTGGATTTTATATTTAGATCAACTTCAGGATCCTGGAAATTTGGGGACACTTTTGAGAACTGCCGAAGCAACAGACATGTTTAGTTTAGTTACTAGTCCTGGCACTGTTTCTTGTTTCAATTCCAAAGTGGTTAGGGCTTCTACTGGTGCGCTTTTCAAAGTTCCTCTATTGCAAGGGATTGATCCAGGGGAATTAAAAGAACGAGGCTATAATTTATGGGAGGCTTCTCCTGAAAGTGGCCAATCCTTATTTGATGTCCAATTCAAGTCTCCTTTAGCGATACTTGTTGGAAGCGAGGGCAAGGGTTTATCTTCTTCTTCTTCAGCCTGGGCTAGCCAGCAACTTCATATTCCAATGAAAGCTACAGAAAGCCTGAATGCTTCGGTTGCTGGATCTTTAATTCTCTACGAGGTGTTTCGGCAGACTAAAAACTATGAGTAGAAAACTTTTTCCTCCTCCTAGTGAGGAATCGGAAAACTCTTTTTTTGCAGATCAGGCTCCGTTAGCTGATCGGATGAGACCGTGTTCTTTAGAAGAAGTTCTAGGACAATCACACTTACTGAGCAAGGGTAAATTTTTAAGAGAGATGATTGAGTCTGATGAAATTTCTTCCATGATATTTTGGGGTCCACCTGGTGTTGGCAAAACAACATTAGCCAAAGTCATCGCTCATACAACAGAGTCTTACTTTGTTTCCATTAGTGCTGTGCTAGCTGGGATTAAGGATGTCAAAAAAATCGTCGAAGAAGCCCGTGATCAAATTAATTCCTTTAAAACCCGTACTATCCTTTTTGTAGATGAAATTCATAGATTTAATAAAGCCCAGCAGGATGCTTTTTTACCACACGTAGAAAAAGGTGTGTTGATTTTAATAGGGGCTACTACAGAAAATCCGTCGTTTGAAGTGATTGCTCCCTTACTTTCTCGTACTCGAGTACTTAAATTAAATCCCTTGGAGAAGCATCATGTCATTGATATTTTGAAACGAGCTTTAGTTGATTCTGAGCGAGGATTGGGAAGTTTGCAGGTGCAGTCAGATGCAAAAATTTTGGAACATATTGCTATTTGGGCTAATGGTGATGCGCGTATGGCTCTAAACGGTTTAGAAGTATCTGTTCATTTAGCGAAAAGACAGTCATCTGAAATAACTGTATTAAGCCAAGAACTTGTCAGTGAAGCTCTTCAAGAACGCACTTTACTTTATGACAAAAATGGAGAGGAACATTTTAATTTAATTTCAGCTCTCCACAAATCTTTACGAAATAGTGACGTAGATGCTGCCCTTTATTGGTTAGCAAGGATGCTTGAAGCAGGAGAAGATCCTATGTATGTCGTTCGAAGAATGGTTAGATTTGCTTCAGAAGACATTGGCATGGCAGATCCTGCTGCTCTGGGGTATTCAATTGACACAATGCAAGCAGTTCACTTTTTAGGTCTTCCTGAGGGTAATCTTTCTTTGGCACAACTAGCTGTTTATTTGGCACAAGCTCCAAAGTCCAATGCAATTTATGAAGCCTATGTTTGTGCTCAAAAAGATGTTAAGAGAAATGCAAATGAGCCGGTTCCTTTACATCTGCGTAATGCCCCAACAAACTTGATGAAAAAACTGGGGTATGGTCGAGGATATAAATACGCTCATCGAGAAGAAGAAGGAGTGGCAGATATGGAGTGTTTGCCTGAGAATCTGCAAGGAAAAAGGTATTATGTTCCTCGAAATGCAGGTTTTGAAGAATCAATTAAGAGTCGTTTAGAAAAGATAAAAGAAATAAAAACAGAAAAACAAAAGCTTCGTCAAGCATCAAAGACGAAGAAAAGCTAGAGAGAATAAGACTATGAATTTTTCAGATTGGATCTCCTCGTGGAATTTTATTCACATTGATGACATTTCTTCTTGGCTAGTGTCATTGGGTGTCTTTGTTGCAACCTTGACCGTGTTAAGAATTATCAAGGCAATTATCAGTAAAAAAATTTCTAATTTTGCTAATAAAACCCAAACAACAATTGACGATTTACTAGCAGATTTAGTGGAAAAGACAAAGCTTTTTAGTCTGTTAGCAGTTTCAGTTTACTTAGCTTCTATTCCCTTAAATTTCCCTTCAGGAGTTGTTGGTGTTATCGAAGGTAGTGTTGTAATAATTTGTCTTCTGCAAATTGCCATCTGGGGCAATTTACTCATCGGTTATTTGATTTCTTGCTACGTTAGTTTAGAGAGCGAAGAGCAATCGCCTGCAGCAGCGTCTACGACTGCGTTGACTTTTATTGGCAAGCTTATTGTTTGCTCTTTGTTGCTCTTAGTTGGTCTTGATAATTTTGGATTTGATATTACTGCATTGGTTGCTAGTTTTGGGATTGGTGGAATCGCAGTAGCCCTTGCAGCTCAAAATATTTTAGGGGATTTATTTGCTTCGCTTTCAATTATGCTCGACAAACCATTTGTGATAGGTGATTTCATCATTATCGATGAGTATATGGGCTCGGTTGAGTACATTGGGCTAAAAACTACCCGAATTCGGAGTCTTTCGGGAGAGCAGTTAGTTTTTTCAAATACAGATCTTTTGAAAAGTCGGGTTCGAAATTTTAAGCGCATGCAAGAACGCAGAGCTATTTTTGCTTTTGGAGTAACCTATCAAACACCTTATGAAAAGTTAGTTGCTATTCCAAAAATAGTTCAGGAAATTATTGAATCCCAAAAGTCTACACGTTTCGACCGAGCTCATTTTAAAGAGTACGGAGATTTTGCTTTGAATTTTGAAGTTGTGTATTGGGTAAAAGCTCCTGATCATAAGCTCTATATGGATATACAGCAGAACATTAACTTATCTATTTTTCAGCGGTTTGAAGATGAATGTATTGAATTTGCTTTTCCGACTCAAACCTTGTTTCTGAACAAGGAATCGCTATCTAAAGAATGATATATCTTATAGAAGATTTAATTTGAACTGCTCAGCTGATTCCCTGTAAATCCTAATTAATGGAAGATAGTTCAGTTGATTAGATTTCCGTAGTAATTTTGTGTGTAATGAAAGTTGGTTTGTAAAAGTTAATAAGTCTAAAAGAGGATAAATAAAATATGACGACAATAAGTAAGGGTAAATTTCAAGGAATAGAAAATGTGGCAGATGATACTGGAATTATTCGAGCAGCAGCTATGGATCAACGTGGATCACTTAAAAAAAGCCTAGCGCTAGAAAAGGATGTTTCTCCTGAAGATATTACCGATGAAATAATGGAAGAATTTAAAACTGCTGTTATAAAAGTTTTATCTCCCTATGCCAGTGGTGTATTGCTAGATCCCGAATATGGTCTTAAGGCTTCCCAATTTAGACATTCTGAAGTTGGCTTATTAATGGCGTATGAGAAATCAGGTTATGACAACACTCAAGAGGGGCGAATCCCCTTGTTATTGCCAAACTGGACCGTTCGTCAAAGTTTAGAGGCAGGGGCTAATTGCGTTAAATTACTGGTTTATTACTCTCCATTTGAAGATTTCTCGATTAATGAACAGAAGCATGTTTTTGTTGAGCGAATAGGAGCGGAATGTGCTTTTTACGACATTCCTTTCTTTTTGGAATTTGTTGGTTATGATTCGACAGGAAAACTTCAAGGTTTGGACTACGCTCGTCTGAAACCAGAGATTGTAACGGAGAGTATGAGGGAGTTTTCTAAAGATATTTACAATGTGGATGTTCTGAAAGTTGAGATTCCTGTAGATTTAAAATACACCAAGGGGTGTCAGTCTTTTGAAGGCTCTGAAGAAGCTTATTCTAAGGATGAGGCTAAGGAACTTTATTTGAAAGCAGCTCAAGCTGCCAGACGGCCTTTTATTTATTTAAGTGCCGGTGTTAGTGACTCTCAATTTCGTGAAAGTTTAGAATTGGCAGTTGAATCGGGGGTGATGTTTTCTGGTGTTCTTTGTGGGCGGGCAACTTGGAAAGAAAGTATTCCTGTCTATGCAAGTCAAGGAGTCACAGCGTTAGAAGATTGGTTGTCTGAACGAGGTGTTGAAAATATTCGTTCTTTGAATAAGATTTTGACAGGGGCTCACTCCTGGAAAGACTTTTATGGGGGAGAGTTAGATATAGTTTAACGGTAAAAATATATGCCAAAGGATAAATTTAGTGTTTTCGCGACCTGTAATATTGGACAAGAAGCCCTGAATAGGCTTACTGAACAAGGATATGAATTAGAGATTTTTAACAGTACCACCCCCCCCTCTAAAGAACTAATCTTAGAGAAGGTCTCTTCCGGAGTAGATGTTTTAATAACGACTCTTCGAGATTCAATTGATAAAGAAGTCCTTGAGGCCGGAAAACAAACTTTGAAGTTAATTGCTCAAGATGCTGTTGGTTTTGACAACATTGATAGGGACAGGGCAAATAAATATAAAATTCCCTTTACTAACACTTCTGAAGTCCTTACTGAGGCCACTGCTGAGTTTGCTTTTTTAATGTTGGGTTGTGCGTCTCGCAAACTTTATTCCAGCGAAAGACTTGTACGTGAACTTCAATGGGAAACATGGCATCCTTCTCTTCCCTTTCTGGGTGATGAGGTTACTGGAAAAACTGTTGCTGTTATTGGAACTGGGCGCATTGGTCAGGCATTTATCAAGAAGTGTATGGGTTTCGATATGGATGTTCTCTGTTACGATCCAATTTTTCAAGATCATAATTTCCTTGAATCTTTTTGTAAGTTGGCCGATCTCAAATTTGAATTAGGATTTTCCAATCGATTGTTAACTATTCGCTACACTAATTTTGGAGATGCGTTGCGCAATGCCGACTATGTGAGTCTTCACGTCCCTCTGACCTCTAAAACTCGCCATCTCATTAATAGCAATGCACTAGAACAAATGCGCTCAACAGCTTTTTTAATTAATACTTCGCGAGGAAGTGTTGTGGACGAACAGGCATTATGTTTAGCTTTGAAAAGTAATGAAATTGCAGGAGCAGCCTTAGACGTATTTGAAGAAGAACCATTGCCTGCTGACTCGCCTTTGCGTGACCCTGGATTAGAAGATCGGCTTCGCTTGTTTCACCATTTTGCCAGTGCAGGACGCCAAACACGACTTTCCCCTAATCCTGAACTAGGAATGGCAGGACGATGTGTTCAAGGTGTAATAGATGTTTTAGAAGGTCACTACAATGGTAATCCTTCTCTTATGCCATACGTTGTGAACAAAGAAGCTTTTGAGGATGTTTAACACAGTAGTTATTTAGATACCAAAAATTCTGAATTTGAATAGATTCTACTAGTTTCCTTTATAAGTATATTTTGTCAGCTAATATTACACGTCGCTAGATTCAGTCCTCGTTGTTATAATTTGTTTCATGAGGATAATTCCCCCTCTTCTATTCTTGGCTTGTAGCAGCTTATTTACTTTTTCGCAGGTCATGTTGAAACCCGACTTATCCTTAAATGAGGACGCTAGAGTGTGGGTAGAAAGCACACTTGACGAAATGACTCTGGAGCAAAAGATAGGCCAACTTATAGTGCCTGGAACTTCCACTTATTTTACTAGCCTTACCTCTGGAAAATTTAGAAAGATTCAAGAAAATATCCGTCGCTACCATGTGGGTGGATATCATGCTTTTAAGGGAGATGCTTTATCGGCAGCCACTTTAATTAATCGCATGCAAGAAATAGCTCAGATTCCTCTTCTTGTGACCGCAGACTTAGAGGGTGGAGCTGGCTTAATTTTTCCAGGTGGCACAAGATTTCCTAAGGCGATGGCATTGGGAGCTACGTTTGATCTGTCTATCCCCTATCAGGTAGGTGAAATTACTGCCTTTGAGGCTAAAAAAATTGGTGTAGGTGTTAATTTTTATCCAGTAGTTGATGTCAACAATAACCCTAATAATCCTATTATCAACATTCGTTCATTTGGAGAAGATCCCGAACAAGTATCTCAAATGTCTACCGCCTACATTCGTGGCATTCAAGAAAATGGTCTTTTGGCTACCGCTAAACATTTTCCTGGGCATGGTGACACGGAGGTGGATTCTCATTTAGAAATGCCAGTTGTGCATGCGTCAATTGAACGAATAAACCAAGTTGAGCTTCTCCCTTTTCGAGCTGCTATTAAAAGTGGAGTTTCAAACATAATGACAGCTCATCTTCATGTTCCAGCTCTTGATTCAAAGAACGGTCTTCCGGCCACACTTTCCCACGTAATTTTGACAAATTTGCTCCGAAAGAAAATGGGTTTTAAAGGATTGATTTTTACTGATGCAATGAACATGGGGGGGATTAATTCCTATAAAAATGAGGATGCAGCAGTCCGTGCAGTTCAGGCTGGAGCAGATATTATTCTTTACCCTCTAAGTGTGAAGAAGACGTTTAAGAGTCTTTTAAAGGCGATACAAAATGGAGATATAAGTAGGGAGCGTTTGGATCAATCGGTGCGTCTGATTTTGGAATCTAAAGCTAGGCTAAACCTTTATAAGAGTAGTCAAACAGATACTGTTAACCTTGATCGTTATTTAGGGTCTAGCCAAAACAAGCAATTGGCACAAAAATTTATGGATAGGGCTGTAACTCTTGTTCGAGATACTAAGCAGGCACTACCCTTTTCTCCTGAAAAAGAGTCCTCCATTGTATTGCTGACTTTAATTGATCAGAAACGACAAATTGAAAAAAGAGGTAATGCGTTTGTTAGAGAGTTCAAAAAACGCCATACGGTCAAACACGTTCAAATTTCTCCAGACACCTCTCGTCAGCAACTTCTCTTGGCTCGTAAGTTAGCCCAAAATGCTGATTATTTGGTAATTGGTGTTTATATTAGAATTGCTGCTTACAAGGGTGCTCTTGATTTGTCTGCAGATCAAATAGAGTTGCTGAAGTATTTGTCTGGAATTAATCGTCCCGTAGCATGTGTTCTTTTTGGAAGTCCTTACTTGCTTTCTTCAATTCCTGATTTGCCTAGCTATATTGTGACTTATGAAGATTATCCTGGTGCCGAGATAGCCGCAACTAAGGCAATTTTAGGTGAAATCCCTTTTAGGGGAAAGCTACCCATTACTATTCCCAATCTCTATCCAATTGGGCATGGTATGTATCGATGATTCTTAAGTCCCAGATTAAAACATCTTCCGGTCTGGTTCATATTCGGACACTTCATTCATTAGAAGAAATGTATCCGTTGATCGATTTGCAGCGTCAGATCTGGGGATTTGGTCAAGTTGGATCTGATCCTCCCTGTCCAGCCCGCACTATGTTTGCCCTATCCGAGAGTGGAGGTCATCTAGCAGCAGCTTTTTTAGACGACTTAGCCATAGGATTTTCTGTCGCCTGGATGGGACAATTAAAGAAATATAATAAGCCCTATCTGCATAGCCAAATGCTTGGAGTCCTTAAAGAATATCGACATCTCAATATTGGCTATAATTTAAAGCTTCATCAACGATCTTTTGCCCTTGAAAATGGTATAAAAATAATAAAGTGGACATTTGATCCACTGCGAACAGCTAACTCCAACCTAAATGTTAGAAAATTGGGATCAGTCATTTCTACCTATCATTGTGATTACTATGGAGGAGTTACAAGCGATTTCACTCAAGAGCTTCCTGCCGATCGAGTTTGGGCAGAATGGTATTTAGACTCAAAGAGAGTAAAGGATAGGCTTCGTTCACCCTCTCAACCAATGAAACAAAAGCCTGACTTAATCCAAGTCAACAAAATTAGGTTAGAGGAGGAATCGAAACTAACGGTCAAGTTTATAGAATGTGATTTAGAACGATTAGAAAACCAATTGTTAGTTGAAGTGCCTGGTGATTTTAATATTATCTGCCAGGAAGATCAGTCAATGGCATTGGATTGGCGTAAGAAAATCCGTAAAATTCTGCAGCATTATTTTGATCAAGGATATGTTCTTAGCGATTTTCTTGTTGTTTCTGGGGTTCCCTGCCAGACTTTCTATTTGTTGAACAAGGATCCCTTGAATAAAATTTTGGAGGCTAGTAATTCTTATCTGATGGGTACAGACTAGATCTCAATTATGGGATTTGCCGTTCTTGATTATTGGGTGCTGATTGTTTATCTAGCCCTTAGTGCCATTGTTGGAACCCTTCTAGGGCGCGGCCAAAAGAGTCTTGAAGATTATTTTCTAGCTGGTAAAAATGTGCCTTGGTGGGCTATTTCTCTTTCTATAGTTGCTACTGAAACCAGCACTCTAACCTTTATTGGTGCTCCCGCTATTGCCTATACAGGCAATCTGACCTTTCTCCAAGTCGTAATTGGATATTTTTTTGGTCGAATACTAGTCAGCATTGTTCTTATACCTGGATTTTTTCACGGTAATTTGCAAACAGCCTATGAAATTCTCAATATACGTTTTGGGGCCAGCATACGTAATGTTTCAGCTTTTCTTTTTCAAATTACACGGGCTCTTTCTGATGGTGTACGTCTTTTTGCTACCGCACTTGTTCTTTCTGTTGTAACTGATCTTTCCGACGTTTGGACCATTCTTCTTATAGGTCTAGCCACTATTACATATACTTTTTACGGGGGAATGAGAGCTGTTATTTGGAATGATGTTGCCCAGCTTTTCATTTACACAAGTGGTGCCTTACTAGCATTTTTTGTTGCTATACAAGCAGTGCCTGGTAGTTGGTCAGAAATTATTAATATTGCTTCCATTGCAGGCAAATTTCATTTTCTTGATTTTACGGTTAGCCTGCATGTTGCATATACCTTTTGGGCTGGTTTGGTGGGAGGAGCTTTTCTTACTTTTGCAACTCATGGTACAGATCAAATGATGGTACAGAGATATCTAGCCTGCGGAAATGCCCGAGATAGCCAGATTGCCCTTATTGTGAGTGGCGTATTGGTGTTTTTACAGTTTCTCCTATTCCTCCTTATAGGAGTTGTGCTTTTTTCCTTTTATCAGTATTTTCCACTCGCACAGGAACCAGAGCAGGTGGATCGCATTTTCCCAATATTTATAGTTGATCAATTGCCTTCTGGAGTTTCTGGTCTAATTATTGCTGCTATTTTTGCGGCAGCAATGTCCACTTTAAGCAGTTCGCTTAATTCCTTATCCTCTTCTTCTGTAAATGATTTTTATAAAGTTTATGTTGTCTGTAATGCTTCTAACTCTCATTATTTGAAAGTTTCCAGAATAGTAACGATTCTCTGGGGTGTTCTCTTAATGATAATTTCTATGTTGGCTAGGAACTGGGGAGAGCTTTTACAGGCCGGTCTTACAATCACTAGTTTGACAATGGGAAGTGTTTTAGGGGTTTTTTTATTAGGAATATGGACTGTGCATACCAGTCAAAAAGCGGCACTAATAGGCATGCTTAGCGGCTTAATACTTACATTGGGGGTTCATCTTAGCGGTACAGTGGCTTGGACTTGGTATGTTCTAATTGGTACGACTACCACTTTTCTTGTTGGTCTGCTTTTTCCGTCCCATACAGAATAAATACAAGAAGTTGTGTTTGTTTAAAACAACTAGCTACCTTCTTTTAACATATTAATATATTTGGCAAATTCTTCAATGTTATCTGCGTAGTCGCCTGGGCGGCCTGAAAATCCCCAACAATTTTGTTTCCACTCCAGTTCTCCATACAATGCGCGGCCCTTTCCATCCAAGTAAATACAATAGATAAATTCTGCATCCAAGCTAGGGGTTTCGGAAAGATCATGAACTGCTACTGCTTTCATTAATCCTTGTTCTCCTATTGTGATCCAATCCCCAGGAGAAACCTTTGGTATTTTTGGCATAAAAATAAATTATTATTAGTAATTTACATGTATATACATGATGTTAACTATAAGCTGTTGATAAACTCTTTAACTATTCGATTTACTTTATCGGCTTGATCGCGAAAAACATAGTGTCCAGCTTGATTTAAAATTAAAAGCTGACTATTAGGAACTACAGGAGTAATTACCTTCATCAAATCTAATCCTAAATCTAAAGGAGAAGATGGATCATTGTATCCCCAAATAACTAGAGTAGGAGATAGAAGCTTTCCTTCTGTGATAAGTGCCAATGTTTCCTCTTTTACTTTAGATGCATCTGCTACAAATTGAGGCTTGAGGTGCCCCATTTTTTCTTGAACTATTGCCGTTTTAGACAGTTGTTCTATTTCGAGTATGGCGCTCGCATATTCATCAGTTATGTGATGTTGAAAGTAGGAGTTGGCGTCGGGTTCTCGACGCAAATAATCAGTGTCGGGTATAGCAGGCGGATTAGCTAACAAGTTAGTGTAAAAAGGATTTTCTTTGGCTCCTATGCTTGGGTCAGTAGGTGCTAAACTACGACTATCAAAGACTATTAAGCTTTTCACCATTTCTGGATGTTCTACCGCAATATGTGCACCAGGCAATGCCCCTCTCGAATGTCCTGCAATACTAGCTTTTTCTATACCAAGAGCTTTCATGAAACCATATACATGTTCTACAGTAGCCGCCATTGTGTAAGCAGCATCAGTAGGGGGGGTGTCTGTATATCCCATTCCTAATTTATCAAGAGCGTAAACATGAAAGTTGCGAGAAAGTACTTCAATGTTCAGATTCCAGGAATTAGCAGAATAAAAGCTATGCCCATAATTTCCTCCGTGAATAAGTAGAAGGTTTTCTCCGCTTCCTGCTTCAAAATAACGGGTTTTGATTCCCTGCACATTTACATATTTAGCTTCGTTGTTATTCTGAACTAGGGTGGGAGAGGCACACATGGCTCCAGTAGATAAGGCTGCCAAACTAGTTAGGGATTTTTTGAAAAAAATTCGTCGGGAAGATTCCATTTCTTTATTCTCCTATGTATTTATTTCTTTAAGTGCAATTATTCTATGACAGCATTATTGATAGTCCTAATTCTTTGCAAATAACTAACTTATGAATGACTCTCCAGATTTCCTCAAACACGTAATTGTAAGCTTTATATCTTAAATTCTATTATTCGGTCTTTTTTTGTAAGGAAGGCTATTGTATAAACAATCGTCCATTTGTTATTCGCTCCTTTACTTAGATATAGGAGATGTGAAATTTGTCAGATGAAGTGACTTCGCTCAAAGCAGACCGAATAATCAGAGAAATTAAACGTGCTGGCATTCGCTTTATAGTAGCTTTACCCGATCGAACTACCAGTGAACATCTTCTGAAACCTTTATTTCAAGATCAAGATTTGAAAGTTGTACAGGTGTGTAAAGAGGATGAAGGCGTTTCGATTTGTAGTGGTCTTTATTCGGCGGGAGAGAGGGCTCTTTTGCTGATGCAGCATACGGGTTTACTTGATTCAATAAATGCTTTAAGAGGAATTGCTATGGAAGGAAGCAATCCAGTTTGTATGATGGTTGGATTACTCAACAAAGAACCAGGTATCCCTCCCACTCAGTCTAACCGTTACTCATTGAGAATTGTCGAACCTGTGCTAGATGCTATCCAAATTGAGCATTACTTGATTGAGACATCCGAAGAAACAGATAATATTGCACCAGCTATTGAAGATGCTTATGAGAAAGCAGCACCCGTAGTTTTCCTTATAGGAAAGGAGCCTTCTTAGCCATGATGAAGAGAGATGAGTGTCTGAAGGTTTTAGCGCGTCATCGAACGGATGAGATTGTGGTCGCTGTCTATTCGGCAGCCCAGGAATGGCTTCATATTAGCCCTAGTGATTTAAACTACACTTTTGTCGGTGCTATGGGGCAAGGGTCCTCCCATGGTCTGGGGTTAGCTTTAGGAAGACCCGATAAACGAATAGTAGTTTTAGATGGGGATGGCAGCTTATTGATGAATTTGGGCAGTCTTATTACCATTGCTCATGCAGCACCTCTGAATTTACTCCATTGCGTTTGTGAAAATGGCACCTATGAAACTAATGGGAGCGTACCTATACCTAGAAGCGGACAATTTAGTTTTTCTTCTTTGGCAATGGAAGCCGGTTATAGGAGATCATATGAATTCAACGATTTAGAGGATTGGGAAGAGCAAATTGATCATATACTCAAGGAACCTGGACCTGTCTTTGCCAGTCTTCGCCTCGAACCAGGGGAATCTTATCCAGAGGATTTTCGACGTCTATACGATCTAGAGTTTCGAGAAAAATTTCGTCAAGCTCTAGCAAGAAGTTAATTTTATGATTCTTCTATTTCCTGAAATCATTTTAATTGAGAGAGTAGGTGCATTATAGGAAATTTATCGGAGTCGAAAAAAAAGCAGAGTAAATCTGATACATCAACTCCTTCTGAGGATGGTTGGTTTTCCAATATAGGTCCAGGTCTTGCCTATGTTGCATGCTGTTTAGGAGCCGGGGACATGGTTTCCAATGCGGCAGCTGGAGCGGGCTATGAATACCATCTGATCTGGGCTTTAGGAATGACATTGGCATTCCGATTTGTATGGGTCAATACATCTGCTAAGTATGTGCTTGTTACCGGAGAAAGTTTAATAACTGGTTACGGACGGGCTGGCAAATGGGTTCCTTGGGTTTTTCTAGTTGCAGTCATAATGACCCGGTGTATTTACATGTCGTATGCGATGTTATTAATGGGAGATACCGCCGATATGTTACTCCCTTTACCCTTTTCTTATAGCATTCAAATTTGGACCTGTTTCTTTACTTTACTGGGATTTTGTATGACTTTCTGGGGGGGGTATTTAATAGTTGAGTCTTTTTGCAAAGTGTTGGTTGGAATTATGGGGGGATCTTTGATTGTTGCCACCTTTCTTGCCAAACCTGACCCCGTTGCTGTCTTTAATGGCACTTTCTCTCCTAATTTGCCTGATGCACAAGGATTGTACAGTGCGATTCTAATTATTATAGCTATGATTGGAATAGAAGTTGGATCTACTGCAAATCTTAATTATGCCTACTTCATTCAGGAAAAAGGTTGGAGAACCGTTGCTTATCTAAAACGACAGAGGTTTGATTTAGCTGTAGCAATGGCTACGATGTTTTTTATGGGAGCGCTAATGCAGATTGCTGCTGGAGCTACTATACATCCACTGGGGATTGAACCAACAGATTCTAAAGATTTAGCCAGAATTTTTTCGGAAACCTTAGGCGAGATTGGACGGGTTGTATTTGCCTTAGGATTATGGGGCGCCTCCTTTTCAACCTTTATAGGGGGGAATACTGGAGGGGGACTTATTGTTAGGGACATTTGTAGAAATTTTATTCCTGGCCTGAAAAGATCAACAGAGGGGGAAACAGCCAATCAAGACCCTATTTACCGTGCAAGTATTATCTTTTGGTCTTTTGCTCCTCTTTATATTGTATTTGCAGAAATAGAACCTGTTTGGTTTATATTAATGGCTAGTCCCTTTCTAGTACTTTCCATACCACTTCTAGTAGTAGCTCTATTGAAGATTACTAACGATAGATCTCTTATGGGTGATTACAAGAATGGGTGGTTTACTAATGTTGTGATGGTAACCCTTGTATTAGTAACTTTATATTTGATTTATCTCAAAGTCTTAGAATTTTACGGCAAATTTATCTGATATTTTGCTCGATTGTTTTAGTTCCTAATCCAGCATGAATGAATTTGAAATTAGGAGTACTGTTCAAAACAAAATGTAATAACAGGGTTTTTAACAATGGTTGATCTGAGGGGGTGGTTAAAGCAGGTTCAAGAAATAGGAGAGCTTAAGACTGTTTGCAAAGCAAATCCCCTCTTAGAAATAGGAACTCTTACCGAAATCAATAATTATCAAAGAGGACCCGCTCTTCTTTTCAAAGACATCCCAGGATACTCCTCATCCTATCAATTGATTTCTAGTGCACTTGTTACCAGTTCCAGATTAGGTATGACTCTTGGACTAAGCGAAACAGATAGCACTAAAAGTTTACTTAGTCAATTGGAAGGGAAACCACATCAGTGGAGTTCCGATTCTTCAAAGTACCAGCCTGAAATTGTCAAATCTGGAACTGTAATGGAAAATACAGTATCAGGTCTTGATGTTGATCTTCTTCAGTTTCCAGCTCCTCTTTGGAATGATCAAGATGGAGGAAGATATCTTGGGACAGGAGACATTGTAGTCACCCGTGATCCTGAAAGTGATATTTCCAATATTGGCACCTACCGAGTAATGGTTCATGACAAAAGAAAACTCGGTTTATATATAAGTCCAAGTCACCAAGGTTATCGGCATCTTAAGATGTATCAATCTAAGGGAATACCTTGTCCAATAGCAATTTCCTTTGGCCACCACCCTGTTTTTTTAGTAGTTGGAGGCAGTTCTCTTCCCTATGGACATTCTGAATATAACTATGCAGGAGCTATCCTAGAGCGGTCTTTGGAAGTTATCGAATGTCCTATAACAGGGCTTCCAGTTCCAGCTCATAGCGAATTAGTAGCAGAGGGTTTTATTACTCCTGATCAGATGCTGCCTGAAGGGCCTTTTGGGGAATACACAGGATATTATGCTACGGGAAAACAGTTGGCTCCAGTGATAGAAGTAGAAGCTATCTATTATCGAAACAACCCAATTGTTTTAGGAGCATTGGCATGTAAACCTCCTCATGATTTTTCTTTCATGTCATCGGTAATGAAATCTTTGTTGGTAAAAGAAGCTCTTGTAAATGCTGGTATTCCTGAGGTGTGTGGAGTTTGGTTTCATGAGGCTGCCGCAGCCAATTTTTTTGTCGTTGTTTCGATCAAACAGCTTTATGGTGGACATGCTAGACAAGCTGGAATTATAGCTGCTCAATGCGAAGTTTCAGCAACAGGAAACGGCAGATATGTAGTAGTTGTAGATGAGGACATTGACCCAACTAACCTGGAAGAGGTTTTATGGGCTTTGGGCACTCGTTCTAACCCTACTGAAGATATAACTACATTGCATCAAACCTTCAGCAACAAATTAGATCCTTTAGCTCCTGTAGATGGGGCAAAATGGGATAGCTCAAGGGCCATCATTGATGCCTGTCGACCCTTTGATCGATTAGAAGACTTTCCTTCTGTTGCTAGAGCCACTGAAGAAAGCAAAAATAAAGTTCGAAAAAAATGGCCAGATTTTAAGTAGTTTTTACTAGGAACTCTTTGTCAGATTGGTGCGATAAAACTGAACCATTCTTCTCCAGCTTTCCTCGGCTTCCTGTTCCTTGTACATAGGACGTGTGCTATTAAAAAAAGCATGTCCTGTGCCTGGGTAAATATGAAAATCAACCTGCTTGCCAGCCTGCTTAAGACTATCTTCTAACTTATGTACCGCTTCAGGAGGAACACTTTCATCGTTTTCTCCAAAAAACCCCAAAACAGGCGCCTTAAGATTATTAATATTGGGATGGACACTTGGATGAACCCCGTAATAATTTACACATGCTCCGACCTGTGGGTTTGCACAGGCGGCATAAAGTGAAAGTTGTCCTCCCATGCAAAAGCCCACCGTTCCTATTAGATTTCCTTGGGTTTGATCTAGTGATAATAAATATTCAATAGAACTTCGCAAGTCGTTTTCAGCTTCATCAATGTTGAGAGCCATGAATAATCTTTTGGCATCATCAGGGTTGTTGGCTGTTTCACCATGGTACATATCAGGAGCCAAAGCAACAAAACCTTCTTCTGCAAAACGGTCCGCGACTTCTTTGATTTGATCAACCAATCCCCACCACTCCTGAAGCACAATTACTCCAGGACCTGATCCTGAAGTTGGGGTTGCTAAATACCCACTGCAAGTATCACCGTTATTTTGATATTCAATCAATTTGCCCACAACTCACCTTCCCTTTCAATTAAATAATTATGAGTTTTTTAGTATATGCACAATCTATTTTAGTTAAAAATATTTATTCCAAAGATCAACAATATTTCTACAAGTGAAATAGACAGCTACTACAACCATTGTTCCCAAAATCAGATTTGTAAACCAGCCGTTCTTGTATTTACCCATTAAATTTTTATCGCTGGTAAGTTTTATCAGTGCAGGGGTTAAAACAGGAATTACTGCAGCAGCTAGGGCACTAACTACAAGTACTAACCAAACTGGACTCACTCCAGTGAAAAGAATATAGAGAGGGGAAACAAACCAGAAAATAACACAGGCACGATAAACAGGATGACGCCGGGTGTTTTCCCCAGCATGTTTGATTGCCCAAGGTTTTTTTGTAAGATACTGACTAAGATCCGTTACAATTAACGCACATCCTACAGTCGTACCTATCATCGTTGAAAAAGCAGCTCCCCATAATCCCAAGCTGAAAATAATTAGTCCTGCTGTCCCCTGAACTTCCGAGAAAATTCGAACTAGGTCGTGAGCATCTTTTAGATCAAGTCCCATTGGATGTACTGTTGCTCCTGCCGCAATCTGACAAAGACTACTCATCAAGAATAGACATATAGAGCCAAAAATTAAGTCAAAACGTTGTTGCTTAAGATAGGAAATATTAGTCCATCCTTTTTCATGAATAAAATAGGTATAGGTAATATTCATAACAGAGCCAGCTACTGTGCCCACAAGTGCCATCACTATAAGTGAGACGCTATACGCCCCACTATCTGCTGGAATAGAGGGAATGAATGTGCCCACTAAAACTTTTGTTGGATCCGGTTTAGAAATAATAGCTACGATTACTAGAGAAACTCCCATTGCAGCGATGAGCACTTTACAAAAAAGTTCAAGCACTCCATAACCGCCCCAATAAGACATACCAAATGCAACTAAAACAAAAAAGAGAGACCAAATTTTAGCGCTCGATTCAATAGGCAAAGGTAAAAGCATATTGAATGCATCTCCACTTGTTACCAGTGCATACATGTTGTAAAGATGCATTAAGAGCATTATGCTAATCAGTATTAGCCAGAGGACCCACTTGCCAACCCGGGAATAACCCTTAATTAAACTTTCTCCTGTGACTAAAACATACTTAGCTGAAACATTCACCCACACAAAACGGAAAACTAGTCCTAGAGCAAGGATCCAAATTAACGAATAGCCATAACCAGCTCCGGCAGTCGAATTGGTTATTAAATCTCCGCTTCCTAGCACAGTCAGTACGTAGGCAAATCCAGGACCCATGCGTAACAGTCCCTGCCTTAAATTGAAGTGATTTCCTTTGGCAACTGCCTCAATTGGTATATTGCTAGTTGGTTTTTTCAATGAGGCTGTTCGCTTTCTTTTTGGGAAAGAGCAGATAAAATTTTTTCCGGGGTTATTGGTAAATCTCGAATACGTACTCCTACCGCATCCTCAATTGCATTGGCTATAGCTGATGGTGCTGGAATAATCGCAGTTTCACCAACCCCTTTAGCTCCATAAGGACCATTGGGATTGGGGTGCTCGACAAGAATTGTTTCAATATCTGGTATATCTAAAAAACGCGGAAGATTATAATCTAGTAAATTGGGGTTAATAGTTAGTCCGTTTTCATGGACCATTTCTTCCAGAAGTGCCTGTCCAATTCCCATAATGGCTGCGCCTCTAACCTGTTGCTGACAAAGTTGAGGGTTGAGTACTTTACCAACATCTGTTGCTGTTACATAGCGAAGTAATTGAACGCTACCTGTTTCCTTATTAACTTCCACTTCGGCAATTGCTACAGCAGGAACCCAAAACGAGGAGGATTGAAGTTCTCCTTTGTTGTCTACTTTACGAGTTTTAATCATTCCTCTTCCCAGTAAATTGCCTCCTTTAATTCCAAAATGTTTCAGCAAAAGATCGCTGTAACTGAGAGAGCACCCATCCTTTTTTCTTTGAGTGTGAACTGACTGGTTTCCAAAAGACACTTTTTCTGGATCTGCTTCAAAAATCGTAGACGCCATGGAGGACAATTGCTTTTTAATTTCCTGAGAAGCCAACTGTACTGCCTTTCCCATATGAAAGGTTGACCTGCTAGAAGCAGTAATAAAATCAAACAGGCTGGAGTCCGTATCAGAATGCAAAATTTCAATTTGATCAATAGGGATAGCGAGTTCTTGACTGACAATTTGGGCCATTACCGTATCTGATCCTTGTCCCATATCCACCGTTCCTACATACACGGTGGCACTACCATCCTCGTTAAGGCGAATTGTGGCAGAGGAAATCGAAGGGGTTAATGTTCCTTTTATAATACATGCCAGCCCTTTCCCTCTGGACGAAGAACTATTGCAAGAATTTTTCTCCCCCCATTGGATAGCAGTAGTAGCCTTCTTGAGAGATTCCTTCATTCCAAAGCTTCGGATTGTTTCCCCTGTTACAAATTCTCCACCTTCATCTAGAAGATTTTTTTCTCTTAGTTCCAGAGGATCTATTTTTAAGGAACGAGCAATTGTATCCATCTGAGATTCGTATGCCCAGGCTGACTGTGAAAGCCCAAATCCTCTAAAGGCACCTGCTGGAATGCAATTGGTGTAAACTAAATTGGCATCAATTTTTAGGTTTGGAATCAGATAAGGTCCTGCTGCTCCATAGGCTGCTTTTTGAGCTACACGCGGACCTATTTCAGCATAAGCACCTGTGTTGAGATAAATGCGACAACGACGGGCTAGAATTGTTCCATCATTTTTAGTTCCGGTCTTTATGTAGATTTTAGCTGCATGTTTAGTAATAGTTTGGAAGGTTTCTTCTCGAGTAAGAGTTATTCCTACAGGACGCCCAGTCATACACGTAAGCACTCCAACTATAGGTTCCAATTTTACATACATTTTGGACCCATATCCTCCTCCAAGATTTAGAGATATTATGCGTACCTTCGATAGTGGCAAGTGAAATATTTCAGCTATTTGCTGTCGAATTATGAAGGGATTTTGTACTGTAGACCATACAGTCATTTGGGCATTATTTGCCTTGTAAGCTGCGGCACTAAAAGGTTCCAATGTAATGTGTTGGGTGCTAGGAGTAGTAAAAATTTCTTCAAAAATTTGATCAGATTCAGAAAAACCTTTTTCAATATCTCCCTTTTCTACATGCACATGATTACAGAGATTTGTTCCCCCTTCTAGACGAACTGGTAGGTCTGGCATACCCTCTGTAGCCATCTGAAGTTTTTCGTGTAAAATGGGAGCCGCTTCGTCAAGAGCCTCTTCGGATTCATATACAGATGGAAGTTCCTGGTATTCAACATCTATTAGCTCCACAGCTTCCTCTGCTATATCAGACTGAGTGGCCGCTACTGCTGCAACAATATCTCCGACATAACGCACCTTGTCCACAGCAACAATTCCCTGATCTCGCATGACGGGACCGTAGTGAGATTCCCAGGAAGCACTTTCAGATAATGTGTCTCCAGTTAAGATTTCAACTACACCAGATAATTTCTGAGCACGTGACAGATTAATTTTAACTATTTTGGCATGAGGTAGTGGACTACGCAGAAGCTTCGCATGAAGCATCCCTTTTATTTTAAAATCTTCCAGGTAGGTAAGCTTCCCGGTCACCTTATTGGCACCTTCCAAACGAGGAATCGAATTACCGACAGAAGATTTATCTTTCATTGCACCTGTACCTAAAACAAAACATTTACTCTGAAGACAAAGATAAGGCCTGAATACAAGCCTCAGCTATTTCTTGATCCTGTGCTGCTTTGGCTCCACTGACTCCTATCGCACCCAGACACAAATCTTCTTGTAAAATTGGAAGGGCTCCCATACCAGGAAGAAACCGCCCCTGTGTCATGGTAGTTACACCAGAAAAAAAAGTGGGTTTAGTCTCAGACAGTGTTTGTATTTCGGCTGAGCTGCGCTTAAAGGCTACAGAAGCAAACGCTTTACCGTAAGCTATTTCTGGAGACAAAAATCCTGCATCATCCATTCTTTCAATTAAAATTAGATGTCCCCCAGCATCTAAAATAGCTATTGCAACCTTAACCCCCAATTCTCTAGCCTTGACTATTCCTACATCAACTATCGTTCTGGCATTTTTTAAGTTCATAACTTTGAATGGTCCTTTCTCACAGTCTCTCATTACTCGTTAGACTTCATAGCAACTTTTAGGTCTTCAATATACTCGCAAAGCCCGCTTCTCATGTCATAAGCAGGTTTCCATTCCAGATACTTCTCGGCACGTGATATTTCTAAGGGCTGTTTTGATGAAACAGCTGGGGGTTGACCAGGAATAATTTTGACTTTGAGTTTAGGAAGTACTTCTTGAGCAATAGTAACCAATTTTTCAAAAGGGGTAATTAGGCCTGTTCCTATATTCATAATTGTTTGGTCCGGCATGGGAATTGTAGCTGCTAAATCCACAGCTCGTCCTACATCACAACAGTAAACATATTCGAAATCCATAGTTTGATTTTGAGGAATTTCAGCTGTTTCCCCTCTTATACCAGCTTTCAATAGATTCTGAATTTTTTCCCCTCCTCCCGATCCTCCCCAAAAATGTCCTAGACCGTAGACATTGGCTACTCTCAACATGATTAATTCAAATCCAAACTCCAATTGATATGTTTCTGCTAGTAACTCTTTTACTACTTTGGAATTTCCATAAGCTCTTCCTGGACCCAAGGCCTCGCTTTCACTTACAGGATGATTTTTGGTGCATCTTCCGTCATAAACACCAAAGCTGCTTATGTGAACAAGTCTTTTGACACCAGTTAATCTCACTGCCTCCAAAACATTAATCATTCCCATAACGTTAATTTGAAGTCCTGAGTAGAGTGGAGTGGAGACTTTATTGCCAATCAAACCTGCAGTATGCACAACCGTATCGATGTTGTTATCCTGAATTACTTCAATTAATCCAGGAAGATCCCGTATGTCTTTTTGAACGACTGTAATGTCTTGATTGCCTAGCTTGCTGGTTAAATAATTGGTGCGAGGTTGAAAGTCGTAAAACACCAGATTTTCCCGGCGTTCAAGAGCATAACGGGCAAAAGAGGTCCCTACTAGCCCAATTCCTGTAATCAGTGTAGTCATTGCCCCCTTTTTCAAACTAGTTAATGAAGAACTATTTCAAGTCTAATGCTTGCAAAAGAAATCATATTTCCCTTAATTTTTCGCACAACACTTGCTAAATAGTAGCTTAAAAGATTTTTAATAGCGAAGCTACTATTGCATGTCCCATTAAACTCATGCCTACTATTCTCGCTATGAAATTTAGTATTAAGTAGAATAGGTTTCTACTTTTTTTAATAGGCAGTTTCACATAGTACGAATTATGCAAAAAGATATTGGCAAACTTTACGCTAAACCCATATTAATCTTAATTGGAATTTTTGTACTGACCTATTTTGTACAGTACGTGGTTCAAGATCCTCGAGATTTTCTGGTGTATCACCATGGAGCACGAGGAGTCTTTGAAGGAACTCGCCCAGTTTATGGAGAGGACAGTGGTGTGGGTTTTCCCATGATCTATAGGTATCCCCCATTGTTCTTGTTAGTTTTTGCACCTCTATCAATATTGCCTCTTCAAATATCTGCTGCTGTTTGGGTAATAGCAAAAATCATATTGCTAATAGTACTAATCCGTTCTTTTTACTCTAGAGTAGAACGCTCAGGAAAAGCACAAGAATGGGTGGTGCCACTTCTACTAGCTGGCCCCTATATAGTTCAAGAGTTTCGATCTGGAAATGCACAATTTTTCATTTTTGCAATAGTTGCTCTAGCCTTAATTCACCTTAGAGCACATCCAAATGCTGCTGCATTTGCACTAGCAACAGCAATTAATCTGAAAGTCTGGCCTTTATTTTTTATTCCCTATTTAGCGTTTAAAAAAGAATGGAGAGTCACGGCTTGTATTCTTGTGTTTACTGTTTGTTTAGCTATGTTGCCAATGATTTATTTTGGATTTTCTGAAAACATTCAATTACTAGAACAATGGTTTAAACAAGAAATACTTCCTCAATTTGCAGATAGTCAAACTTGGTTTTCCATCAGCAATCCACCTCCTAATCAGTCCCTGCGTGGTGTCTTGATGCGTTATTTTACCGTAATTGATTACACAAAACTTTCTGATACAAATTATCAGATGGTTCATATGGCCTCGTTGAATCCAGATATGGTTCGAGCATTGTGCTTAGGACTCTTATTTATTGGGTATGCTGGATTGCTGATATTAGCTCGTGCCAAAGCCAAATCTTCTGGCGAAGTGGAGAATGGTGTTGCTTTTTGTGCTTTAGTGCTCTTTGAAACTGCCAGCCATTTTTCCAGAGTTGTACTGCTTTGGCCGGCCATGCTAGCAGGTCTTATAGTAGCTCAACATGCAGAGATTCCTAAATGGGTTCGCATGTTTATTTATACCGCACTAGTGATTTCTATTGCTCAGCCTTTTATCCCTGGCGCCTCCTCACAACGCCTAATGCAGGTACTAGGGTTCGATTTTTGGGTTACTAGTCTGTTGACCGTCACAATGGTTTGGGCAAGTATAACCTCAATTTTTCTGAAAAAATAAAAAGGTATCTAGATTAATTTCAATTCGATACCAAGTTAATTGTTCAACTACTCTTTCAACAGAATAGAAAACTATATATGGTGGACAGAATCTCTCTTTACAAGGTGGTGAAAAATGAGGTGCATTTCAAGGCGTTCGTTTTTAGAAAAGAGCGGTACGGGAATGGTTGCAGTAACTGCCATTCCAGCACTTAAAACAGCTGCTCAAGTAATAGGTATTTCATCTTTTGATGCTGATGTTGTCTTTATTGATGGCAGAATTATCACAGTTAACGGTCACGATGAAATTGTTGAAGCTTTGGCAATTAAAGGCAATCGGATTATTGCTGTAGGTTCTACACCCGAGATTAAGCCTCTTATTGGCTCTCAAACAAGAATAATAAATCTCAAAGGTCGTACGGCAATGCCAGGGTTTATTGAAAATCATATCCATATGACCAACTCTCCTCAACGAACTTGGATAAATATCCGACCAGAAATAGTGAGTTCAATTAGTGATATCAAAGATCTTGTATCAGACAGGATTAAAATTACACCCAAGGGAGAGTGGATTCTCGCTTGGGGATATCATCCTGAAAGATTGAAAGAGGGACGTCACCCAACTCGCCACGATCTCGACCCTGTTTCTCCCAACAACCCAGTAGCATTTAAGCACCGTGAGGGAATGTCATGGACGTTTAATACTAAGGGATTAAGAAAAATAGGAGTTCAAGATGACACTCCTGACCCTCCGGGTGGTCCCTTGCAGAGAGATAATCAGGGTGTCCCTCTTGGACCTATGTTTGACAATGCACGTGCTGTTTTTATCCAGCCAAATCTGCCCCAAACATCTGAAAATGATTTTTTGGAAGGTTATCGTTGGATGTGTGGTGAGTTAAATCGTCATGGGATAACTAGTGCCTATGAGGCTGGTATTCGAAAACCTGAACAAGTGATTGCTTGGCGAAAATTAAGAAAAGAAGGTGGACAAACTGTCAGAGTAAATCTTGGCCCATATCCTATATATGGTTCCGATTGGAATCCAAATAGTGCCGCAACCAAAATATATGAAGCAGGTCTTTATTCGGGATTTGGTGATGAATGGATAAAAATGGGATCTCTTACCTACGGAGTTGATGGGGGAATATTTGGTCAAACGATGGCACTTTTTGAACCCTATTCTAATGACCCTTCTGGGCAGTATCGTGGTAGCTTTAGAGTTACTCCCAAAGTTGCCGATGACTTCTCTTTGGCTGCACACACTCGAGGATGGCAAATTTCAGCTGTCTGTCATGGTGATAAAGGGATCTCTCTAGCACTGGATGCAATTGAAAAAGCACAACTAGCTCACCCTAATATTAATCTTCGGCACCGCTTGGAACATTCCTATCTCTGGAATCCTGAACTCATTAAAAGAGCAGCTGATCTAGGTGTTATATGGAATACTCAATTACCTGTTATGGCTGCTGCAGGTCGATGGGCAACAATTGAGGCATGGGGAGACCGAGCTCAATACGGTTTTCCAGTGAGATCAGCCATGGAGGCTGGCATTGTGATTTCTGGAGGATCTGACTGGACTGTAGCTACATTGGACCCTATGGTTGGCGTTCATGCATTGGTAACTCGAAAACTTGAACCCCTTGAAGATGGTGATGTGTTAAATCCAGAACAAGCAGTATCTGTGCTTGATGCTATTAGAATGTATACCTATAACGGAGCATATACAGTGTCTGAAGAAGCCTATAAAGGATCTTTAGAGGACGGTAAGCTCGCCGACATTGCTGTCTTGTCTGACGATATTCTAGGCATTCCACCTGATCAGATTCGAGACCTAAAAGTTATTTTAACTATGGTTGATGGCAAAGTTGTTTATGAGACTGAAAATATTTAAACCGTAGTTTGAATTGAAAGAAGGTCCTCGCTGCAAAAGAGAATATGTTGGCGTCCCCAACGGGATTTGAACCCGTGTTTCCGCCTTGAAAGGGCGGTGTCCTGGGCCAGGCTAGACGATAGGGACAACTCCCAGAAGTCCGAAATTCTAGCATGCCCCCAACTCTAGTGTCCACTGAACTACTGTTCCCCCTTTTTATCTCTATACTCTTTCTGGACACTATTATTTATCATCCTCTTCCTGTAATTTTAAAAAGTTAATTTCAGGGTTGATTTTCCACATTGACTGCTCAAAATGGAATGAATATGCAACAACAGATAATTTTGTCAGTAGGTCCTTTGCCTAAGTGGGTTAAAAAAGAATTCCTATCAACCTTTAAAATAAAGGAAGTAGAGGATTCTTCTCGTGGCGAGGTCTTCTCTTCTCTCAATAACTACGATGTTCTAGCCATTATTTCTCGCGGACCTGTAATGATTGATGCTGAGGTAATGGATAATGCTCCTTTACTGCAGGCCATTGCTCGTACAGGAGTTGGATTAGATACTGTAGACGTCAACGCTGCTTCTCTTCGTAGTATTCCAGTGCTATTTACTCCCGGAGCTATGTCACGTGCTGTGGCCGAGCACACATTAGCCTTAATTTTGGCAACCACTAAAGATTTACTTGGATGGCATCATAGGGTACTGCAATCAAATTGGGACCAACGCTACTATTTGCAAAATTTAGATTTAGAAGGTGCCACACTTGGAATCGTTGGATTGGGAAGAATAGGTCAGGAGTTGCTGAAACTTGTGCAGGCTTTGAAGTTAAAAATTTTGGCTGCTGATCCTTATTTGGATACTTCACAATTTTCGAAAAAAGATAACATTGAATTTGTTGAACTGGAAAAACTACTAGAACAAAGTGATATTGTTACTCTACATACCCCACTCACCGAAGAAACACGGGGTCTTATCAATAGCCACAATATTTCTAAATTCAAAACTGGAGCTATTCTAATTAATGCAGCTCGTGGAGCAATAATTGAAAACTATGACATTCTTGTTGCTGCATTAGAGAGTCAAAAATTAAGTTGTGTAGCCATGGACACACTTATTGTGGAACCTCCAGACCTTGCTCATCCTTTTTTTCATCATCAAAATGTTCTTTTAACAGCCCATGTGGCAGCACGTACTAAGCAATCCCAAAAGACGATCTTGAAAACGATGGGCCACGACCTATCAACAATTTTAAAGGGGGATTTGCCGCCACTTGAAAATATCGCTAATCCAGAAGTTTTTTAAACAAACGTTAAATTTTTATTATTTTTGTCTCCTAGATATGGTATTCAAATAGTGGAACTTGAGTTCAAAGATTTGTCATAATCGGATGTGTTATAGTTTTTATTTAGTAAATTAGGAGGCAATTCAATGACCTATATTGTTACCGATCGATGTGTTGATTCTCGTTACACGGAATGTGTAGCTGACTGTCCTGTCGACTGTTTTTATGAAATTACCGACCCTCACATGTTGATCATTAATCCAGATGAGTGCATTGATTGTGATGCCTGTGTTCCTCTTTGTCCGGTTAATGCTATTTATCCAGAAGCTGAAGTTCCCGATGAGATTCAAGAAATATGGGTTGAGAAAAATAGTGCCGATCTCTGCGACGATGATAATCGAGTGACTGAGACTTCTGGAGAATTAGATGGCGCTCTGTCAATCGAAGAGATTAGAGAAAGAGAGGCGGAGAAATATGGCGATGCACTTGCAGATCCTTCCAGCGCAGCCCATTAAGACACTTTAGATTACCCAATTGGTATTCTAAGATTTTGAGGAGCGAGTGTTCGTGTTGAGCAGCTCGCTCCTTTTGTTTTAGCCTATTTTTGTTTTCACACTTTAGTTTTGATAATAAATCTGTCAGGTTAACCCCTAATGCAACTTGATGCTCTAGCCTTTGGTGCTCATCCCGATGATGTTGAACTAACCTGCGGGGGAACACTTATCAAACTTATAGATCAAAATTACAGGATAGGTGTCATAGCCTTGACTCAAGGGGAAGCTGGCACACTTGGTAATGCGTCTACTCGATCAATGGAATTTGAAAAAGCTGCTAACGTAATGGGCCTTTCTATTTATAAAATTCTGGACATTCCCGATAGCAATATTATCTCTAATCAGGAAAATAGGGTTAAAGTTGTTTCTGAAATTCGCAAATACAGACCAAAGATTGTTTTTGCACCTTATTGGAAAGATCGCCATCCAGATCATGAACGAGCTTCGGTCTTAATACGTGAGGCTGCTTTTTTATCTGGAATTCAAAAACTGGAAACCAATCAAACATCCCATCGTCCCTACAGGGTAATTTATTATCCGAGTAGAATTGAATTTCAGCCATCTTTCATTGTAGATATTACAGGGTGCCACGCTCGTAAATTGAATGCGATAAAAGCTTATGAATCACAGTTCCGATTAGAATCAGACCAGAAAAAAATCAATATTAATCGACCGCAATTTTTAGAAGCAGTAGTGGCAAGAGCCAAGCAATATGGATCTTACATCGGTGCAGATTATGGAGAACCTTTTTTAGTTAGAGAACCTTTACGAATGGATGATCCAGTAAATTTTTTTGACGCTCAATACCTGGATGCTCTTCTCTAGAGATAAGTATTATGAAAATAGGAATTGTATGTTATCCCACACACGGTGGAAGCGGTGTAGTCGCTTCAGAACTTGCAGTAGGACTAGCCGAAAGAGGACACGAAGTTCATATTGTTAGCTATACCACCCCCTTCAGGCTACGCAAATTTCACGAAAATGTTCTTATTCATGAAGTAGAGGTCCTCTCATATCCTTTATTTAAATATCCTCCTTACGCCCTTTCATTAGCTACTAAATTAGTATCCTTGACAAAAGAATACGGTCTAGAATTAATTCATGCGCACTATGCAGTTCCCCACGCAGCTAGTGCTTTTCTTGCAAAAAAAATGCTGGGGTCTCGAGGATTGAAAACAATTACTACTTTGCATGGAACAGATATTACTTTGATGGGCCTTGATACGTCTTTTTATGAAGTAATTAAGTTCAATATCGAGGAATCGGATGGAGTAACAGCTGTATCTCATTATTTACAACAAAGAACAATTGATGAGCTTTCTATCCAACGAAATATTCGCGTCATACACAACTTTGTCGATACCTCTCGTTACAATCCAAGTATTACAAGCTGTACCAAAGAACATTATGCTCCTAACGGGGAAAAAATCCTTATTCATGCATCTAATTTTCGACCTCTCAAGAAAACTTCTGATGTTGTTCAGATATTTAATTTAGTGCGCCAAGAAATCCCAGCCAAGCTTCTACTAGTGGGAGAGGGCCCAGATAGGATCAGCGCACAGCATCTTGTAAAAAGCTTGGGACTAAGTGAAGATGTTTTTTTTCTAGGAGAACAGGATTATTTAGAAAATCTCATGAATTGTGCTGATCTGTTTGTCCTCCCTAGCGAGCAAGAAAGTTTTGGGCTAGTGGCACTTGAAGCCCAGGCTTCTGGACTTCCCGTTATTGGAACTGCAATTGGTGGACTTCCAGAGGTTGTTGTACATGAACAAACCGGGTTACTTTTTCCAGTTGGAGAAATCAATGGGATGGCTCATGGAGCCCTTGAATTACTGAAAAATTCTTCTCGATATGATCGTTTTAGAAAATCAGCTAGACAAAGAGCTGTAAAATATTTCGACAGCAAGTTAATTATCCCTCAGTACGAATCTTTTTATCAGGAAATTTTAAATTCCGGGTAATTATGTCTTTGCAATTAAACAGGTCTTCCTGCTTTAAAACTGACTAATTTAAAGCACTTCATTTTTTCTTATTAAACTTGCACATTTGAAAACTCAATCTTATTTCTAAAAGTTAACTAATTAAATATGACAGACCTATTCTGTACAATTTGCGCGGGTATGTTGATTCAACAGGAGATTCCACTCTAAAAAGGTATACCAGCTCGCTCGTTCTTTTTTCCCCTTTACATTTCTTGCTCAGAAGATGTCGATGTTGGGAGGTAGGGATACAACAAGTCCTGCCTCAAACCCATCTAATAAAAGGTGAAAATGATATAGAGCGAAAAAGAGAACTAATGCGATACGAAAGGAGCTTAATCATGAGCTTAAATAAAAAGACGAGATGGTTGTCAGCAGTTTTGGTAATTGGACTATTCGGTGGCTTTTTCTTTTTCAGCCATTATGTTAGCCAAGCTCAGAATGCCCAAAAAATGCTCGAAGAACAAAACCATGTCTTAATGAAAGAACTTGAAGAATTGGATTACATCAAGGATTTAGCCGCAAAATTTTCTGAAAAACCGGTACATGCAATTGTTGGAACCCAATATTCTCGTGAATATCTCAAGCGTCTAAGCTATATAAATGACCTGGCAATTGAATTTTCTGTAGAACCTATGATTGTTACCTTGATAGACCAGTATTCTCGAGAGTATTTAAAAAAAGATGGGCAAGAATGGAGATTATTGAAAACTCCTGAATTTTTGACTCATATTATGCTTTCTCTTATTCACGCTGAATCGGGTGGGGATCCTGCCGCAATTGGAGATGATGGACGTGCACGTGGTTTAACACAAATATGGGTATCTACTGCCGAAAGGTATGGTGAGGTAACAGCTGAACAACTCCTTGATCCGAAAGTTAATATTTCATTTTCCTTTCAACATTTTCATTATCTGCTTAAGAAGTATAAAGGAAATCTAGCTTTAGCTTTATACGCTTGGAATCGTGGGGCTGGCAAAGTTGACCGTTTGCTATTTTACGGACAGTCACCTCAGAATGACTATGGTAGAAAGGTTTACCAATCCACTCTTTTAAACAACAACTAAAATTAACATCGTTCTGGCTGATTTTCTTATTTATTATTGAACAGGCAAGGCCTGAATATCCTATTTGCGCGGTAAAATAAAACTGCAATTTATGATTGAACAAGCAGCTATGCAGAACCATGCAACATTCACAAAAGTGGACGGATAGGCTCCGTAGTGGATAGTGTTAATAATCAAAAAAGTACTGCCTGCTAAATTGAGAATTTGATAAGAAATACTATCACCAGAAACCCTTTTAGATGAGACTAGAGCATACGCAATTAAAACAGCAAAAGCTCCCAACCAACCTAAAATATCAACCCATAAGTTATTGTTGTTAATCAAAATATATCTCCTGTATGTTTGCAGTATTGAAACAATTAGTTAAGAGCTTTTTCTCCTTGTCCATAGACAAATTCCTCCAGAGTTCCATGAATACGTTCAATAGTTTCAGGGTGAGGTGGCTGGCTAAATCTTGAAACTATCAGAGTCAGTATCAGATTGGCTCCCAGGGCCCATACTCCACCATGCAGTGTTAATGGATGAGGATAAACAATAGCGGTTAAATACAGAACCAATAGACCCACGCCTACTCCTGATAGAACCCCTGTTTTAGTCAGAATGAAGCGAGTAGGAAAACAGACTCCACATACAGCTGGCATTAGTTGGAGTGCTCCAGCACCTGAAAGGGCTACTAGTAATACTAGGAAATCGAAAGTGTAGATGGAAAGCAGATAAGCCACAACAACCAGTCCCAAGGCAATGGTTCGACCAACCCATACATAATGAGCTTGACTGGCTTGTGGTCGTATATAGCGTTGGTAAATATCTCTTGTGAGTACCGTCATGTTAGCGTGCAGGATAGAGTCTAATGTTGACATGGCAGCGCTGACAGCTCCTGCTAACACAATACCGGTAAGCCAAGGTGGCGTGTAACGAAACAACAGGACTGGAAAGATGCGATCAGGAGTTTCCATCTCTGGTATTGTCAGAGCCCCTCCTAGTCCAATTAGAGCAGCAGGTATGTATAAAGTAATTGAATAAATGGGAATAGTTGCTCCCAACCACTTGATGGTACGAGCTGAAGCAGCTGTATAGTACCGAATCATCATCTGTGGTTGAATAACCACTCCAAAAGTGAGTACTACTCCCATACTAAACCACATTCCTGGAGTAAAAAATCCTTGTGGACCGGGAAGCGTTAATAGATCTGGGCGTTCTGCAGCGACTTGACGCCATAGCTGTAATGGACCTCCAAATAGCTTGTAAGTAAGTAGTAAAGCTCCTACCCAGATGGCCAAATACATCCAAACTCCCTGTAGTACATCGGTCCAATAGACAGCTCTCAATCCACCAATAATCAGATACAGTACTGCTACTGCCAGTAAGATAGCTGTTCCTAGTTGAAATGGAATATGACCACCTGAAGCAATCGAGAGAATATAGCCAAGACCCAAGACTTGGACCTGAATATAGAGAATGGTAAAAAGCACTGATACCAGAGCAACCACAACCCGAACAATCTCGCTTTCGTAAAAATCGGCTAGCATATCTGCCGGCGTGATATATCCGAAACGTTTACCTAGTGCCCAAATTCGACTACCTAAAGTGTATGTGGTAACACCGGTCATTGCAGTCCATGTGCCGGCTGCCCAGAAACCCACACCATGGGTATAAAAAAATCCACTGGAGCCTAAAAAAGCAAAAGCTGAAAAGTAAGTTGATACTAGTGTCAGATACAGAACAACAAACCCAGCCTGACGACCGTAGAGAAGAAAATCCTCCATGTCTATCGCCAGCTTTCGGTTGGCTATTAATCCTAAAATTAAGGTGAAGATCAAGTAGGCAAAGATTAGACTTGTAGCTACTACCCATGGCTCCATATTTATTTAGTCCAGATTACATATAGCTTTTGCAAAACACCCCAAAACATACTTGTACGATAATGATCTATACAGAAACTAGACTACAATTTTCGCCAGCTGATCCAAATTAGGACGGCGATCAAAAAACAGTAAATAATAGTTAAATACCCATAAAGAAAAGGCACTCCAAAAATCCAAGGTTCTATTCTATTGGCCCAGCTTGTAACAATAGGCGGTTCCGCTAATATCATTAGAAAAAGAAACAGTATCAGGCCAATCCATCCTTGCCTGCTACGAGGCAAATAATGATTATGGTATTGAGGAATTTTTTTTTCTGAAGGTAGTTTCATATTAAAAATTTAATCTGATCATAAGCTGAAGAACCCTGCCCTTATTTTGAGTATCAATGATTTTGCCAAACACCTCAGTTGGAAAGATATCTCCAGGACGACCGAACCAAGCACGATTAAGTGCGTTACGTGCTTCCATACGAACTTGTAAAAAACGTTCTCTCTGAAACAGAGAGAAAGACTTTGTCAACACAATATTCGTATTATTTATAGGGGATCGGCGAAACCCAAAAAAGGGTGAATTCCCACGTCCCCCAACCGAAACATTTGTATCGAAATACTCTGACTTCAGAAGAGTAGGAGCCGTGTCCGGATCACCAAAAGTTTTTCCCAAAAGACTAGGATTGACAAGATTCGGCCGATCATCTCTTACCCCATCTACATTCCCAAATCCGGGAGCATCAGAACTCGATTTAATTCGATACCAAAGTCCAGTTCTATAGTCACTAACTCCTGAAAATTGCCATCCTTCCAATAGGGCTGTTAGGACCTTATTTGAGAATTTAAAAGGGAAATTATAAGAGTATCTAAAACTTAAAATATGTTTGTGATCAAAGGGTGTAGGACCTTTAAGATCAGCATGAAAATTTTTATTATGTTGATTGAATAAAAATGCTATTTCCCTATTCAAAGTTGTTGCAAAGTCTGTGGTATTGGAAAGAGATTTACTGAAGAAGTAGTTAATATTAAAAGATAATCCCTGAGCTAAAGAACGAGTTAAGCTCAGCTTTAACCCATCATAATAGGCTGTGCCACTGTTAATAACGGTTTGCACATTAAAAAAACTTTGGTTGGGGCGTCTCTGATCAATATTTGCGATGGTAGCTGTAACACCTGGAACAGGTTCAGCTCGATTGGACAAAAAGGGGAAATACAATTTATGAGTTCGGTTTCCAATATAGCCTACTTGAAGAAAAAGATTTTGCGGTAGTCTCTTTTGTACTACTAAATTGTATTGGTGGCCATAAGAAGAACGCAAATCAGGACTTATGAGACTTAACTCTGAACGCTGGCTTTCATTTGGAACTAACGAGTGTCCCTGAAGAGGATTAATTAGATTAGGATTTTGAACAGTAATAGTATTGACCGCTGGGGGATTAAATCGGGCCAGCTGATAGGTTCCCGGGAAAATATGTCCGAAAGAAATTCCGTAACCGGCTCTTATCACCATATCATCCCCTTTGGGTGTCCAAGCTAAGCCCAAATGAGGAGCATAATTATTAGCATCTGTTTTATAGCTGAATTGAGTGCGATTATTAACTTCACTTGGAACAGTAACACTTTCGTGTCTTAACCCTAGATTCACGGTAAGGCCAGGCTTCATCTGGTAGCTATCCTGTACATATAAGGCGTTCTCCCAAGTTCGAAATCCCCGATAAAGATCTCCTAAAGTTCGTGTAAATTTCGTTGCTGTTCCTTTTAGAAAGTTTTCTACTGCAGTTCTTCCAAAATTACTTGTAAACGTGAACTTTCCACGACTGTTATCACTCTGAAGATCGTTAACTTGAATGCGAGTAGTTCTTCCCCCAAACCGCAACTGGTGTTTACCTGATGAATGAGAAAATCCCCAGTTGCCACTGAATCTATTTTGAAATCTTTTTCTTGGAAATTGAGTTCCAGGACCAATGTTTTTAAAATCTCCCAAATTACCTCCAAAATCCACTTCGGGAGCATTTTCTAATCCTAATGGCTCAAGCAAAGATCGAAAGCGTTCAGTAAGAAGAAGAAGAGCAGATAGACGAGAAAATTGAAAGGAACTCTGCAACACACTTCCCGGAGACCAATTATATGTATGAGTAGCTGAAAATGTTTGTGGTCTTAAATTGGTTTTAGGATTTCCACCAGCTACAAACTCAAATGGATCTTCAGAATAATCGAACACTGTATATTGAAAGGCCAGTTTTTGTTGCTCACTAGGCAAATAATCTAGCTTTAGATTCCAATCTATACTTTTAATACGACGGATAGCATTGGTATTTAATTGGCGTGACGCCACACTAGGCAGATTGGGGGTTTCTTCCAATGGGTATGCTTGAAGTAATCCTGCAACTATGGCTGACGTTGCCGAATCTGTGGCGGTGGGAATTTGTTCACTGGAAAGAGGAGAACGAATATTTCCATTAACAAAACCAGAGTCCTTAACTAAATCTATATTTGTACTAAAAAACAATCTTTCCGCAATCAAAGAACCACTAGCGTTGGCACCTATCTGATTTCTTTTGGAAGGTCGAAGGCTGCCCACATTAAAAAAGGGTCTAGCATTCAAGGCGCTGTTTTCATGAGCCTCGTATAATGAGATATGAAATTGTTTGAGAGGCTCTCGGGGTTGCACAAATAGAATTTGACGCATAGGTGCTCCCATATCATTCAAAAACTGGTTTTCTGTTGCACTATGGCGTAAAAAAACCGACTCAATGCCACGCCTTCTCAAAGGATCACGAAGAACATTTAGATCAACTTTTCTAATAAATATATTGGGGTTTCTTTCCTTAGCGCCTCTTTCTTCTGCCTCTCTAATAGTGGCTTTCATGGGCTGAAGCCTGAAATTCACTTCGATTGATGTGCCCTGTCTCGGTTCAATGGGTTCCCTAGCCTGTCCAAGATATCCCGATGCCTTTACCTCTAAACGATAGCTTCCACTAGGAAAAGAAGAGAATGTGTAAAAACCTTGGGCATTCGGAGTAGCTTCTAAATGAAACTCACTCCCCACTCCTGTTAAAACAATGGTTGCTGAAAGAATAGGCTGACCATTGTCGTTCTCTATGTATCCATTTATTTCAGCAGATCTAGATTCGGATAAAACCACTAATGACAGTCCCAAAAAATAAATAACAAGAAAAATAAATCTATTTCTACTGAATAAGAGCCAGCTTATAATTTTCAAATCGCCTATCTCCGAAACAACCTGCAGTTCAACATGATTCTGCCCAGTTGCACTTGTCTAATTCTTTTTCCCATAATTTTTCCAGACAATACTAGTGCCGGAATAGATATGGTTGAAAGATTTTTTTTAGCTAACTAATTAATCTTTAAAGTTAATTCTGCCTTTTCAAAGAGTCTTAATTATAAAGTGATGATTTTAAAAAACTATCTTTTACAATGTATTATGGCAAAAAATATCTTTAAAAGGGGTTGTTACCTCTTTCACATGTGAATAAAATCACTACAGATGATTAGAACGAGAACTAACCTCTATACAGTTATTTCGAATATTTTAATTCTCTCTCTCTTTTATACTTGCACAGGTCCTCTTTTAGCTCAATCCACACAGAAAAGAGTCTCAACCCTATTAGACTTCACACAAAACTTAACACCTTGCACATCAGAAGAAGAGCTGAGAATTGCTCGTTATTTAAAACGCAGAACAGAATCCAGTTTAAAATTAGCCGAAGAAATTGATCTTGAAGAATTAGCTGAATTAGCGAAAGAGGCTGAGGCTGAAGATCTTGATACTCAAGATTCTGAAGTTAAAGATATTAATATCAAAGATTCTAAGGTTAAGAATGCTAATACTAAAAATTCTGAAGTCGAAGATGGTGATAGCGAAGAAATTGACATAGATGAGGAGTTGGCTGAAGAACTAGACCTCAGAATTTCAAATCTTAAAGCTTCTCAAAAAGAAATAGTAGAATCCCTAAAGATGGTAGAAAGATCTATAGAGGAATTTCCCGCGGAATATGCTCATACAGGACCAATTTTATGGCTGACTGTGATCAAGGATATTGCTACTGAACAAAAAAATGCCAAAGAACTTAAAGAATTCGAATATGTTGAATCTAACTGGCCTAAAATGGCTGAAGTAGCATTTAACTGGTCTAGAATGGCTGAACTAGTACTCCCTAACTTATTTACAAGGATATTAGAGCCAAAAATCAGTGCACTACTAAGAGTTATTAGAAGAGAAGACTTGGTGCCACCAACTCGTTGAAGTATTCGTTCAGCAAACACCCTAACTTATTTACGATAGCGGTTCCATTCTGTTCAGAAACCAATTTATCTATCAAGGTCTCAATATCATTTTAATTATAGAACCTGGGTTGTTAATCATCTTTTCGAAAGCCATTTGGCCTTCTTCAATCATCTTAGTTTCAGTCCAAGGAGTTATATTGACTTTACCGCTAATAACTAAGCTAACGGCCTTGGCAAAATCGTTCATATTGTAACCAAAAGATGTTTGTAATTGGATCTCTTTACGGACCAGATCTATAAAATTTATCTCAGTTTTTTGCTCTGCCAACCCAAGCAAAAGAACTTGTCCTCCTGGTTGACATATCTCAGTTGCCTGTTGTCGAGTTGGCGAGGATCCTACAGCATCGATAACAACTTCTACACCCAGGCCATCGGTTAAATCGTGTACTGCAGATGACACATCAACCTCAGAGGGATTAAGGGTTTTCGTGGCCCCTAATTGACTGGCGATAGCCAATCGGTCCTGATTAATATCAGTAATAAAAATACTCTGATAACCTAGTAGTTTAGCCAAAATCAAAACCAATATTCCTTGAGTGCCAGCTCCTAAAATAGCTAATGCGCCAAATTTATCAGACTCAATCATAGAAAGCAGATGAACTGCACAAGCTACTGGTTCGGGTAAAACCGCAACCTCATCGGGCAAATCTTCTGGTATAGAAAAAAGAGCTGACGTAGGAACACTAACCCGTTCTGCAAATGCTCCTTGAACATTATCCATTCCCAAAAGTTTCCACTTGTAACAGGTGTTGTGACGTCCAGATAAACAATTAGAACACCGGAAGCATGAGAACAGAGGGTTGATCGCCACTCTTTTTCCACAAGGAAAACCTTCTTGGCTACTTTCTTCAACAACCCCTACCATTTCATGGCCGAGTACCAGAGGTGGCTGTCGACGGACGTGATGTCCTAGAAACCCCCCCATGTCTGAACCACAAATACCAGCAACCTGAACCCGAACAATTACTTCATCGGAATTCGCATGAGGAACACTAATATTATGCACCTCAACTTTTCCTGGAGTGGTATAAACTAGCGCCTTCATCGCTCTATTTTCTTTATGCAACAAACTAATAGCAAGTGATTACCCATAAACATCTCAAACATAATAATCTGTATAGAAAAATATCGTTCGCTGATTAATCAATTAAAATATAAGCTTTTTTGCAAGCTAACTTATACTTATACTGGAATTGACTTCTTTTCCATTTGTAATAACTAAGGAAAACTCCAATGCCTTTTGGCAATTCGACAGTTGATAATTGGATAGAGAAAGCCCGAACTGACCCAGAAAATTTTTGGGTTGAAGCCGCTAATGAACTTCATTGGTTTTCAAAATGGGATCGCGTCTTTGATTGGTCTGGCCCTTCTTTTCAGTGGTTCTCTGGTGCCCAGACCAACTTATCCTATAATTGCCTTGACTATCACCTCGAAAAAGGCCGAGGGGGAAAAACTGCCCTTATTTATGCCAATGAACGAGGTCAGCGAGAAAAATTCTCCTACAAAGAACTACACCAAAGAGTAGAAAAAATTTCAGCATCACTTCGGGGCATAAACCTACACAAGGGAGATTGTGTAACCATTTATATGCCTCTCTGCCCTGAAGCTATTATGCTAATGCTCGCTTGTGTGCGAATAGGTGTCATTCACTCAGTAGTTTTTGCAGGATTTGGAGCTGGTGCTCTTGCCGATCGAATTAAAGCCAGCAATTCCAAAGTCGTTTTTACCGCCGATATCACATTCAGAAAAGGCACAATTGTCCCACTTAAAGAAATTGTTGATTCTGCTCTAAAAAAATTCAGTGACACCGTCGAATCAGTTGTCATTCTTGAACGAGACTCATCTTCTTCTGAAAGACTTAAAGGGCGCGATATTAACTGGGAAACTTTTCTTGAATATTCAGTCAATCACAAAGGCTCTCATGTTCAAATGGAAGCCAATGAGGTTGCCTATATACTAGCGACTTCGGGAACAACGGCAAAACCTAAGCTAGCAGTACACACGCACGGAGGCTACCAGGTTGGGATTCATAGCATGGGACGCTGGTGTTTCGGTTTGAATGAAAATGATATTTGGTGGGCTACTTCAGATATAGGTTGGGTGGTTGGCCACAGCTACATCGTCTACGCTCCACTGCTATGTGGTTGTACCAGCGTCGCTTACGAAGGAGCCTTGGATTACCCTGGTCCTGAAGTGCTATGGAGTTTAATTCAGGAATTCCGTATTACTGGAGTATTTACTTCTCCGACAGTAGTCAGACTCTTAATGCGTTACGGGGAAAAACCAATACGCGGGTTTGATTTTTCCTCGCTACAACGGCTTTTTTGTGCTGGTGAGGCCCTTAATGCTCCCGTTTGGAAATGGCTGCAAGAAGAAGTTTTTGAAAATCGCATCCCTGTTATAGATCATTGGTGGCAAACAGAAACCGGAGGACCGGTAATAGGCAATCCTTATGGATTATCTCAATTGCCGATTAAACCAGGCTCAGCTGGTATTCCGCTACCTGGAATGGAGGCTGCAGTAATGACGTCGGATGGGAAAGAATGTCCACCTAACGAAAAAGGCATTATGGTTCTTAAACGCCCCTTCCCAAGTCTGACTCCAACCTTATGGAATGAACCTGAGCGATATACCCAAGAATATTGGGATAAAATTTCTGGAGTCTACTTCACAGGTGATGCCGCTCACATAGACGAAGACGGTTATGTCTGGTTTGCCGGAAGAGCTGATGAGGTTATAAAAATAGCTGCTCACCGCATTGGTACTGTCGAGGTAGAAACAGCTTTTCTGCAGCATCCTCAAGTATCCGAAGCTGGTGTAACCGGCCGACCTGATCCGTTGCGAGGAGAAGTTATTTCGGCTTTCATAGTACTCCGACACGGTTACATCCCCTCTCCTCAGCTTAAAAAGGAACTTGTTGATACTGTCCGACAAGAACTAGGACCAATAGCTGTCATTGGCGAGATAAATTTTGTAAATACTCTTCCCAAAACTCGGAGTGGAAAGATTATGAGACGAGTGTTCAAAGCTATTATTTTAGATCGTGATCCAGGCGATATCACTACTATTGAAAATGAGGGTTCGGTGGAAGAAGCACGGCAAGTATGGAAGCAACTAAAAATGGAAATCCATCAAGACACCACTTCAGATAAAGAAAATTCGTAAATACGCAAGTTGTATAATGCCTTAATGAGACTTATCCTTTTCGACATAGATGGCACCTTAATAATGACCGATGGCGCGGGTAAACGCGCTATGAATAATGCTATTCATGAAACTTACAACCTTAAAGATGGACTCAAGAATATTCGCCTAGATGGAAAAACTGATCCTCAAATCGTTCGGGAGGCACTGCATCAATGCGGAAAAGAATCTCTCCTCAACAATCAAAGTTTACACAATCTTTTTGATGCCTATATTCCCTTGCTTAAAACCGAAATCAAACAAAGTTCTACATATCAGATTCTACCGGGAGTTCCTGAATTACTAGACAAATTAAGCACACAAAACGATATCGTACTTGGCTTAGCTACTGGAAACATTGAAAGAGGTGCTCAAACCAAATTGCACAGGGGAAATCTCACTTCTTTTTTCACTCTAGGAGGCTACGGATCAGACTCAGAAAATAGGACAGAATTGATTCATATTGCCATTAAACGTGCTCTCAAGAATCTTACTCTCCCATCCAAATTCATTGAAATCTTTGTTGTGGGAGATACTCCACGAGATATTATTCATGCACAATGTGCAGGAACTCGAACACTAGCCGTAGCAACTGGTCGCTACTCCGTCAAATCCCTTCTGTCCTATACGCCAGATTTTGCAATACCAGACTTAAGTAACACTTCGAAAATAGTAGATATTCTAACTGGACAAATAATCTAACTTTCAAACTAACTTCTCACAAAGTGCTCCAACAAAGCCAAGTCAGAACCATACAGATACTGTATTTGAACTTTGGCTCCTACCTTTTTCATTAAAGGCCTGAACTTTATACGCAAAAGAGCCCATTAAGTATTTACCAATTTTGTCGCCATAATGAGATGTATTGGCTCCTATCATTTTTACCACTTTAAATTCCTTGCCATTTTCACTTCGAAGAATTTCAAATCCTGTTTCATTATTAGAACCGTCTCGCCACGACAATTCCACTACTCCAACTGCTCCTTCCAAGTGAGTCATAGCTCTTAAATTATGTGGTTTTTGGGGAACTTCATTTTCCTGGGCCACCATTATGCCTGCAAATAAAACTCCCCAGACCATCCAATAAATATATCTATTCATAGCTTTTAATTCTTATAGCATTCAAAGGAACAATCTAATATCTCTACATTTAAATAGTATTATCGAACAACTTATTTGTCACGATGGAAAAGTATAGTTTAAAAGGATGCAAGGACATACTCTACGCTTTATGAACCCTTTACTAACATAGAAAATGTCCTTTCAGCAATACATGATGGTCTGCCATAGTAAGGAGTCTTTAAATGTTGATATATCGAATTTTGATGACTCTTGGAACACTATTTTTTTTAAATGCATGCACTCTTCCGCACCAAAATGATCTTGTAATTAATAATGGGTTAATCTACGACGGAAGCGGATCTCCCCCTTACAAAGGTGTCCTCGTTATAAATGGAGATACCATTACCGCAATAGATTCCAAAAAAAAACATCAAGGGCGCACTGAAATCGATGCTAACGGATTAGCCGTAGCTCCAGGATTTATCAACATGTTGAGTTGGGCTACAGAGTCCCTTATTCAAGATGGCCGCTCTCAAAGCAATATTCTCCAAGGAGTAACTTTGGAAATTTTTGGAGAAGGTAGCTCCATGGGCCCTTTGAACGAATCCATGAAACAACAGATAATAAAAAGTCAGGGTGATATCAAATATGATCTTTCTTGGACAACACTAAATGAGTATCTTGAATATCTTGTTAAAAGAGGCGTTTCCCCTAATGTAGCTTCCTTTGTAGGAGCTACAACAGTTCGAGTTTATGTTCTGGGATATGACAATCGTCCTCCCACTACCAAAGAACTTGTCAAGATGAAAAATCTCGTCCGACAAGCCATGGAAGATGGGGCACTAGGATTAGGGTCTTCTCTGATCTATGCACCTGCTTTTTATGCTGAAACCGAAGAACTGATAGCCCTAGCAAAAATAGTATCTGAATATGATGGCATGTATATTTCTCATCTGCGCAGTGAAGGTAATCAATTAAACGAAGCTTTGGAAGAATTGCTGGATATAGCTCGTAGCACTGGGGTTAGAAGCGAGATTTATCACCTAAAAGCAGCTGGTCAACAAAATTGGCACAAACTAGACATTTTAATAAAAACTATTGATGAAGCTCGGGCTGAGGGAATCAAAATTACAGCCAATATGTACACTTATACTGCGGCTGCAACAGGTCTAGATGCCTCCATGCCACCTTGGGTTCAGGAAGGTGGGCATAAAGCTTGGGTTGAACGCCTCAAGGACCCATCTATCCGAAAAAAAGTACTTCAGGAAATGTCTACACCTAGCAATCAGTGGGAAAATCTTTACTTAGCAGCTGGTTCCCCAGAAAATATTCTTTTGGTGGGATTTAAGAATAAATCCTTAAAAGATTTAACAGGAAAAACATTATCTCAAATAGCAAATACTCGAGGACAATCTCCACAAGAAACTGCCATCGATTTAGTTATTGAAGATAATAGTAAGGTAAGTGCAGTTTACTTCCTCATGTCAGAGGAAAATATTTCAAGAAAAATAACTCTTCCTTGGATGAGTTTTGGATCAGATGCAGCTTCGTTAGCACCAGAAGGAGTCTTTTTGAATTCCAATCCACATCCTCGAGCATATGGAAATTTTTCCAGACTATTGGGAAAGTATGTGCGAAAAGAAAATCTGATATCTCTTGAAGAGGCCATTCGAAAACTAACATCACTTCCGGCTTCTAATCTACGACTCGAAAAACGAGGTGTTCTTAAACCTGGATATTTTGCTGATGTTGTTGTCTTTGATCCCCAAAAAATTCAAGATCAAGCTACCTTTGATAACCCACACCAATATTCTAAGGGAATGATCCATGTCCTAGTTAATGGACAGCAAGTACTCAAGAATGGAATCCACACTGGAGCAAAACCAGGTAGGGTTATTCGAGGTCCAGGATGGAAAAAATAGACTGCGTTTTAGTTTTCCAGCAAAATTTCTTTAGCTCGACGAGCTGTTCTGGCAATAGCTTTAATAAGGGTAGATCGTAGTTTTCCCTCATCCAACTCTTTAAGTCCTTCCACGGTACATCCACCTGGTGTTGCAACAATCTTTTTCAGATGAGCAGGAGATTCGCCTGTTTCCAAAACAACTTGTGCAGCACCTCTAACTGTCTGGGCTGCTAAAAATTTGGAAACATCAGGGGGGAGACCTACTTTAACCCCAGCTTCTCCCAATGATTCCAAGATTTCGTAAACAAAAGCTGGTCCACTAGCCGAAAGAGCCGTTACAGCATCCATATGCTTTTCATCTACTATCAAGGTAGCCCCTACCGCCTCAAAAAGAGCACATGTAGTTTCCAAATGAGAATCAGAAGCAAATTTTCCCTTGCTAATACCTGTCATCCCATACCCAACAACACAAGGAGTATTTGGCATAACACGCACCACTGGAATTTCAGCATTTAAAACTGCCTCGATATAGCGGGTAGGCACAGACGCAGCAATCGAAATTAATAGTTTGCCAGAACTAATTTGAGGAAGAATTTCTTCCACTACTCCTTTGACTATATTTGGCTGAACACAAATTAAAACAAGTTCGGCCTGCTCTACCGCTTCACTATTATTGACAGTTACCGAAACCCCTAATTTCTTACCTAAAATTTGTGCTCGGTCAAAATCAAAGTCACTACCTATGACATTTTCAGGAGATATAATTTTTTCTTTGAGAAATGCTTCCAGTAAAACACCTCCCATTTTTCCTAAACCCAACACAGCTAATCTTTTGTCAATAGTTTTAGGTTGGGATTTTTTTATGTTTTGATTCATAGACAACCTATGGTGACCGAGAAATAGAATGAAGTCAATTATGAGAAAGTTTGGAAACTCTTCTAACTAAAGCGCTTATT